>Ga0208789_1000072_pt1 | contig 158314 bp, 135 predicted proteins | sample Methanotroph_Enr_FD_187368 | JGI IMG/M metagenome (GOLD analysis project Ga0208789, IMG submission 187368) | Enriched soil microbial communities from Old Woman Creek wetland in Ohio, USA - Methanotroph_Enrichment_5 (SPAdes) (version 2) | ecosystem: Environmental > Terrestrial > Soil > Wetlands...
TTTTTTTCTTAATTTTGGTTGAGTTTCCATTTACAAAGGGTTTTAGTGAGAAATAATCCTTTGTACGATGTTCTTTAAAAAACGCTACTATCCCACCCCGCATTTTGGGGTGGGATTTAGTGCAACAAGGGCTTTGTCTCAGGCGGTTGCGGGAAAAATTTGAAACGAATGGAAAATTAATTAATTTTATGGACAGGTTGACACGGCTGGCCGGTTTAAAACCCGCCCGCTGCAAGGCCCCGGAACGTTATGCGTCATGCTTGGGCAACATCGGAACTTAAAACTGACTGCAAGAAATAAACAGCAAAAAATGAAAACCAAAACAAAGGCAACCCTGACATTTACTGCAACAGTTTTCACTTTTGTTTCTTACGGACTGAGCAAGCATTCAACCATCAATAAGATAAATCATTTTGTGATCGTTTTGTTTTTATCATTCTTCTGCATTTCAGGATATGAATTAAAAGCTCAAATCAATTATAAAGTTCTGTTTCTTGGAAACAGTTATACTGGGGTTAATAATTTACCACAAATTGTGCACGACGTTGCCTTGTCAGCCGGAGATACGTTGGTTTTTGATAGTTATACTCCCGGAGGATATCAATTAATAGATCATAGCCTTGATGTTACCAGTCAAACTAAAATAATGGCTGGTGGTTGGGATTATGTAGTTATCCAGGGACAAAGCCAGGAGCCTATTACGCTATACAATCAATTTAACAGTGGTGGTGGCGCTTTATCTAGCCTGATAAAACAATATAATCCATGTGCAGTAACAATGCCCTATATGACCTGGGGAAGAAAAAACGGAGATGTCTCAAATTGTGTTTCCTTCCCTGTAATGTGTACATATCAAGGTATGGACACTACGATAAGGAACCGCTATTTAAACCTCACAACTGTTATTAATGGAGAAGTATCTCCTGTTTCAGTTGTGTGGAATTACCTTCGGCAAAATTATCCAGGCATTGAATTGTATCAGGCAGACGAAAGTCACCCTTCAGCAGCGGGTTCTTATGCTGCTGCATGTTGCTTTTATGCAACCCTTTTTAAAAAAGATCCTACATTGATTACATATAATTTTGGATTAAATGCAAGCGATGCTTCCATAATAAAAAATGCGGTCAAAACACAAGTGTTCGCCAGTTTACAATTGTGGGATTTTAAGAAACTACCAATATCTGACTTTAGCTATCAGATAGGCTCTGGCATTAATGAAGTAATTTTTAGTCCAATAAACCAAGCTGTTCAGCAAAAATATTTTTGGGATTTTGGTGATGGCGATACATCTTCCACACAAAATCCAACACATTCCTATTTAACTAACGGAACATACACAGTTTCATTAACGACAACAAATTGCGATTTGCAAGGATTGCACACCAACTTTACAGATACAGTAATTCAATTTTGTAATCATACGCCAACTATTTATACATCTCTTCCATGGTTGTGCAATTATGATACACTTTGGACACAAACAGCAGATTCCTATCAATGGTATGCTTATGGAGTTCCTTTACCTGAAACCAATCAATACTTACCTGATTATGCTCACTATGGTATTTCCGGATTTTCTGTTATGTCTACTTTGAATGGTTGTTCTGAATTATCAGAATTATTTGCAGAAAATGCTGTATGGTCCGGCTATTACTTTGATGCAATTGGTGACCCTTGCGCTGGAGATACTGTGCCATTTGCTGTATTACATTTAAATGGTTTCTTATCCGGTTCAGAAAATATACTATGGTTTAAAAATGATACGATTTTACCATTTATGACCAATAAAGACACTTTATTTATAACTTCATCAGGAAAATACGAATGTAAAATCATTAATCTCAATTCTAATTGTCCTTTAGACACTACTTCTTGCGTTCTTGAATATGATTGTGGAGTAGTTGTTATTGAAGAAATAAATCAAGAATTATTCTGGGCTTTATTTCCAAATCCCGCATCAGAAACAATTACTATTAAATTTACAAAAGCCCCTTTACAGGAAACAATTCAAATTTATAGCGCAATCGGACGTGTAACAAGATCGATAACCGTATCATCAGCAATAACGAAAATTTTTATTGCTGATTTACCTGATGGGCTTTACTTTATTCGGCTAAAAAACAGTAAACATCCTGCATTAAAATTTATTAAACTATAGAAAGGAACATGTGACAGGATGAACAATCAAGTAGTACGAACGCATAACAGCGCTTTGGCAAAAGTGGCGATTCAATGGTTAATTGAACATTTGTGCTTCATATCAAGCCCAGTGGTGGCAGACAGTTTTGTGCTTCGTATTCGCCACCTTCGCCATGCCGCAAAACGTTATGCAACATAATAAAAACAGACAACTATGAAAGCAACGACATTAATTATAAGCTTCGTTTTTACGACAGCAATTTGTTTTGGACAGACTAACGACCTTTCACAACGTGACGCTTTTAAACTGAATATTGCAGTTGACGACACAAACTTTTACAACGCAGACATCAAAGCCTCTGCCTATGTTTTACCTGACAACACTATTCAGCTTTACCCAGGAGAAACAATATTTGTTGAAGTTGAATTGACGAGGAAGGAAATTAAAAGTATGAAAACTGTTAAGGAAAATCTTCATCCCGAAAAGACACTCATAATTTCATTTTCTCAACAGACAGAAGGAAAAATTCACAAAGGAATGATGCTGAAAATAGAAAATCCATTTAATAAAAAACTCGAATATAAGGCGAATATGTTCTTAATGAAATATAATAAATGGGCACCGACAAGTGTTCTGCCAATTCAAGCAAAATTGAGTGCTTACGAAATTTGGTCAGACATAATAGTAACAATAGCTTTGACAGGATGGGAGTTCAAATAATTACGTTGCATAACAGCACATTTGCAATAGGCGGGGCTTCGTGCTCCGCAGACAGTTTTGTTGTTATAGAAAGGTCTGTTCTCCGCATCAACATTTGTGCTGAAAAACCCGCCCATCAAAAATCCGCAAAACGTTAGCCGCAAGTGAACAAGCGACAGTGCGATGGACAATGAAATAGAAAATTGAATTAAAACATAAAAATAAAAGAAGGAAATCCCATGCAGAAAAAGTCTTTAGTGGTAATTGATATTCAAAATGACATCACCAAAAACTACAAAGAAATCATTGACAATATTAATCGGTCAATAGATTGGGCAGTGGAAAATGAAATTCATGTCGTTTACATAAGGCATTATAACTTATCTGATGGCACAAGGACTTTCAAACCTAATACTCGTGGGTCTGAATTAGTTTCGGACATGAAATTGGTTTCCAAAAACATTTTTGAAAAATCCAAAGGCAACGCATTGACCAGCGAAGATTTTGCTGACTTTATCAAGAAAAATGAAATAAGCGAATTTTACATTGCAGGAGCAGATGCCATTGCCTGCGTGAAATCAACCGTATTTAATATGTGCAAGGAAAACTTCAAAGTTACAGTCTTATCAGATTGTATTACGAGTTATGATAAAAGGAAAATTGACGAAATGCTGAATTATTACGAAAAAAATGGCAGTAAAATAATTACTTTGAATGACTTGTTAGATTCTAAGTAAAAATGCCAGCGGCTAACAAGCGGTATAGCCAATAAGGTTTTCAGTGGTATGCGAAGGTTTGTAGCCCGCTTCAACTTTTCGTGTAACTTGATAAGACATCGCCCGAAATCCCTTACCGGCTATACCGCAAAACGTTAGCACCAATTTAAAATAACCAAACTGCGCAACAGAATCTGGAAGAAGGGAAATTGATTATTTATTTTAAGCGTTTTATAAGCATCGAATTATTACATCCATAAACCCTAATAATAAAAACTACATTCGGCTGTTAAAAGAATTGGATTTCGGAAAGAAGCCCGCTTTGTTGAGCGTTAATTGATTCATGGAAGGTGGGTTAAAATATAGAACTTTGAATTATATTTGCTTCTCAAGGCAAACAAAGCAAACATGAAAATAACAAAAACTAACAAGAGGTGGGGCCTCATTTTATTGCTGCTTGCAATAATTATCATCACAGCCTCTTTTCCACCAACACCTCAGGATCCCATTCAATATTATGAAAGAGAAAGTGGGCAAATAAAAACAGAAAAGGTGGCCGGAGAAAAGTGGCTGTTATGGTTATATTACAATCCAATAGGAGAAGCAACCTTGTGGACGTTGGCGAAGAGAAAGCTGGTTTCATCGATCTATGGTAATATGATGGATCGCACTTCTTCAGCGAAAAAGATACAACCCTTTATTGAAGATTTTGATATTGATATGAGCATTGCTCAAGAACAGGAGTTCAAAAATTTTAACGATTTTTTTACCCGAAAACTAAAGGATAATGCAAGACCGATTGATACCAGCTTTAATATTGTTGTATCACCTGCCGATGGGAAAATTTTGGCTTATGCCGATATTAGCAACTCCGATTTTATCATAAAAGGATTTCGCTTTAATGTATCTTCCTTTCTGGATAATCCTGATCTTGCACAAAAGTACGATGATGGCGCCCTGCTTATCATCCGACTAGCTCCAGTCGATTGCCATCGTTTTCATTTTCCAGTCAGTGGAAATTTAACTCCAAACAAAAAGATTGAAGGTGATTATTATTCCGTCAACCCTTATGCTTTGCGTAAAAAGGCTGAAATATTCTGTTTAAATAAACGAGAATATACTATTCTTTCTAATCCTTTGTTTGGCGATGTTATTATGGCCGAAGTTGGTGCCACCATGGTAGGAAGCATCGTACAAACTTTTAAGGGAAGTTCTGTAAAGAAAGGTGAAGAGAAAGGCTACTTTAAATTTGGAGGCTCAACGGTAGTACTGCTGTTTGAAAAAAGTAAAATCAAAATTGATGAGGATTTATTGATCAATACAGCAAAGGGATATGAAACTACTGTTAAAATGGGAGAAAGAATTGGTGAGAAAAAATAAAAGAGATATTCAAAGAATTTGTACCATAAAAATTCAGCCCATAACTGGTGGATAAATTGAAAAACAAATGAACACTGGTGTTAACAATGTGTATAAATTGTTGAGCGGATAGTGCTAATTTCAAGGGTGTTACACCTACTAAACTTTGAGGCGGCTTGACAGAAAAGTGCCTTGAAATGCCCACCGCTTCATACACCAACCGTTAGTAACCATATTAAAGAACAGCATGAGAAAACTCATTATAATTATCGGACTCTTATTGTCAATTACTGCTTTTAGTCAAAACTCGAACAAAGTTCATTACTCTGTTGATTTTGGATCATCTTTGTCAATTCCCAGGATTAAAATGTATGAGACATTAACAGAATTTGAAAATCATCCCATAACAACATTTAGATCGGATTTTGGTTTTTTTATTGACGCATTAGTCGATTATAAATTTAGTAATAAATTCTCTCTGACCTCTGGTTTCGGTTATTTATACAACAGTTTAAAACTAAATGACAAGATTGGATATCAAGAAAGTAATGGTCGTATAAAATATTCTAATTTTAATGTGCCTCTCTTATTCAAATGCAGTTTAATTAAAAAAATCCCATTATCCTTTGGTGTTGGAATATATGCTGCATACAAAATCTCTGTTAAAGAAAAAGGAACAACAATAATTGACACTTCAAAGCTCGTGGGAATTGACAGTGAAGGAAATCCGATACATGGATACTATCTTGGAATAGAACCTGTACGTTATTATAATAATGATCTCACCATGTACTACAAAAAAGTCGATTTTGGACTGATAGCCCAGATTGATTATGATTTCCGTTTGACAGAGAAGTTATCATGTTTTGTTTTAACAAGGTTTAATCTTGGTCTGACTAATACTTTCAATTATGACAATGCTTATACATGGCGTGACTATAATTTTCAGATTGGACTTGGATTCAAATATTAATGAAGATAATTCGGTTGCTAACAGGCTTCTGCTTTCAGTGGCGGGACTGTGGCTCGCAGGACAGAAAAGGAATAAATTTAAATGGCAGTGCTTCGAGGAAAGTTCAGTGGGTTAAAACCGCCACCGAAAAGCAGCAGTCAAAACGTAATGCGGCATGCAAGCACAACAGAAAAACAATGGGAATATTTGACAAAATTAAAACAAAGACTGACGAGTTCGCAAGAGTGATCGAATGGACACCTCAATGGGACACGGGAGCGCCTATGCCTCAAGTGTTTTCTAACGGACACATGACTTTTTTAATATATCTCATCAATGAGCCTGACCAGAACGGGGACGGGACTTATGTTAATATGATAGATAATGCAAGTGAAAAGACATATCCATTAGCACTTGTTGTATTTAGCGGCCATACTTTTCGTTTTGGAATAGCAAATGACGAAGTGTATAGCGGACTTCCACTTTGGGACAAAGGACTTGAAGGTTATGCAGCACACATAATCGAAAATTCGACATGGATAAATGAACTAAAAAATATTAATAAGGTTCATCCATATTATAACGAAGACAGGTGGAAAGACAGAAAACACTTTGCATTATTATTTCATGATGAAATATTTGAAATAATTGCGACAGACTATAAAATCGAGAAATTTAAGACGACCTTTGGACAATTGGCGACAGAGGTAGCAAGACGAATGAATAAATAACAAATGAACTTTTGGATATATATAATTCTTGAGTTTGAAATTTGCCAGGACATCTTTCAGCGTATACAATTAAAGGATTAAGACTGTGGAATACTTATTTTATCGACTTTGGCAATTGCTCATAGGAAAATCTGAAGAAGATATGCCTCCTTTTGGTTCCATGATGATTCTTTGGATGCTAATTATTTTTAATATTCAAACAATAGAGATGTTACTACATCATTTTTTTGATTTTGGTTATACTCCAAAAGATAAAAATGGGGTTATCTTATACTCACTTATACCAATTTCTATTGTTTTAATATTTAATATTTATTATTTATTTAGGAGAAGAAATAAGATAAAACTGAAATATGAAAATGAGAGTAAGTTAAAAAAGAAGGTTGGGAACATTATTTTATTTACGTATGGAATTCTATCAATAGCATTACTTTTTGTCATAGGAAATGCCTATCCTATAAGGTAGGTACAAGTTCTACAAATAAAATATTATTAACGAATATTACGTAGACTGAAAAAGAAAATAAATAAAACAAGCGCTAACGGGTTTTGCATCAGTCGGGGTGAAGGATAAATATGAAACGAATGGAAAATTAAATAATTTTATGGAAGGATTGACATGGCAGGCCAGTTAAAAACCCGCCCGCTGCAAAGCCCCGGAATGTCATGCACAATTATGTCTATCGCAAAATAATTCTTAATGACAATACATAATAAAAATGAAAAAAATAATACTTATTTTATCAGTTCTGGCATTTATTAAATCCTATTCTCAAGAAAATACAAACTCTATTAGTATTGGATTTGTTGACAGTTTGCAATCCAATGTATTAAAAGAAAACCGAAAAATATGGGTTCACATACCTCAAAATTTCATACAAAATGGGGCCCAACAAAAGTACCCGGTATTATATTTACTTGACGGGCCGGATCATTTTGTTTCGGTGACCGGACTAATTCAAATACTCAGTACTTCATTTGGTGATGAGGTTTGCCCGGAAATGATCATTATTGGAATTGAGAGCATGGATAGGAGTAAAGACTTTCTGCCCATATTAACAGAAAATAAGGAAGATAATATTAAAAAAATTAAACAGGATGATTTCACCTTATTCCTCGAAACAGAACTCATTCCATATGTGGACTCCGTTTACCCTACTCTACCCTATCGTATATTAATTGGTCATTCACTTGGCGGGTTAAAAGTTATCAATACACTGGTATATCATACAAAATTGTTCAATTCTTATGTTGCCATAGATCCAAGTCTCGGGCATTTTAAAAATAAAATATTTGATTTAATGAGACCTGATATTGACAAACCAGACTATTCAAATACAACATTATTTTTATCAATGGCACAAACAATGCCACCGAACACAGAATTAAGCTATATTAAAAACGATACTACCTGGGCATCGAACCACATGAGAGCAATGATAAAATTTGCTGATATTATGAAAGAAAATGACAAAAAAATTGATTTTGACTGGAAGTACTATCCGGATGAAACGCACGGAAGTTTACCTCTTATTGCAGAATACGATGCAATTCATTATATTTTCAGATGGTACGACACAAGAAAAATAAGGTATATTTTTAAAATTGAAAATGATGGCGATTCTGTAAGAAACATAATCGCAAATCATTTTTCCAATATTTCAAAAAAATTGGGATTTAATTATTCACCTCCTGAAAATTATATTAAACAAATAGTTCTGTATTTTTATGGCAAACAAAACAAAACTGTTCTTTCTTTGCTGAAATTTAATTACGATAATTATCCGCAAAGCGCGTATTCAAAATACCTTTTTGAATTAGCCATGAATGATTTGTACTGGAATAATAAAAAATCATTAAATGAACTTTTATCAAAAAAATCACTTAAAGAAATCCATAAACTTTGTATAGCAGAATCAAAAAAGAAAGACCCGGAATACAACATTTCAGAAATCGCAATTAATACACTCGGATATAACTTAATAACAGAAAAAAAGGAAAAAGAAGCCCTTGAATTTTTCAAAATTAACATAGAACTTTATCCAAATTCATCTAATGCATTTGACAGTTTTGGTGAATGTTTATTGTTAATGGGAAAAGAAAAGGAAGGGTTGGCGGCATATAAAAAATCCTTAGAATTAGACTCTAAAAATGCGAATGCTGACAATGTGTTAAAGAAATATAATTACAAATAGAAATAATAATTGGCCATAACAAAGGCATGCTATCAGCGCGGCAGCGGGGTTTTAGGACAGTGTTGTTCTTTTATCCAGCCTCAACGTATTAGGACAAGAAACGGCTTCCCCGCCTCACCGACATCAGTCGGGCAGGGATTCGAACCACCGAATAGCAATCCTCAGCCGTTATGGCTAAACCAAGAAAAAGACCATGGCAAAGAAAATCCTCATTATTACTTTAATAATTTGGTGTCTTGTATTTATTAGTCATCACGTTTTTGTTGGCTCCTTTGCCGGCCCTGATAGTGACTTGATTATAATAATTACAAATTTTTTTGCCCTAAATGCATTTTCTATTCTTCTGGCGATTGCCCTTTATAATTATCTTAGCCTATTAAAAAATATTTCTTATGTACTTTTAAGTTTATTAATTCTTGTAAATATTTTTTATGGTCTAGACAAGTCTTATAAATTCTTTTACATTTGGAAAGTAAATAAATCGATCGCTATATGTATAAAGGAATATATAAAAAAACATAATGAATATCCATCTGATTTGACAAGTTCTGGGTTAATTGAGGTGGATGGGTTTAACAAAGGACGGTCGAAATTTAAGGAATTCGATTACTTAGAAATAAAAGGGAATAGCGCCTTTGAAATATATTATCCTCTTAGTTCAGATGAAGGGTGGGTTTATATAAGTAAAACAGATAGTTGGGGTTTTTCAGATTGAAATCATTAAATAATCTAGCCATAACAGCAATACTGTTAGAAAAATGGAAAAGGAATGAAAAAGATATTATCCACGATTTTTTTATTAATGGCACTCTTCGTTTGCAAATCTCAGGAAACGATTGTGCCATCAAGCAATTTCAACTATAAAGTTGGAGTTGAATATATTTCTGAATATACAACGAAATACTTTTTAAAGGATACCACGTCTTACCATACAAACAGTTTTGGATTGCCATTTCTTATTCGTCTCGGAAAGACAAAGTCTTCAATAGAAACAGGAGTTTTTTATATAAACAAGAAAGAACAATATGCTTTGGACTATTATCATTCGTACAATTGGCCGCATTATTATATCAAAAAGAATCTAATTAGTTTTCATTATTTGCGAGTACCAATTAATTATAGATTCGACACAAAACTGTTATATATTTCTGCAGGGTTATGTATTGACAATCTATTATCAATGACAAATAAGAGTGATACCATGGATGTCAAAGAAAGCTTTCCTGACCGAAAATTTAAAATGGGTGTAAATTTAAAGATTGGCATTGAAAAAGACTTCGCCAAGCAATTTAGTGTTTTTCTCGAAGTACGGTTTTCAACAGACATTAATAAAGCATATTTCCGGCCTGGTTTTTTATTTGTAAATGGAGAACCAATTCAAAACTTCGGATTTGGCATAGGCATAAATCATAAAATTGCCCGAAAAAAGAAAATGGATTAAATGAGAAAAAGAGCCTTTCGTTAACAAGACTTTATTGGGGAAAATAATAAAATAGTGGAATAAATAGCACCGCGCATAACAGCACCTTGCTTGCATTATCAAACACCAACTAAAACAATAACATTATGAAAACTGTTACTTTCATTCTTTGTATAATTACAATGTCAGCAAAAATATCATTTGCTCAAATTTTCGTTGACGTCAATGCTGGAATACCGGGAATTATCAACGGTGCATCATTAGATTGGGGAGACTATGATAATGATGGAGATGTCGATTTAATTGTTGCGGGTCAATTGGATACAGTTGGACTTCCAAGTATATGCAGAATATACGAAAATGATAGTGGCATGTTTAACAGAGTAGATGTAAATATTAATACTTATTCATTTTCTTGTGTTAGGTGGATCGATTGGGATATTGATGGAGATTTGGATATACTATATTCGAGGGCGGGTTTGACAGTTTTAGAGGAAAACGACAGCGGAAGTTTTATTGAACACAATTTAAATATTAACAATTCAGGTTTTATTTGCATTGGAGATTATGATAATGACGGTGATCAGGATTTTATTAGTACAGGTGGCTCCTCGACGTATGCTCACATCTACAGGAATGATTCATGTCTATTTACTCCAATCGCATCCACGATATTTCCCTTGAAATTTGGGTCTGCAGATTTTGGGGATTATGACAATGACGGCGATAAAGATTTAGTAATATCCGGAGAGGCAAGTACTATGGCTGATTATAAATTATTTGTATACAGGAATGATTCAAATGATGTATTTACGCCAATAAATATAAGTTTTGACAGTATCAGGGGTTATGTTTCCTGGGGTGATTATGATAATGACGGCGACCTGGATATTCTCGTTACAGGTGCTATTAATTACAATCAGCCGTTCACTGCAATATATGAAAATACTGGCAATGACCAATTCTTCGACAGTGGTGTAGCTTTGCCACAAATATTCGGCGAATCTTCGTTTTTTGATTATGATAATGATAATGATTTAGATATATTAGTCGCTGGTAATGAAGGCATTTATCCTAATACTGTTACTGTAATCCGGGTACTAAGGAATGACGGTCCAGGTTCCTTTTTTGAAATAAATCCCCTGATATATACTCAATATGGCGATTTCACCATAGCGGATTACAATAATGATGGTTATCCTGATTTTGCCATATCAGGGCCAAATCAACTAAATGGTACTGATTATTCTACCAGAATCTATCTCAATAATTCAGCAAGTTCATTTTCTGCTTCGAAAACTCAGGAAGGTTTTTCAGTTTATCCAAATCCAACAAATGACATTATCAATCTTCAAATTTCACCTCTTTTCGGACAGATTAAAACGGTTTCTATTTATGACTTATCCGGACATCAAATATTAGAAAAGAAAGATAATTTCTATTCAATTAATGTAAACTTTTTGTCAAGTGGAATATACATGATCGTACTAAAAAGCGTTGATGAAAAGTTGATAATTAATAAACTAATAAAAAAATAACGCAAGCTAACTTCGGCTGGCTAACACCCCGTGCTGAAGTGCAACTTGAATGACAATGAAATTTAATAAACATTGTGCGGTTAACCAGGAACGCAATTTTTAATACGGGGCCATTCAGTAGCGGGACTGTGGCTCATAGGACAGAAAAGTAATTAATAGAAACGGCAGTGCTTCGTGGAAACGACAGTGGGTTAACATCGTCACCAAAAAGCAGCAGCCACAACGTTAAGTCACATTATTGTAAATTCATAATATCATGAAAAAATATAAGGATTACGCAAAATGGACTTTGCACCATACATGGGCTATATTGGTCAGTTATATAATTAGCATGGTTGTTTTAATAATTATTCATGGTTCATTTGGATTCTCAATGAAGGATGATGGAACATATCTTTCAAATACTCTGATGCACATTGGTAGTGGTTTCATTTTAGCCTTGGGAACAGGTATATTACAAAAAAAATTATTAAAGAAATATTTTCCGATTTCTTATTTCTGGGTATTGTCGTTGATAATTGGATTCGTACTTGCTGAACTATTAGCAGGTATTGTGTTATGGAAACTGGAAATTTACCGAGGTCTGATTAATATTTTCAATAATACAAATCATTTCCCTGAAGCCTCAATTTTTGCTTTTGCAGGGCTAATTTCAGGCATTTTACAATTCAGATTATTTAAACCTTTCTACAAGAAAAGATTTTATTGGATAGTATCAAGTACCTTGGGCTGGGGCTTATTAATTCTATCAACATATCTTGGACTTTTTGCTTTTCTGTTAGGCGCATTATTATATGGCGCAGTAACCGGATTAGTGTTTTACTGGATATTGGAATCAAAAAATCAAAATGAAAACGTGACTTAACAGCACCTATGCCCCATGCCGGAAATATGGATAATTTGAAGTGAGTTTAACAAAATGGAATCTGAAATCGTTGACAAATCCGAAATAATGAAACCCGCACGGTACAAGGCCGCAAAACGCTATAAACAATTTTTATGAAAAAGATACGGTATTGTATAATGTTGATATTATTAACCCTTTTTGCTGCCCCAGTAGTAGCTCAAAAGTCAGTTGACTCCCTGTTGATTGGTTCTTGGTATTTGACCTCTATTAAAGTTAAGGGTCAATTGACAAATTTTTCTGAAAAAAATACTGAGATCACAACATTTTACAATGACCTTATTTATCAAAAACAAAATATTTTCTTTTTGAATGACTCCTCAATTAAATCTCATATTATCAGTCATTACAAGGTAATTCATAAAGGAAAAATAATAGAATATAGTAACACCCAAACGATTCTCTTTGCTACTTCTCCCGAACAAGTTTCATTAAGTAATAAAAACCATATAAAGTTATTAAATGATACTTCATTAATACTGCGAACACATTTAGGAAAGCGACCAGCACTATGTTATTATAAAAAAGCAGCAGAAATATCTGAATTGCCTGATAATTATGTTAAGAGAAATACTTTATGCTCAGCTAAAAATAGCGATACTAATTACATTCTTACTAATTCATTAGACACCCTTAAACAAGTAAGATTACCCTTATATGGCTACTATGATCTTCATTATTTTGACTCTATTCCTGACACTACAATAGAACAAAAAGAAATAACACTCTCAGGAAACATTATTGGCTTTGACCAAAGCAATATTACATTCAACATTTCAAGAGAGTCAATCGATCTGACGAATAGGAATGGGTCTTCAATGCAGACAAATATTGACTATAATTTCTTAGATGATATCGATGATAAAAACCAAAGAAAACTTGACATAAGTAAATTGAATTATATTGATTATACTAAACCAAGCCGGGTTATAATGGCTACAAGCGGTAGTGTCATTCTGAGTGCGTCAATAATAACGACATTAGTTATTGCTCCACTCGTCAGTGTGGATTTTAAAAATAGCACTTTTAATAAGAACAGGTATGGCATTATGGTTCTTAGTGGCCTTGCTGGAATTGTTATTAGCATTCCACTATTTGTATCAGGACAATCAAGAGCATATAAACTTACAGAGAGAAACAATAAAATTGACAAAGATTATTGGTACATAGAAAAACGAGTGAAAAGTAAATAAAACTGGCTATAGCAAAGGCTTGCTATCAGCGGGGCAGACGGTTAATAGGCCAGTGCAGTTCTTTTAGCTATCTTTAGGGTATCAGGATAGTAAGTGGCTTCGAAACCCCCTCCAATAGCAAGCCCCGAAACGTTAGGCGGCATTATAAACACCGGTGGTATGAATCATTTTTTAAATGAATAAAATATGAAAGCAATAGTATATAACAAAAAAGCCTCCCCTGACAAATTAGTCTACAGTGATATTGAAAAGCCTATTCCGCTCGACAACGAAGTATTGGTGAAAATAATTGCTGTATCCGTAAATGCTGCAGATTACCGTTCAATGAAAATGGGGATGATTCCAAAGAAAAAGGTTTTTGGGGCAGATATCGCAGGCATCGTGGAATCAACAGGTAAAAACATCCAACAATTTATACCCGGGGATGAAGTAATTGGAGAGATTGCTGATTATGGATTTGGTGGGTTCGCTGAGTATGCTTTAGCTCCGGAAAAGTTTTTAGTACACAAACCAGCAAAAATTTCCTTTGAAGATGCTGCGGCATTACCTATAGCAGCACTAACCGCTTTGCAATCATTGCGCGACAAAGGAAACATTCAGAAAGGTGATAAGGTGCTGATTATCGGTAGTGGTGGTGGTGTTGGAACCTTTGCTGTACAACTTGCAAAATATTTCGATGCAAAAGTAACAGCCGTATGCAGTACAGAAAATGTGGAACAAACAAAAAATCTTGGGGCGGATTATGTTATTGATTATACAAAGGAGAAAATCACCAAAAGCAACACGACTTACGATATCATTGTAGCTATTAATGGAAGTTATCCTCTGTTAGCCTGTAAGAGGATGTTAAATCCGAAAGGTACCTATGTCATGGTAGGTGGTGCTTTATCTCAGATTTTTAAAACCATTCTCTTTGGATGGGTGATGTCTTTTGGCTCAAAAAAAATATGCTTCCTTGCCGCGAAGCCAAAACAAAAAGATTTGGAATTCATTGTGATGCTTTCAAATGATGGCAAAATCAAACCGGTTATCGAAAAGTATTATCCTTTAGACAAGACAGCAGAAGCAGTTCGTTATCTAAGTGAAGGCCACGCCAAAGGGAAAGTGGTTATAAAAGTGCAACAAGTATAATATCGCCGCCTATACACATCCTTTATATCAAAAAGTAAAAAAGATTAATGTTGCCTGATAAGCGGTTTAAAAAATTGTAGATTGAGTAGGTTATTCCAGGGTTATAGGCCATTTCAACTTTTGTGTAACCCGACAGGAAATCGCCCCCAGGCGGAAAATTTTCATACCGCCGAAACGTTATGTGCTAAGTTAAAATAACAGCCTGATTATGCTTGATAAATTGATTGAAATAGTTAAAAAAGACAAAGCAATTTGGCCTCAATTTCAAGATTCGTTTGTTGAGATTGAGATACCTTCAAAGACTATTTTATTGCAAGATGGAGAAATATCCAGCCATATTTTTCACATAAAAAAAGGCTGTTTAAGACAATGGTTTAATAAGGATGGGAAAGATATTACCATGCAATTCTTTTTTGAGAACCAAGCGGTTGCATCTATTGATAGTTTTCTGAACAATAAACCCAGTTTGTTCACAATTGAAAGCATTGAACCGTCAAATATTATTTCCGTTAGTAAGGAAACATTTGAAAAATTAATAAAAATCTACCCGGAATTTAAGGATAAGTTAAATGAATACCTGTTTCAAAGATTCAGAAATTATGCTCAACTTTTTCTGTCCCGAATTAAAGATTCACCAAAAGAAAGATATGAAGATTTGGTAAAAAACCATCCTGAGATAATACAGCGAGTACCACAACATTATATAGCGTCCTATTTAGGGATAACGCCTATATCGCTTAGTCGGATAAGAAATAGAAAGTAAGATTCATTTCTTAACAATTGTTATCGTTGCGACGTCAATTTTTGAAGAATTTTGCTCAGAAAATATAATATGAGACAAGATTTCTTCAAAGAAGAGCGTACGATCACAGCGTTTATTCTACTTGACACAAAAAACTGTGAAGCATGTTGGAAATGCCTGAACGTTTGTACTAATAACGTAATTGGCCGGATAAATATGCCCTGGCACAAGCATGTCCGATCCATCAACAGTAGTGCATGTATAGGTTGTATGAAATGTGTGAAAATTTGCATGACAGGTGCAATAAGTAGACTAAGCAAAGAATAGGAGGAAATACTAATGGGAAATAATATTAATCGGTTCATAATGAATCTTGGACTCTCTATTTTTGGAATTGCTTCTGTTTTTTCTGGAATGTTGATTCAGGTAAAGTATCATATGGGCAATCATGGTAATATTTCAATGAATAGCAATGTGTTCGGAATTAATTACCCTGATTGGTCTGCGATTCATAAAATTTCGATTGTAATCCTTACTGTATTAATGATTTATCATGTTTACCATCATTGGAGCTGGTACAAAGTTGTGATTACAAAAAGACTTGTTACAAAAAACCAACAAGTTTTGATTCTATCGGTACTTTTTGTTTTGGTTGCAATTACAGGATTGACACCTTGGTTCATTGATTTGGTGAAAGGGGATGAAATCGCACGGAAAGTCTTCATTGAAATTCACGACAAACTTGCTATTATTCTTTCGGTTTATATTTTTCTGCATTTCATCAAAAGATTGAAATGGTTTGTTACTACCTTTAACAAGATGACAAATAAACACAAAGCACGGTATAGTGCATGCGGATTTCAGCGGTTTTCGAGGGTTTGTGGCTCGCAAAAAAGGTCAGTGTAAACTGATAGGAAATCGCTTCGTAATCCCGTACGGCACCATACCATTGATCGTTGCCAGCCATTAAGAAATGGATCAGCTTTACATATTAAAAGGCAAATTTGACAAGAAAGATAGTATAGTCCGAAATAGTCCCTTCGCTTGTCAGTCCCTTCGCTTGTCAGTCCCTGCAATGGGCGGACTTCCTACAAACTTCGATAAAACGTGGTTACCGGGAAGGGCCGGTGGAATGAATTTACCATAACAAATTCCTGCGCCAGCCGCTGGACGGCAGGCGCAGCCGCAGTAAGCCCGATTCTATAACATTAGCTGGCAACAAGCCCGCGATGATATTTAAAAGTTTTTTATATTTGAAGACGTTTACGATAACCTAACAACAACCCTTCACGCGGCCAGGGCGGGCCGGTTGCCAGCCCAGACCGTTACCAGCCATATTAATAAACGGAACAAAACGACAGAAATGAAAACAATCACTTTAATTTTACTTTTAACTATTACCCTTACAAACGCATTTGGACAGACAGACAATCACGGAAATCCTGTATTCAATAGCGAAATTATTAGTGAAGAGAAACTTGATGGTTTTGAGCTAACCTCTAGTTATTACACCATTGCCAACAATATCTCAAATAAAGGCTCGTCTGTATATGTCAGCGATAATCCTATCTTAACAGACTATCTGAAATTTGCCCGAGAACTCCCTTCAAACTTTTTTATTATTCATCAGGGGGGTAATGTATTGGTGTTGATAATGTTGCTGCAAATGATAGACGACTCTAATACAACCCTCTTTTACAACATAATAAATCCCAATAATGGAAAAAGTGCTGAAATACCTTGTAATGTCTTCGGAGAAATAAGCGAAAAAAGAGCTGACGAACTTTTAAAAATAAGAGTTGACACTGCTGCCAAAATCATTGATTTGCCCAACGATGAAAAAGAGCTTTTATTTAACGGTATAGTTTATAAAATACAATCTTACGACAAATTAAAAGAAGAAGTAATTGAAATTACAAAACAGCTTTTATCACCTGAAGAAGAAATTAAAGACCCTATTGAATACATAAAAAAAGAAACCATTGGGGGCAAACTTGACTTTAATAAAATACTGGAAAAAGAGACACAAACTTTAATCGTTTATGAAGGAGTAGCATACAACAAAAAAGACTTTGCTATTTACTTATGGGGCAAGAAAGTGAGGTTGCTCGGAATTAGTTCATCAAAGAAAGCAGCAAAGCTTTGGGAAGAAATCTACAACAGAACGTTGACAGATCTCGAAAAAAAGGCATTAATAAGTGGTTTTGACAGTAAAACAAAATGATACGAATGAAAAACCATACGGCTGGTAACAGACGACAAAACAAAAAAACAGTATACTTGCCAGGCGAAACCTTAAAAGATTACAACATTTTTAACAACTAAGTATGAAAAAAATTAGTTTAATTTTAAGTGCAGCTTTAATGACTGTATTGATCATAACAAGTCGTGGTGGAACATATAATACAGGGGAAACATATGATGAAGTAACCATCGGAAAACAAGTATGGATGGCAAGCAACTTAAATGTGGACAAGTTCCGCAATGGCGACCCTATAGCGGAAGCCAAAACCAATTCTGAATGGAAAAAAGCATGTGACGAGGGGAAACCGGCCTGGTGTTTTTATAAAAACGAAACGGCAAACGGTATCAAATACGGAAGACTTTACAACTGGTATGCTGTGAATGATCCCCGGCAGATCGGTCCTGACGGCTGGCACGTAGCCACTGATGAGGATTGGAAAACCCTCGAAAATTATCTTGGTGGAAATTTCATTGCTGGGCCAAATTTAAGATCTCAGGAATGGGATGCCATTGGTGGTAGTTCAAACAGTAGCGGTTTTTCTGCCTTGCCCGGCGGTACTCGTTTTAATATAAGCCAGTTTCTTTACATCGGCAGAAACGGATACTGGTGGACATCATCGTCTATTAATAATAAAAGTGCTATATGCCGCCAAATTAGCGATGCTGACACGTTTGTACTTTCAAAAATTCTTAATAAAAAGAATGGCTTTTCAGTTCGTTGTGTTAAGGATTAATATATTTGATGGTGTTTACTATTAAGCAACAACTCTTCACTCGGCAAGGGCGGGCCAGTTACCAGCCCTACCTGTCAGCGAATATTACAGAATGATCAAATAGGTTGGCCTGTGCCAAGTAGAAGTGAGCGCATTTGAAAAACCCGGATGAAAGACCCGAACTAAAATAAACTAAACATTATGAACTTTGCGAAGCGGTTTCACTACACGCCCCGAATTTCCTTCAAGGAACACCATTTAAAAACTTATGATAATGTAAGTGAACACGAATTTATACTTACCTATCGGTTTACCTGTCGAAAGGCTTTGCAGACATGGCTTTTTGTAGTGCTTACCTTTTTTTTAACATTAAATTTAGCAAAAGCACAAACATGGAATTGGCAAAACCCACTGCCACAAGGTAATAATTTATATTCCGTTTTTTTCACAAATGCCAGTACAGGTTATACAGTAGGGCTAAATGGAGTAATTTTAAAAACCACCGATGGCGGTATTAGCTGGGCAGCACAAAATAGCGGAACAACTAATTCGTTGCTATCAGTATATTTTACCAATGCAGATACAGGGTATGTTGCTGGTGCATCTTCAACCTTTTTAAAAACCACCAACGGAGGACTTAACTGGTTTCCCCAAACCATTGGCGCACCTTATTTAAATTCAGTTTTTTTTACCAGTGGTAGCACAGGATATGCGGTGGGAAGTAACGGCAGTGCGGCTACAATTCTTAAAACAACAAATGGTGGATTAAACTGGGCCACACAAAATACTGGCACAGTAACATTTTACAATTCGGTATTTTTTTGTAATGACAGTACTGGTTATGTTGTTGGCGGTGGAGGAAAAATTTTAAAAACCACCAATGGAGGTAACACCTGGGTTACACAAACCAGCGGCGTGACCACCAACTTATTTTCAGTTTATTTTACCAGTGCAGATACTGGTTATGTGAGTGATTACGGTAGAATATTAAGAACAACTAACGGAGGCTTGAACTGGTCTTCTCTTAATATTTTTCAAGCTTATGAGTTATATTCAATTCGGTTTACAGATAGTATAACTGGCTATGCCGTTGGACGCTCCGGGAAAATTTTAAAGACAATAAATGCGGGTGTAAATTGGACATTTTTAAACAGCGGGACATCAATAAATTTAAGGTCGGTTTATTTTACTGATATGAATAATGGATACGCTGTGGGCGAAAGTGGTATAATTCTCAAAACTATTGACGGAGGAGTAAACTGGATTCCTTTTACCAGCACCCCTTATTTTGCAAATTTAAATGACGCTAGCTTCCCCGATGCTTGTGTGGGATATGCAGTAGGAAATCAAGGAAGCATTTTAAAAACCAACAATGGTGGAACAAGCTGGACAACACAAAACAGCAATATAAATAATAATTTACAGTCTGTTTTTTTTACTGATAATATGACAGGATATGCTGTTGCTGATTCAGGAAAAACAATAAAAACAATTGATGGAGGAACAAACTGGTTTGCACAAAACAGTGGTTTGACCAGTACATTAAATTCAATCTACTTTACCAATACAGATACTGGGTATGCTGTTGGCAACGCCGGTAAAATTCTTAAAACTGTTGATGGTGGTACCAACTGGACTTTGCAAACAAGTGGCGTGAGCGAAAGTTTATTTTCAGTTTATTTTATTGATAGCAATACAGGTTTCGCTGTGGGCAACTCCGGCAGGCTTTTAAAAACAATAAATGGTGGCGCAATCTGGGATGTGCTTTATAGTGGAACCTCACTTGATTTAAAAGCAGTTTACTTTCCCACAGCCACAGTAGGTTATATTGCCGGCGTCTCTGGGCATATTCGTAAAACTACCAATGGAGGAACAAGTTGGACTCAACTAACAAATAACATCAATATTGTTATAACCTCTCTTAGTTTCAGCAATGCCAACACAGGTTATGCTGTTGGCTATGATTATAACCATTATGGTAAAATATATACTACTATTAATGGTGGAAATAACTGGAGTTTAGAAACAATATCCTGGGACCATGATTTAAAATCGGTAAATTATGCTGATGCAAATACAATATATATTGTTGGTAGTAATGGCACAGTTTTAAAATCAATTTCAGGAAACATAACAGCAACCAACAATGGGCCCTTGTGCGAAGGTGCTTCGCTTACCCTTTCTGCCTCAACAATTGCAGGTACTACATATAATTGGACAGGACCATACGGATTTACTTCAATGCAGCAAAATCCAACAGTAAGTAGTAATTCTACAACTGCTATGAGTGGAATATATACTATTACATCAGCAATAAATGCTTGTACAAACATAAACGCAACAACAACAGTATTAGTGAATGCAACACCTGCGGCACCCATTGCGGCTAATAATGGCCCTGTTGCGGAAGGTGCGTCTCTAGCGCTTTCAGCTTCAACAATTATTGGCGCTACGTATTCATGGAGTGGACCTGATGGCTTTACTTCTTCATTACAAAATCCTACTGTAAGCACAAATGCAACGCTTGCTATGGCTGGGAATTATGATGTAAGTGTAACAGTAAATGGATGCACAAGTCTTGCAGGAAGCACTTCAGTGATGGTAACTACAACCGTTGGTAATACAGAAATGCCAAATAAAACTACAATAAATATTTTCCCGAATCCTGCTTCAGAAAAAATTTCGATTGACTATACTGAAATGCAAAGTGTAAAAATGCAAGTTTATAACATTATTGGAGAGTGTGTTTTACAGAGCGAATTGGCTAATAAGACCAACATGATAGATATTAGCTCTCTAAAATCGGGGATTTATATGATTAGATTGACTGGTGCTGACTGGACAATTCAGAAAAAGTTGATAAAGAACTAATTTTTTACAGCCCATATCCGAGTAGACGGCCCCGCCAGTAAACACTGACGGGGAGCGCCTCTCACCGTTCTGCTGAATTTATCGAGGCAACACGGCACCCTTAAGGCTCAGTGCATTGCCTTGCGACTTGCTAATACTTCAGGTAAGACGGCCCCGCAAAAGGCGGGGTTACACCCCGCGCATACCGGATTTTCCCCCACTGGAAAAATTACACCCATCTATTTGTCATCAATAAATATTATTTGTATTTTTGTTATTTGTATAGAGATTACAGATGCGTGTGCGCTGGTCATGCTGAGCGTACACTTTGTACCTTTAACTATTTTTCTGCTAGTTGACAGGTTGGTTCATTTTAATCCCCAACTTGCTATATACAAACCGTTGTGGTCAATAAAAGAAAACCATGAAAAAGACAATCATCCTGATTATATTTTTAACCGCATTTAAAGTTTCCTGTGCTCAATGGAATGCTATTGATTCAGCAGCTATAAACGCAATATGGCTTGTACAACCCAATAATGGATGGGCATTCCAGGAAGATTTCAGACACTGGGACGGCACCAACTGGACAACAGCGATACAAGATTCTGCTTTTGGTGCTCAAACCTGTGCATTCACTGCACCAAACGATGGCTGGGTTTTTGGCAGGCAAGATAGCCTATTCAGGTTTAATGGTTCCGGATGGACAAAGCAATATTCAGGTATGACAGACATAAGATATTGCGATTTTTATGACAATATGAATGGTTGGGCCTTGGGTGATACGCCCTATAAATATCAAAATGGCACATGGACTCAATATCCTATGAATTTACCGGCCTATATACCCTGGTGTACTTATCAATCAATTTCTGCAAGTGGACCTAATACGGCATGGGTTACAGGATATACCAGTGATTCATCCTATATTTTTAAATTTTCGTCCAATCAATGGGTTATTGATACCGCATTTGCTGATATTACCTTTCAAACGATTTGTTTTACGGATCAAAATCATGGTTGGATAAGTGGCTGGGAAACAGGTGGCGGTTACCAGAATGTAATATATAAATATAATGGTAATAGTTGGGACCTTGACACCACCCTTGGTTATTCCGACAACAATGGGGTTAGTTTATTTATGTATAATAATAATCTGGGGTGGGCTTCTGTTGGCACAAATGGCGATTTTTATATATATGTCTATAATGGCACTTCATGGTCAATGCAGGATACGCTCCATTGGCCGGTTAAGCAATTTTCATTTACTGACCCGCTTAATGGTTGGGCTTTGGGAATAAATACTGGCCATCCAAACGCCGGACCTCCTAATATGCTTTTCAACACAACTTCAGGGGGCGCCGGATTTGAAAAATATCCGCCTGTAAATTCAATAGAAATAAACATTTTCCCAAATCCTGCAACCAGTATAATTAGTATTGACTGTTCGGAAAGTGAGGTAATGAATATTTTGATTTATAATCTTGTGGGAGAACTTGTATTACAAAGGGAATTGACCAATAGAACAAAAGAAATAGACATTCGCAATTTGCCCATAGGAATGTATATTATCAAAGCTATTGGTATTGATTGGACAGGGCAGAAAAAGATAATAAAAGAATAATTTACCATGCATAATCCGTGGTACGGCAAGGGGAGCAACGGTTTGTAAGACAGGTTCATTCTTTTAATAGTATTTGGGGTATTAGCACAAGGCAAAGTTTCGAATCACCACGCCAGCAGTAAGCCCCATAAGGTTAACAGCAATTATATGAAAAGAAAAACATTAATAACAATTACAATAATACTCTCTTTGCTGAGAGTATCAGCACAGGATACGATCTGGATTAATCAATATATGCACTATACGTCAAAAGAGAAAGCATTTTTTTATCGATTGGTATCTAAAGATAGTACAGGTTTCAAAGTAGAAGACCATTATATAAATGGCGTAATACAAATGACCGGCTTTATTCTCTCCAAAGATCCTTTTATTAAAGCAGGAGACTTCCGTTACTACGATGAAAAGGGAATATTGGCAAGTCAGGGAAAATATGCAAATAACTTTAAAACCGGGATATGGAATTATTATTATCCAGACGGGCAATTGCATCATACTTGCAACTATACTGATAATGGGAAAATAGATGGGAATACCTTCTACTATTATACCGACGGAAAATTGAAAAGATCTGAAAACTATTCTGTGGGGGTACTGTTGTCAGGTAAATGCTTTACTAAATCAGGTGCCGACACAACCTATTTTGCATTTGAAGAAATTCCCGAATTCAAAGGGGGCGAACAAAAAATGAATAAGTTTTTGACTGATAATTTAAGATACCCGCAGACTGCTTGGGAAAGAAGAATACAAGGGACCGTTTATGTAGGATTTGTTGTTGATGTAAAAGGAAGGGTAAAGGAGGTGAAAATAGTAAAAGGTGTGGATATAATTCTTAATAGTGCAGCGGTTGATGTGGTAACCCTCATGCCAAAATGGAAACCCGGACGTATAGATGGAAAGCCTGTCAGAATACAGATGGTTTTGCCGATATCATTTAAATTAAAATAAACTACTGTTTGCGTCACCCTTGCTGTATGCAGAAAAAACACAAACAAATTGCATTTACTTTGGATGCATGTATGAAGACCCCAGAACGCCAGCAATAACGCATATGAAAAGGAAACTTACAATAACTGGAATCGTTATTCTTTTATACTTAATAAGTTATTTAGTTTATAGAGGCTTAAATATAGAGACTTGGGACAAGAATGGCAAAGAGTATGTTATTTTTCCAAAATCACAAAAGTGTGTGTACTACCTTTTTCGGCCAGCAACATATATTGACACTAAATTGACCCAAATGCAATTTCATATTGGGTCTCATCAAGAAAATAATTAGACAATAAAAAATGCCTGAATTGCAGACACTTTGTGTATTTTTAGGCGGGGTTTGTGCGGCATCCCACTGCGGATTCCCGCAGGACTGTTAGGACATGCAGGACGCTGACGCTCACCGAAATCCGCTACCGAAATTTCCACACAACCCTTAGCATTCACAATTCAAAATAAAAGAATATTGGGCATGAAAAATCAAAAGGAAAGAATAATGCAGATAGAAGAAAGAAACGAAAGCTAACACGAGAAATGCCAAAATGCAAGTCGTGCTTCGTGGACAAGAGACAGATGAAATGAAACAGCATCACCTCAGGAAATCAACAGGAAACGGCACATTTGAAATCCCAAAAACGTTATGTGCAATAAATACATACCATAGACGTAATTAAAACAAAAAGAAAATATATGAGAAAAATATCACTTTTACTAACCATTTTAGTCCTTTCATCATTTATCTCTGGTTGCAAAAAAGATGATCTAAAAAATGAAGCGGGAACTTACACGGGGACCTTCATGGTGACATACAACTCGGGAATAGAGACAGGGATGACAACCTTAAAATTAAAAAACGGAAAATTCTCTTGCGAAGGAAATTCAAATAGAATTCCTGCTGGTGGCTCTGGCAGCTATTCGACTGAAAATGGAAAAATAACATTTAATGACGAGAATGGTTGGACTTGTGATTTCGATTGGAATCTCATTCTTGAAGGAGAGTACAATTATTCATTTGACGGTAAAAAAATAAAAATTTGGGCAGACAAAAATGATGTTGGACATTACGAATACAACCTTGAGAAAAATTGATCGCTGTCCCCAACAGTACCTACACACAAGCAGGGGTTTCTGCTAATAATACGCTAACGGATGCTTTTTCAGCCACAAATATAAATGCGCATTTATTGATCTGAATTCGTCTGATAATCCGATACTTTCTACAACACAATTTATGTATTTAGTGGGATCTTCGTTTGATATGGATTTTGAAGATTGTTCTGTAAAAATAAACGCAAAAAAAATAATTTTAATGGGTTGATATACATTAACAAAACCACAAGTACAGTACCATTAAAAAAATGAATAGATCATAAAACTGGCTATAAAAGATAAGGCTTCGTATAGCGCCAGCCCAACATGAAGCCGTGCTGCCCCACATCGCTATCAGGAGAAACCCCTGGTACACCCGCTGTAAGCCCGATTCGTTAACAATAGCTGGCAACAAGCCCACGTGTATATCTAAAAGTTTTTTATATTTGATGGCGTTTAGTATAAAATAAAAACCCTTCGGGCGGCAAGGGCGGGCAGGTAGTCAGCCCTAACTGTTTAAAGCAATTTTAACCATATGAGTTACATGAAAACTTTAACATTAATATTGTTTTTTCTTTTTCTATCAGCACTTTCATGCAAAAAAGACGAGCCTGAACCTATTATTGACTATTATAATAATTATTATATAAAGGGAGCGGTATACGACTCTACAAATGGAAACATCGTATCAGGTGTGCATATTTATTTTGCTTATCAAGAATGGCTTTATTGTACCTATCGTCATCTAATCAAATATTCTTCACCTATGACAACTGATCAGAATGGAATATTTCGTGGTCATATCTCCTGGCCTTCTGGTAATGGTGATCCACCAAATTCCCTTTATTATCCTCCCAGTATCATGCTTGAAGCACATTTGGGTGTTGGATTATCTGATACACTTGCAGGTTGCTATTTATTTAAATTCGGGGATTTAAAATTGAATGACACTTTGCAAACTAACTTTTATCTTAAATCTGCCGGTTATCTTTCTCTTAATTTAGTTGACACATCATCAACATCTGATATCCAATTATGGTTTGGTACTAATTACGATTATGCTTACCCATTTGTTGCTAATGGGGATACAACATTCTTGAAAAAACTAATTGGGAACAGCAAAGCATACATTTCCTATTTAGGGTTTACAGATACCGTTTACGTAGCAGAAAAAGATACTACCGTGTGGACAATATATTATTAGAACAATCAAAACCTACCGCAAACAACAACAACCCTATGAAAAGAAAACTTACCATACCTGGAATCGCTATTCTATTATACTTAATAAGTTATTTAGTTTATAGAGACTTGGGACAAGAATGGCAAAGAGTATGTTGTTTTTCCAAAATCACAAAAGTGTGTGTACTACCTTTTTCGGCCAGCAACATATATTGACACTAAACTGACCAAAATGCAATTTCATATTGGGTCTCATCAAGAAAATAATTAGACAATAAAAAATGCCTGAATTGCAGACACTTTGTGTATTTTTAGGCGGGGTTTGTGCGGCATCCCACTGCGGATTCCCGCAGGACTGTCAGGGCATGCAAGACACTGACGCTCATCGAAATCAGATACGAAAATTTCCATACAATCCTTAGCATTCATAATTTAAAATAAAAGAATATCGGGCATGAAAAATCAAAAGGAAAGAATAATGCAGGGTGCTTCATTTAGTGGCACTATTTCAACCATCGGAAGCATTATGTGTTTTGCATCGGTATTAATGTTTTTCTCATCAATACCCTTTATAATTCCGCTAATAATTCTAATCTTTGGTTTGATATTTACATTTTCAATTGAGCTGGTTGAAATTGATTACGGACAAAGAAAAATCCGTAAAGTACTGTATTTAGTTTTTTATAAACATGGGGAATGGATGCCCCTTGATAATTTTGATAAATTAATATTAGGAGCAGACCATGCCTCTTTTAGGATTGCAATGCCCGGCAGTCCGCTTTTTCAGAAGGATATTAATTTGAGAAGTTATGACATTTATATTGTCAATAAAATCGACCCCGCAAAAACATTTTTACTTTTAAGTTGTAATAACATTCCTCTGGCACAAGAAAAATTAGAACACTATTCATTGAAGCTTAATATTGAAATGACAGATACCATAAAACAAGGATGGGAAAGAGTCAGAGAGCGGAAAAGAAGATAACAGTGAAGAACAAAACCTAACAACACCCTTACTGGATGCAGCAACAAAATAAAAAACCATTAACGTTGAAAATATGCAGCAAGGCTGAGGGGCGTTAAGGTTTATTACTAAAAAATCAAGTAATAAAAAACAAATCCTGAACTTGCATTTTGCTATCTCAGGATTTATTCAACAATAAAAAGTAAGAAGACAAATTCCCATTAATACAGCTGGTATTACCCGCACAAATAAAGAAACCTGAATTAAGAATTTTATTAACATTAAAGAACTTATGATGAAAAAATCCATCCTGTTATTGTTTGTTCTGGCCCTGTTTGCCGGAACAACTTCCTATGCCCAGATCAAAGAAACGATCAAAAAGGATAGTACGGTGAATCAAATAACAATCAGTGAAACCGGAATATATGAAGGCTCAAAATCCAATGAAGCCAGGACCTTTTACAATAAGGCCATTGATTATGAAAAGAAAGATGATTTGATGAATGCGCTAAAATTCTATTTAAAGGCTATTGATGCTGACACTAATTATGTGGAGGCATATGATAATGCCGGATTGACATACAGAAGACTGGGGGAATATGATAAAGCAATTGTATTATATAAGAAATCCATTTTGAAATATCCGTCCGGCGTTACTGCACATCAAAATCTGGCGGTAGTTTATTCTTTACAGAAAGACTACGAAGGCGCCAATAAGGAATATGAAGCGATTATAAAACTGTATCCTGAAGATCCGGAAGGATATTTTGGTCTAGCTAATTCCTATTTGATGCAGTCAAAACTTGATGATGCGCTGAAATATGCCAATATAGCCCTGGGCCTTTATGAGGCCGCTAAATCCCCTCTCCTGAATGAAGGACAATATCTCGTCGGACTAATTTATTATTACCAGGGTGATAAAGACAATGCAAAAAAATATTTGAAACTCGCCAAGAAGAACGGGGCAGAGATCCATCCGCAGCTCGAGAAGGAACTGAAACTGTAATGCGCGAAATTCAAAGAAGCGGTGATTACAGCAGGAAAACTAAACAATAAGCTGCATATAACTTCAACAGGCTGTCAGCGGCGGGATTGTAATTGAGAGAAAGTTGTATACATTTGATAAGCATTAATTCTGGGGACAATAAGCAGGTTTAAACGCCGCCGAATAGCCAACCCTGATTGTTATGCCTTAATGATAAAAATTTATACCATGATACCTGTGCGTTTTCTTTCCACTTTATTGCCTTTTATCCTTATTTCCTTATTGGAATTTGTGCCCGTAATTTCATTTTCTCAGGACAGTATAAGACATAAAAAGGTCTTAATTGTGGGGAAAAAAGACATAAGGCATAAAGATGTAATCATTTCTGATTCTAATGCAACAACCGTTCTTACTCATGTTTTTGAAGAAGGCGACAAAGTTGCTGTAAAAACAAATGATAATAAATATCTTACCGGCAAAATCAAGAATATAACAGATTCCTCAATTCTAATAAAAGAAAATTCCGTAATGATTAATCAAATAAAGATGATTTGTGTTCATAGGGGTATTGAACCGACGATCCTGGGACTTTCACTGGTGTCGGGAGGCTTCATTACAAGTGGACTCATTTTTACTTGTTCTGATGTTAATGAATACGGGACCTCATATAATTGGAGCGCAGCATTAACGTCGGCAGTCGTTGGGTTTTTTGCAGGAGGAGGTACGACATTATTTGGCATTATTGAAATGTCAGCAACAAAGCATTATTCAATGAAAAAGAAATTCGTTTTAGGCGTAAAATCAATTAACGAAAAATAAAAATGTTATTACACGAGACATGTAATCATGCTGGTCGCGCTTTGTGAGACAGTAAAGTTTAAAATGAAACAGCGCCAATTTTGGGACGGCAATCTGAACCCGCCGCCGAATTGAAGGCACTGACCGCTATACATAATACAAAAAAAGCAATTAAGATCCGTACCATTTAAGTTATACCCGGAATATCAGCTGGACTATATGCTTGTAAGAAGGAATGCATGACTGAAGACAGAAGATGCACCCCTCCGGTACCACCGGCAATTACTGACCCGATAAAATGAAGGAAGTGATGCCTAACAAAGAGTTACCTAACAACACCCAAGGCAGCACATCAGACTGGTAACCGGGAAAAATCGCTCAAACACTAAGTTTATGTGACTATCTGAACAACTTATCCGCATTCCTCAGCATTTCTTCCGACTGACGCTGGAAATATACATTCCAGGGGTAAGTGTTGCCCGAATTATGCGGGTCCTGTGCCAATACCCAGGTGAGGTCCTCCACATATCCTTGTTTGTTGCCCGTAAGACTGTATAGATATCGTGCTCTTCCCCAGCGGTTCACCAGGTAATTTGGCCCTGCTTTTATTGCTTTGTCAAATTCATCAGCAGCTTTAATTTTACTCCCCCCGAATTTCTCAGGAACAGCAATAAAATAAATGGCACGCGAAAGGAAATTCCCGCCCCCAGCCCAATTTGGGTCCAGTTCATCAATACGGGCAATGACGGGGTTATTATTGAGCACCATTTTCGTATTGAACATCCGGCCGATTGGACTCAGACATTCCTTAAAGTAATAAAAACGTGCAGTGTACCAGTATCCCATCGCATCTGTATAATTCATATTCAGCTGGTCCACAGCTTCCCAGATTGCCGCACCCTTTTCTATCTTTTGCCTGAAACCTCCGTGAAGCATCATTGCCTTTTCACAATATTTAATGGTTTCATTGTAATGATGTTTCTTTTCTGCCTTTTTAGTGGCATATGCGGCCCCCATGAGAATATGGTAACTGCCCGCTTTCCAAAGAGCGGTATAGTTCTGAGGCTCGGCTCTGGCAAGCTGGGCGTAGGCATCAATAAGCTCAAGGACCTCTTCCCTGTTCGCAGCCTTATTTTCCAGGTTTTGGGCTTTCTGGAGTGAGGGCAGGACATTTATTGCATCCTGGGACTCGCACCCGCAGCAGCAACCACCTTCGTTCTTGTTCTCTTCCATAATATTGATATTAAGTTTCGTCTATCGTTTAAAATTCAAAGATAATCGCAAAAACTCAATTACTGCACTTCTATTTTCCCTTATCTTTGAACCGACAAGCCAGTATTTTTAAAGATAAAAGAATCGAAATATAGTGATTATGTAGGGGATGACTGGATTAGAGGGCGATTTAATGAGGTATCATTTGAAATGTGTGAGTTACATGTTTTTAACCTTTTTAAAAATATTTTTTCTGGTATTTTCACAAGAATTAAAATACCAGAAGATTCAATTAATATTAGACTTAGCAAAGCTCAAAACAGCGCGTACATCTTAGCTTTTGAAGCAAAGTATGCGGCCAGAGTTTTAACCTCACAAAAGCAAAATGAAATTTTTATAGCCATTAAAATGAATGGAAATTTTTTCGACGCTGATAATCCCAAAAGAATAGAATCTGCCGATGAAAATATTGTAATGCTTAAGGATATTGTAGATTTAATAAAAAAAATAACCGGGGCCAGTTGAGCAGACGGCCCATGCAGTAAACACTGACGGGTAGCGCCTCTCCGATTCTGTGGAGTATACTGGATTATCAAGCCAGCCTTTTATCGTCCCGTTACCTTCAGCATATCGTACAACCAGCCACACTTTATCAGGACCAGTGCATGGCCCTGCGTTCTGCAAATACTTTAGGATAGTCTGTTCCGTCTAAGGCAGATATACCCACACACCTATAAGGAATTTCACCCTTTGAAAAAATACTCCCATCTTTTAGTATCTATTAGTAATATTTGTATATTTGATATTTTTATTAGGCCATGCGACGAGTGCAAATTGCTTGTTCAGGACGCACACAACACCTTGCTGCAAGAGGGGTTTCCTGACAAATAGGTATAAAAACCAAGTAAATAACTAATTTAGCAATCTAAAAGAAAAGAATAATACAAGCTCATTCTGGAAGCAAGCTGAGGAACCATACGCAACAGCGTAAAAAGACTCTCTCCCGGGCTGATTGGAAATAGAAAAAATATCACTCACTATAGTATTAGCTATTATAACATAAATACACGAATTCAGTAACAGTAATCCTAAACTATATTAAGGTTTTAACCTCAATTAAACAATTATCATTTATGAAAAAGTTTTTTAACAGTTTAACGTTAATGCTAGCCTTAATGCTGGGCGGTGGAATAACAGGTATTGCACAAACCACACTTAATGCCGGAGATGTGGTAATATTGGAGTTTAATGGCAATGGAACTGATGGATTTACTTTTATGCCTTTGGTCGATTTATCTGCCGGAACAATGATCCATTTTACCGATTATGGATGGGATGGATTGGCTTTTAATCCAGGTGAGGACGGAAATCCTACCAATGGTGGAAATATGATCACTTATACAGCTCCATCAGTTATACCTGCCGGGACGCTGATCCGCCAAAACACCGCCAATATAGGGGGAAGTAATTTTGCGGCAACCGCTGGCTGGTCATATAACTTCAATAATTTAAATTACATTTTCAGTTTTAATACTGGTGGCACTATTGATAATAGCAATGAGGGATTATTTATTTTTCAAGGAACCCCTTCATCCCCTATTTTCATTTGGGGATACCACACAGGTCAGTGGGGACATGGAGCTTATCTGCAAAATTTCTGGTCAGAATTGCCATCAGGCCTGACCAATGGTACAAACGCTGTTTTTTTTCCAAATTTAGCCACAGGAACAGATCTTACAGTAGATGATGGTTATTATAGCGGACCAATAACAGCAGCATCCGCTGCAGGCTGGCTGGCAAGGGTTTCCAATTCGGCCAACTGGACAACCTCGGCGATCAGCACTGCACCAACGCTTTTATATCCAAATACTTTTACCGTTTCAATCACTTCGGTTGCGCCAACAGTAACCACACAAGCGGTGTCGTCCATTGCGACAACCACAGCCACCGGAAATGGGAATATCACCTCATTGGGATCGCCAGACCCAACCGCCCATGGGGTATGCTGGAACACGACCGGAGCCCCGACGGTATTGGACAGCAAGGTCAATAACGGCGCAACATCAGCCACCGGTGCTTTTACGGCATCCATGACAAGTTTGTCGGCAAATACAACATATTATGTACGTGCCTATGCAACCAACACCGGCGGTACTATCTATGGAACCGAAGTCAGTTTTACCACACTCCCATTGGCTCCAACGGTCACCACGCAAGCGGTATCGTCAATAACTTCAACTTCATCAACAGGAAATGGAAATGTCACATCGTTAGGTGTGCCCAATCCAACCGCCCATGGCGTATGCTGGAACACGACCGGATTCCCGTCTATACTGGATAGTAAAGTAGATAACGGGGCAAAATCCTCAACAGGTGCCTTTATCGCATCGATGACCTCTTTAAGTGCCAACACCACTTACTATGTGCGCGCCTACGCCACCAATATAGCAGGCACATCCTATGGATCCGAAGTCAGTTTTACCACCTCACCTATAGCGCCAACGGTCACCACGCAAGCCGTATCGTCAATAACTGCATCTACAGCAACTGGAAATGGGAATATCACATCCTTAGGCGTGCCCAATCCAACCGCCCACGGCGTTTGCTGGAACACGACCGGAACCCCGACGGTATCGGACAGCAAGGTCAATAACGGCGCAACATCAGCCACCGGTGCTTTTACGGCCGCTATAACAAGTTTGTCAGCAAATACAACGTATTATGTGCGAGCCTATGCCACCAACAACGGCGGGACTTCCTATGGGGCCGAGGTCAGCTTTACCACAATACCAGATAATTATGCTCCAACCGACATTTCAATTTCAGAAATTTCCGTAAACGAAAACGTTCCTGCCAACTCAGTTGTGGGCACATTAAGCACCACCGATGCTGATGCAGGAAACACCTTCACATACTCATTGATTGCAGGAGCTGGCAGCACCAATAATGCTTCGTTCAATATCAGTGGCAACAGTTTGCTTATAAGCAACAGTCCTGATTTCGAAACCCAAAGCATCTACTCCGTCAGGGTCCGCACTACAGACCAGGGAAGTTTGACTTATGAGAAAGTTTTCACAATCATTATTAATAATGTCAACGAAACACCCGTTGTAACCGCCGCTCAGGCCTTCACCATTGACGAGAACCTGGCTAACAGCACTACCGTTGGCACTATCGTCGCAACAGATCAGGATGTACCAACCACCTTCAGCAGCTGGGCCATTACCGGCGGGAACACCAACAATGCCTTTGCAATAGGATCTTCCACAGGTGTTGTTACGGTTAATAATTCCCTGATGCTTGATCGCGAGTTGGTATCGTCGTATAACCTCACGGTTACCGTAAGCGACGGAGTGAATACTTCTGCTCCCGAAACGGTGTTGATCAACCTTACAGATTTAAATGATGTTGCTCCCGTAATAACCGCTGCCCAGGCATTTACGATCATCGAGAACCTCCCTAACAGTAATAGCATCGGAACTGTGGTTGCCACCGATGGCGATGTAACACCTACCCTCTTCAGCATCTGGGCAATTACAGGCGGGAACACCAACAACGCCTTTGCAATAAACGCTTCCACGGGAGAAATTACAGTTAATACTTCATCGGCACTGGACTATGAAAGCGTTCCTTCATTCTCGTTATACATCCAGGTTTCGGACGGGTTGCATTCTGCAAGCGATAATGTTACAGTTACACTGAATAACGTGAACGAAGCCCCTTCTGACTTAAACTTGTCCGTTTCCTCCGTAAACGAAAATGTAGCTGGGAATACAACAACAGGGACATTGAGCACAACAGATGTTGATGCAGCTGACACATTTACCTATACCTTAGTAGCAGGTATTGGTGACACCGATAATGCTTCTTTCGATATCAGCGGCAACGACCTGCGCATTATCAGCAGTCCAAATTACGAATTGAACAGCAGTTACACAGTACGTATCCGCACCACAGATGGGGGAGGCTTAACCTATGAGGAAGTCATTATTATTACCATTAACGATATGGATGAAGCCGCTGTAGTTACTACAGAAGCTGTATCAAACATCAGCACCTATACGGCCACCGGAAATGGAACGATCACCGATTTGGGAGATCCGGATCCAACAGAATATGGTGTTTGCTGGAATACCACAGGAGTTCCGACAACTACAGACAGCAAAACAACGCAGGGAGCTGTTTCGACAACGGGAGCCTATATCAGTTCAATGACATCATTAAATGCTAATACAACTTATTTTGTACGTGCCTATGCTGCCAATGCAGCCGGAACAAGTTACGGAAACGAAGTAAGTTTCACAACCCTACCGGAAGCCACAACCATTGCGTTTAACACGACCAGTTCGAATGGATTAGAATCTGTAAGCAGTGTCAATCTGGAGGTTAATCTTTCCGCGGTCAGCGGACAGGATGTAACAGTTGATTACACGGTGACAGGTACAGCAACGGGTAATGGTATCGATTATACATTAGCCAATGGCACATTAACCATCAGTACCGGTAATACAACCAGTAATATTACCATTACCAATATTGTGGATGATTTAATGGTTGAAGGTGACGAAACAATCATTGTCACCCTTTCTAATCCAATCAATGCAACATTGGGGACCAATACGGTGCATACTTATACCCTTAATGATAACACAACGCATGTTTCCGATATTTCGAAAAGCGAGCTGTCGGTTTATCCTAATCCTTTTACTGATAACATCCATCTTGATAATATAAGCAGTGATATATCACTTATTATCATGTTTGATTTATCTGGTAAAACCGTATTTAAAGCCGATTACAAAGGTGAAAAAGATATAAATATAAATCAGTTGATTTCAGGCGTATATTTGTTAACCCTTGTAAATAACAATGGTGAAAAACAAATGATTAAACTGGTAAAAGAATAACGAAATTCATTGGGTAAAACAGGTACTGCGTCTTAAGGGTTTTGGTGGTAAGCCATGCGCATTATCCGCATGCAGGGTTTGTATCGGGTGATAGCAATGCAGCCACGTAATCCCTTAATGCGCATAACTGCGACTGTTAACACCAGGTATTATTAATAAAAAGAGCCGCTGGAACAACCCTTCGGGAAGGGGAAAGAGGCGAGGCCGGAAACGTTCGTAAGACATTATAAAAAAAACCTAATGAAACATTCTATACCATTCAAATGAAAAAAATAATTTTCATTCTTACACTTGTCAGTTCCCTAACAACATTGTCAGCGCAGACATGGGCGCCTGTCGGCGCAAAGTGGACTTATTCTTTTGCTTCATGGTCACCCCCTTTGACCAACAGTCCAGTACCCATTGAATGCATTGGCGACACGCTGATACAAAGCAAAGCATGCAGGATTATTCAGGGGAATCTGCCGTGTACCTTTACCCCCTATCACTCCTATCTTTACTATGAAAATGAAAAAATTTTCATGTATGTTGATTCCATCGTTGGTTTTCATGTACTATATGATTTTACAGTTTCAGCAGGAAATTCATGGACCATCATTGCTCCTGGTCATCAGGTTGGTGACACCTCAGTAATAGTCGTTGACTCGATGGGTACGAAAATATTTTCAGGCGACACCTTGAGTGTTCAATATGTCCATAATTTAAACCTCTATAACCGTTGGGTTTTCCCGGAATACATCATAAGGGATATTGGAAATTATTGGAGTTTCTTCCCTCTTCATTCAACATGTGATCCATGGACGGGTACAATAAGGTGTTATGAGGACAGCGCAAGGTTTATTAACTTTAATCCATATCCCTGCGACACGATTATCTTTGTAAACGTCAATGAATATTCAATTACTCAGAACGTCAGATTCTATCCTAATCCGGCAAATAATCAGTTACATTTAGAAAACCTGAATCAAGATAATATTGAATATTCCGCAGACATTTTTTCTGTAACCGGACAACGACAAATCAGCATTTCAGCCATAAAAAACAACATCGTCGTTGATATCGGCAAATTAGCCCAGGGACTATATTTTATCAGATTTACCACTGTTGATGGACAAACTGCGACGAAAATGTTTATAAAAGAATAACGCCTACTAACAGGAATGTTTGCGGCAATGTGCATCGTTCCTAACGGTCAGCGCACAAGACATTTACAAATCTGTAACGGCATTGAAAGCAAACAGAACCGAGGACAAGTCAATAGAGCCTACCGATGACCTGAGTTCACAGAAATTCTATCATGGAACGAGGGCCGACTTAAAGCAGGACGACCTGATTGAAGCAGGCTTTAATTCAAACTACGGTAAGAGGAAAAGGGGCACCTATGTATATTTAACTGCCACTCTGGATGCCGCTGTTTGGGGGGCCGAGCTTGCTTTGGGCGAAGGACCCGGCAGGGTATATATCGTAGAACCGACCGGTCCGATTGAGGACGACCCCAATTTGACCGACAAGAGGTTTCCTGGAAATCCAACCAAATCATACCGTTCCCGGAATCCGCTTCGCGTGGTTGGTGAGGTCACCGATTGGCAGGGACACACCCCGGAACAGCTCAGGGCCATGAAGGAACACCTTGATCACCTTAATCAACTGGGTATTGAGGCGATCGAAGATTGAGCAACAAAGTACTACTCAAAAAGCACTACAGATGCCTGTAACAACGAACCGCTTACCATAACTAAATTTCAACATGAGAAAAATATTTAAGACCAGAAGAAACCTGGTTTTTACATTAACTATCATTCCAATTACTTTTATTTTATATTTAAGTATTTCAATTGGGAGAAATATGCATCATCACGACCGGGAAATGGGCAAGAATTACATGTGGATTTTTAAAGACTCTATCAAAGCAGATATTGACACATTCGTTCGAAGCAGTTGGGTAAAAGAAAGGGATATTAAAAATAGCTTTGTGTACAAAGGAAATTATCCAATTACTGTATGGGATTTCAAGGACCTTTATTCTGCTGATTTAAAAGATGCTTCTATTAATTCGAATGTTAACATTCCAGACTTAGATATTAGTTGGGGAAGTGGGGAAATTCTAAGCTCGAATTGTAATCCTCAAACTTATGTTAAGTACGGACCAACTTTTGACAATAAAATCAATGTTAACCTTGATTCAGCATCAATAATTTATAAAAATATTGAATCCGAAAATTACAAAGGGTTTGTTGGGTTAGTTAACAGAATGGCATTTACAAACGGAAAAAATGAAAACTATATCCTTTTTAATTATCCCGATAAAATCGAAAAAACATTGTTCTTATTATATAAATCTTCGAGGGGGTTTTTTGTAATAATTGTCCAATCTAATAACAAGAAATATGTTTTAGATGAAAGTCTAATTAACATTTTTAATTTGAAATAATGAATCTGCAGTAACAGGCATGCCTTCATGTGCCGTCAGCTTCACGTGAAGTCTTATTCCGTAACCTTCACCGTAGCACTGGACTGAGGAATCTCTGGTGCAGCCGCAGTAAGGCACTAGCTCAAAATTAACACGCAACCACCCGGTATCAACATCTAAAATTTCTTTATATTTGATGGCGTTTAATGTAAAATAAAAACCTATCGGGTGGGGAGGGCTGGTTAATTGCCAACACTGTGTAAATATTATTGCGGGTTTTGTGAGCGCTTCAACCGGGGGTTCTCGTAGGACTGTTAAGACATGCAGGACGCTGACGCTCACCGAAATCAGATACGAAAATACACATCGACTGTTACGCCAGGTTAAAAAAATATATAAAAATAGCTATGACTCAGTAAAAACCTAAAACAATTTTGATGTGTCTATTACTTCTTTCGCAAATGATATATTCTCGACAAGACAAGGGGAGTCCTTCCCGGAGACTGGAAAGCATGAAATTACGACTGTTGGTTTGCAGAATAATATTTCCTATTTTTGCTTATATAATTGGGCCTCATCAAATAAATAAGTAGCCTTTACAGAAAAATGAATGACCGCATTAAACAAAAAAAGTCTGGCGGACTTTTGAAATTTTCAACAATAAAAGTTCTTACAACTTTTGGAAGCATTGTTTCAATTGCTTTTGGAGTATGGCACTTTTTTATACCGGACATCTGGAATTGGTATTCATACATTGACGAATCTGCTACTGAACTTGTGATTGCTGTAAGGGCCATCAACATTTTTTTCTCCTTATTACTGGTCTTGCTGGGAACAGCCAATATTATTATTGTATTCAGAAAACGTAAAGACCGGCTTTCAACGATCGTCATGCTTTCAATATCTACCCTCTTATGGGCTACCCGCTTAGCGCTACAAATGATTTATCCGCAGGGCTCTCAAAACTCAGTCATTCAATATAGTATGTTGTTTACATTTATCATTGTATTTTTATGCTTTTCAATTTCGATATTAATTGCGTTGAAGGTGAATACATATGATAAAGGAATGGGGCAAAACTTCGACGACTACCCGAAAGCGTTGGATAAAAACAACGCAGGTATGCAATGATTTACAAAGGTTCCTATAGAATTATGAATCTTCTAACTTTAAAAAAACAAAGAAAAACAACATGCAGAAAACACTCTTTCTTTTTTTCATCTTGTCGCTTCCATACACAGTTATCGGACAGAATTCATCTGCGGAGAATGTTTTCTGCGATTCTGTTTTTGATATAAAAACAAAATTTCACACCTATGAAGTCATGCCAGTTTATCAGGGGGGACAGGAAGAACTGAATAACTTTATTCATGATAATATAACGGTTCCAGAAGGAGCAGATACCCTTGTGAAAAAAGTGTTTGTAGTTTTTCAAATTGACTTTAACGGGAAAGCAGATAATATATGTGCGTTCAACAGATTTGGATATAAAAACATCAATTCCACCCCTTTAGGGAAAGAAATTTTACGTGTATTTATGTTAATGCCCAAATGGTCTCCTGCTACCGAGTATAGGAAACCGGTATCAGTAACAATGGCGACCATCGTAAATATTGAATAGCACCATTGCCCCCATAACAGTAGTTGTGGTGGTGCTTCGTTGCATTCCGAACCAAACATTCCTGCCAGATTGCAGGAACGAACACCAAGGCGCAAAACATCAACACCAGTTTAAAACAAAACCATGAAAGCAATTTTATCCATTTTAGTAATCTTAACAGGACTTGCAATTGAAGCCAGTAGTCAAACAATGCTGACGGTTGGACAGGTTTACGACTTTAACATTAATGATGAATTTCATATTCGTTATCAGGATGCACCACCCAATGCTTCCCGATGTAAAATCATTGGTAAGCATTTCTCGGCATTGAACGACACGGTTTTCTATTTGCGTCATTACGATAATTACTACAGTGAGGTGAACATGGTGCCCTCTCCACATTTAGACTATTTCTTCGATTCGTATGATGATTCAATTTTTTATACCGGATTAAATACGCCTATTGATTCATTGTACTCGAATTGGCCAGTCAATGATACTTTGGGCAATTCGTTTGCGGATACGTTGTATTATTCATCTCAGGCGTGTGGAAGTTTAGTTTATGAATACTTTGGGTGCACAAACTGTAATTTTGAACCTGACTACCATAACGAGCAATTTGGACAGGGATTGGGCATGGTACTTTCCATTCATCAATGCACGGTATGGCCGGAAATTGATGACAGGTATGAATTAATCTACTATAAAAAAGACACGCTAGAATGTGGCACGCCGGATACCACAACCATGTCAATCGCTGAAACCGAAAAAGTGCAAGGTAATATATTCATTTACCCCAACCCTGCTTCGACCGTCATTCACCTGGCTACAAGTTTATTTTCTAATTGCACTATTTCCATTTATAATACAACAGGAATTCTCGTTCAACGACTGGAAAAAGTCACCATCGACCAGCCCATCGACATCAGCCCGCTGACAAAGGGTTTATACTTTTTAACCATTGAGCGGGGCAAACAACAATATCAGACCTTATTTGTTAAAGAATAGGCAAGTTGCTAAATTGGTGAGACTGGTACTCGGTGGTCATGCAGACTGCAAAATTAATTGGCAACAATCCCTTGTGAATATCTAAAAGTTTGTTATATTTGATGGTGTTTACTACAAAATAAAAAAACGGACTCAGACGAGCGGCTAATTGCAGCCCTGGCCGCTCAGCGGTATCTTGTAAATATAAATTTCCAAAACAATGAAAAAAACAGTATTATTAATAATTCTAATCCTAATATTTCATATTTGTGAATCACAGATAAAATATATAGATATCGATCCTGATACTGTACTGGTGGGACCACCATTCGGGACACATATAGAATATTTTATGGATATAAATGATGATTCAATTCAAGATTACTCATTTATGCTCCACTGGTGTAATACCAATGGGGTAAACGCCAAGGCAAAATCCATTACTTCATACGATAGCTCAATGTACAGTTATCCGGCTGATATTGGAGATACGATTCCGGATAGTTTGAATCAGAGTTGGATGTCAGAAACGGATTTAATCACTTGCCATTATCCATTAATTTCTTTTGGCTTGTGGTATGGGGATTATGGAGAAAAATATTTCCCCATAAAGCTCAAAATTGACTCAGAAGTCCATTATGGCTGGATAAGAGCCAGTAAAACACCGGAAAATCTCACAATTAAGGATTATGCCTATAATTTGGTCCCTAATGAACCCATTATCGCCGGTGACACTTTGCCCATTCCGTACAATATCAATTACTCATTTCAAAGTAATTTAAGAATATACCCCAATCCATCGACAGGGATATTTAATATATACACCAGTATGTCTGGACAAACAACTTTAATAGTAAATAATGCTTTTGGAAACATGGTTCTATATGAACAATTTGAAAACAACAACCCATGTATTGATATGACTGGCTTTAATCAGGGGATTTACCTTGTATATATTTTGAACAATAATTTATCTTACTTTCAAAAAATAATTATCATGCGATAAACGATCGCATAACGTTGTGTGTGGTTCAAAAAACATGTTGAAAAATGATCATGAAATTTGATTTTGAAGACAGAAATCTCAGGGAAATAGAACCCCTGATAGGGAAAAGACTTTCTTTATCCCAAAAAATAGCATACGATAAGTATGGCGGAAATCTCTATAATTTATTGAAATTATCAACAGAGACTGATCTCACCGCAGACATTCCATCTGTGAATGCAAGATGCAACTTTGAAAAATTCGAAAAAGGAATTTTGCTCAGAATAAATGATAATCAAAAATTATATGGACTTCCTTTATCGCGCGATTTAATTACGGGGATAGAGCTAAAAAAAGGAGATGAAATAATTTATCCAATAAGTCTTACCGGTTTTTTGTTATTAATTGGAATGAAAAAAGAAACTATAAAAAAACACAAAATATTATCAGGAGGATTCCAAAATAAACGCTTTCAATTAAAGATTAAGACCAAAACTGAGGAAATATTATTGGATTCAAATCCGGGCAATTACAAAACGGAAAAGAAGTATTTTAAAGGAAGCGATCTTGAACCCAGGTTGAGCATAAAAGAATGAACCACACACCACTCGCGTCTGCTTTCAAGCAGTGGACTTACACGGCTCGCAAGTGAATATCTAAAAGTTTCTTATATTTGATGGTATTTATTATAAAATTATATACCTTTCATGCTGTCAGAACTGGCCAAAGGAAAGCCCTGGCAGGGATAGTTAATTAAAAATCTCTCTCAAATGAAAAAGCTACTCTTCATTTTGTTTCTGACACTTTTCAGTTTCAATGCTATCGGACAAGTATGGATAGACTCAGGGGCTGTTTGGCATTATGATTTTTGGACAGTGGGCGCCTTTGGATTTGACAGATATGAGTATTCAAAGGACACAATAATTGAAAATAAAAACTGCCAGCAGATAACAGGAATGAGTTACGGATTCACGTACGACATGAATCACAATATTGTTTTATTAGGTCATCAGGATTTGGGCATGCAAATTACTTATGTTTCGGGTGACACGGTATTTTACAGGAACAATGATGCGTTTTTCATTCTCTATAATTTTGGTGCTGCTATAGGAGACCAGTGGGTTATATCGACGACTAATCCTTTTGGTGAATGTGATGACACTTCACGTATTGAAGTTGTAGATACAGGGACAATAACATTAAACACTGTCAATTATCGATTCATAAAAGTTCAGCCCACCTCAAATTCCCCTTTAGGCTTCAAGGGCACTTATGTTGAACGTTTTGGTAATATTGACGGCACATCCGCTCCTTTTCAGTATCTATTCCCCGGGGGGTATCAATGCGATTCTCTGACTCCACTTGTTGAATGGAATTTTTATAGATTCAAATGTTTTGAAGATAGTTCATTCACGCTGTATAATCCATCAACAGAAGATTGCGAATACTATCTGACATACTTAGGCATTCATGAATCAGATCCCCACGATTTTATTTGTTATCCAAATCCTACAAGTGGACTGCTATATATAGACAGCCCGTTAACCGGTGACAAGTTCATGGAAATATATAACTATCAGGGGAGTCTTGTCCGCACCATAAAAATGCCTGAAAATTCAAAAAGTATTGATATTTCAGCATTGAAAAGTGGAATCTATTTTTTAAAAATCAAATCTCAATCAGGGGACAATTTTGTTTATAAAATAATAAAGGAATAACCTGGCCATTATAGAAAACCCATCCACGATCAAATAGGCTTCGTGTGGCACCAGCCAACATGAAGCTCATTTGCGCGACTGGCCCTGTAAAACAGGCCGGTAGCAATCCTCAAAATGACAGAATTGAGAAAAATTTTGTATCTTAGCATACACTAGCGACGCATGACCAATGGCGAGAGGGTGCCAAAAATTCGAGATGGAAAAAAGACCAGGCACGCGAAACCCTTGCAGCAGGACAAATGGCCGCTCAGCCAGTTATGGTAGGCAAATCAGAATAACACGTCATGACCATGGGAACGAAAAAGGAACTGTCGCCAGCACAACGTGAAGCACTCATCAGCAAATTAAAAGTCCGTTTTGAGAAAAATATGAACCGCCACAAGGACCTTGAATGGGCTAAAATACGAGCAAGGCTGGAATCCAGTATTGAAAAACTATGGTCGCTCAGCGAAATGGAAAGAACCGGCGGTGAACCGGATGTTGTTGGTCAGGATCAAAAGACAGGCGAATACATTTTTTATGATTGTTCACCGGAAAGTCCTGCAGGCCGCAGAAGTGTTTGTTACGATAGTGAAGGGCAGGAATCGCGGGAAGAACACAAACCGGAAAACAACGCTATTGAAATGGCTGCTGCCATGGGCATTGAACTTTTAACAGAAGAACAATACAGGGCGTTACAGCTGCACGGAACTTTTGATACGAAAACATCGAGCTGGATAAAAACACCCTCCGAAATAAGAAAACTGGGCGGTGCCCTTTTTGCTGATTTCCGTTATGGTAATGTTTTCGTGTATCACAACAGTGCTCCCTCCTATTATGGATCCAGGGGTTTCCGCGGTTTGTTAAGGGTGTGAATTTTATGCCGATAACTGAAGTTGATTTTTTTCTGTTTGTCGCTGCCCGATTTACTCAATGTAAGAGTCCTTCACTTTCGGGAAACATCGTCCGCCTTTTGGCATCCATCAGAAATATATGTAATTTTGCTATTTAAGCGTGCGAACAGAACGTGTGCGCTGCCCATACAGGCCGCATACAACACCACGTATGCAGACAGATTATCCCTGGTGCATCCAGACATGGAAAGAACTATATCGGGACAGGAAGCAACGCATGGGGCATACACAATATTTCTACCGGATCAGGCAGAGCCCCTGGAGAAAAATCTAAAAACTAACACCAACTAAATTAATCAACTTTGAAAAAACTAATATTGCTTATAGCCGGACTCACATTTTTGACTTTCAACAATCAGGCGCAAACAGTTACTGATATTGAAGGGAATGTGTATAATACAGTGATGATCGGAACACAAGTCTGGATGCAGGAAAATCTGAAGACTACGAAATATAACGATGGCACTGACATAGCCTACCCCGGTGCCAACAACACAACCTGGCAAAACAACCTTAGCGGGGCCTATGCCTGGTACAATAACGACTCGGTTACTTATGGCAATACCTATGGTGCGCTGTATAGATGGTATGCCATAAGTCCGGCTTCAAACGGAGGCAGAAACATCTGTCCGGCAGGCTGGCATGTACCTGACCATAGTGAATGGACCGCGCTTGAAAGAGCGATCTGTTCCAGCGCAAGCTGCACTACAGATTTCCCCTTTAATCTTACAACAACAGGAAATCGTGGTACTGATGAAGGCGGTAAACTTAAAGAAAACGGGAGTACACACTGGTGGAGTGTTAATCTTGGCGCCACCAACAGCTCAGGATTTACCGCACTGCCCGGAGGATATCGTTTAGCCAGCGGCTCATACAGCGGCATGGAATCAGCGGGATATTGGTGGTCATCCACGACAGACAACAGCTTTACCTATAATGCCTGGCTCCGGGACCTGTACTATGGTTCTTCAACGAGCGAAAGAATCACTTTTCGTAAGGATTGCGGATTAGCAGTGCGGTGTGTTTGTGATTCGCTGATCACACAGATTAATGAAAATATAATGGAACAGAATATACAAATCTATCCAAACCCCGCCACAGACGTGCTTACGATTGATTGTGGCAGAAGCCAACACATAAAAATACAACTGACCAATATCATGGGAGTAGTTGTGTACCAAGCAGAATCCATTAATAACAAACACGAAATTGACCTCAGTGCATTGTCGCCAGGCATCTATATAATCAGCATTTCAGGCAATGACTGGACAGAACAGAAAAAAATAATAAAAGAGTAACCAACTTCAATAACTGACATGCGGATGTTACTGCATCCCCACTTTAATAGTTAAACGGATTGCTCATGAACCCGACACAATATAATTGGGAAGAAATATTTAAAAGTAAATCAGACAAGGAATTATTTAAGATTTACCATGGAGATTCTATGTTGCCCTCTGAAACCAGCAACTATGCATACAACGAGTTGAAGAAACGGGGGGTTGATTTTAATCATCTTGATAAAGTCAATATGAAATGGGAATTAGAAAGTCTGATTGAAGACGAAAGAATTGATACCCGTGGCCTTTCCAGAACTTTTTCATCCTTTGAATATTTGAAAATAGGGATTGTGGGTATTGTTATTTCAATTACTTCCGCCTGCTTTATTCTCCCTAAAATTAAAATCGACACGCTCTCTTCACAAGAAACGATTAATGGTTTGGCTCTTATGGGGATTGTTATCTCAGCAACCATTTGGGGTTTCGTAAATTACAGATTAAGAAAGAAAAACGAGAACGTCCGAAAAAACAGAATTAAAGAATTGATTAGCAAATTATAATTATACAGAATACGAAAGCCTTGGTATCACACCACACCTGGATTCGTACAAACCCGCCCTCCACCTGAGATGCGGAGGATTATCGAACCAGGAAATTTTAATGCAGAGTGCTATTGAAATTTAGTATTACAAATAAACATCTTGCTGTCAGGGATTCAATGGATTGATGCTTATATTTACCATAAAATAGAGAGCATGAAAACTTTTCGTCTTATTTTTGGGTATCTGATAGGATTTTCAATTTTCATTGTTCTGATTCCGTATTTACTGGTTGCCGGTTCGCGCAACCCGGACCTATTCCTTAACCTGAGTTTTATTCCCAATTTCTATGTCCGGCTAATTATCGCCCTGCCGATATTTTGTATCGGTTTACTGTTTGCGATCTGGTCGAATATTTTTCTGCTTGTTAAGGGAAAAGGTGGCCCGGTAGATGTGCTCAATGTGGCGATCAGCCCACGGTCAGAAAAATTAGTGGTTTCCGGTCCCTACCGATATTGCAGAAATCCTATGATGTTTGGCGCACTTTGTCTCTATCTTTCGATTTCAATATTTGTAAATTCCTTACTTGATGTAATCGTTATACTACTGCTCATTCCCTTGATCATCCTTTACCTGAAACTGACGGAGGAAAAGCGGTTGCTTAAGGATTTCGGTGAGGAGTTTTTGTTCTACCGATCGAACGTCGCGATGATTGTGCCCTTTACAAAAATCAGAAAAAAGAAAAAACACAAATCCTGACCTGCCTGCTGCCAGTCAAGGCCATTTGTCACTGTGTTTCAGGAGTACTATAGCAACCATTAAAAAAACACCGATGAGTATAAAATGCGCGTTGGGACTTCATCCCTGGGGAGGCTGTAAATGTTACCGGTGCGGTAAAACCCGTGACAGACATCACAGCTGGAACAATGGCAATATAGGCTGTAAGTGCACCGTCTGCGGGAAAAAAAGAGATAAAAATCAGGGTATTCATCAATGGAGAGGCTGTAAATGCATTAGCTGCGACGAAATACGGGATGAACATCATGCATGGCATTTAGACTGCACCGAATGTCCGCTTTGCCACAAAAAAAGTGGTGAACAACACGATTGGAGCAACGACTGTGAAAAGTGTTCAAAATGTGAACAAACCAGAATTGACAAGCATGACTGGACCAAAAATATTGAGGTGTGCGCAATTTGCGGAAAAGCGGCGGATAAAGGCACTTTCACCGACCTCAGGGATGGCCGGAAATATCAATGGATCAGAATCAGGAACCAGGTAATCATGGCTGAGAACCTTGCGTACCAACCACCAAGCGGCAACTACTGGATCTATAACGAAAGTGAACATAGTGATAATTCCGTGGAAACATTTGGATATTTATATGACTGGGAAACCGCCAATAAAGTGGCTCCTGAAGGCTGGCACCTGCCTACTGCAGCAGAATGGAAACCGGTAGCTAAGGATTTCGAAAAATTTGTCATGGAAAAATTTTACACAGAACATTGGCCAAAAAAGGAAGCAGGAAATAGCTACAACATGCTGGGCGGCTGGCGCAATCCCAGAGGTATTTGTTCCTATGCACGTACTGACGCTTACTTATGGAGTTCAACAGAAAGCGGTCCCGAATCAGCAATAGCGTTAAAAATCTATCCCGCATTCCTCGATGAATCCTATGGTGCCTCCTCAGGCACTCATGTCTATGAACGTGATTATGGTTTAAGCGTTATACTATTCCGGAATTATTAAGTCCGGTTTCATTGTTCCCCGCATATTAAACTTATCCCTGCAGTAACAGAACAAACACCAAACAGCTAAATGTTACGACTTTTCTTGTATCTTTGATAGCTTATTAATACTCAAAAAAATATACGATATGAAATGCAGATGGATGTTTGTAGCCCTGACCTTAATTGCATTATGCTTGAATACCGCAGTAACTGCCCAAACAACAACAACGAATTCAATAATATCCGGAGTGGTGATTAACGCTGATTCCCTTTACAGTATTCCAAACGTCCATGTTATCCTTCTCGACGCTAACAAAGACATAGTTTACCGCACCGTCACCAACCAAAATGGGCGTTTCTCAATTGTTAATGTGACCAGGGGTTCTTATTACATCAGAACGGTTATACGTGGATACAAAGTGATGATTTCAAAAATGTTTGATGTTGCAGGAGTTCCCCAGAAATATAATTACGAATTAAAAATAAGAAAGCTGGGTAAGGGCGAGGTAGAGATGGAGATGGATTACTATGATTATCTCGATTTTGATGAAGACCTGGAAATCATTGTTTTTGACAAATAGTCTTCAGACTATAAAGTCCGATTTCATCGTTACCCTTGTCGGGGATCCCGAAACAAGTTCGGGATGACGGCATCTATCTGGCATTATTGAAATTAGTTAACCGTTCAACTAAACAGTCCAATGAAGAAAGCTATTATCGCCCTTATCATGACAATGTCTTTTGTTCAGGTTTTTGGACAGGATAAAAACGACACCCTCAAAATTATTGAGCAAAAAGTCGGGGAGATAAACCAGGACACCAACTATTGGATTTCTACTTTTACCAACGAGGCTTTTTTGGATACAGGCTTTATAAACCAACCCGGGCAAGGATATGGGCAATTAACCGGGTTTTTTAAACATGGTAAAGTCTGTAAAATCCGTGAACTTATTGGCATTAGCCTTTTGCAGGAGGTAGCGATCACTGAATATTATTTCGTGGATGGGAAATTGATTTATGTATATGAACAAGAAAAACAAGGACCTGATATTTTTATTGACAGCGAAGGAACCATTGACCACAGAATTGACGAGCCCACGTTTGAAGTACGCTACTATTTTGACGATGACAAACTAATTGGTTTGGTTGAAAAAGGCGTCAGAACAACCATCTTGCTTCCCAACGAAGATTTTTTCGACTCACAATCAAAAGAAGGTCAGTTGCTGCATTCAGCACAAAAATATCATGCGTTGTTTTCGATAAAATATAAACAATAATATATATTCATTATACAAATTAGAATTACGATCCGTGACCAAACTAAAAATAAAATTATTAGCCGCTCAGGGCACACAGGATGCGCTTTTTAAAAATGCGGGACCCCGGATTGAAAAGTTAATTTTGCCCGAAAATTTTACGCTGACTGAAAGCGATCCCGATATCTTGTTTTTTCTCACCGGTGGGACTGAACAATCGGCCATAAAACAAGTTTCGGCGGGGCAATATTATTTGCTTATCGGTTCGCAGCACGACAATTCTTACGCTTCTGCGACGGAAGTCAAGGCATATCTGAACGACAGAAATATTCCCTCCCTGCTCGTGGATGAAGAAGAATCCGCAACACCCGCACTGATTAAGGACTTCTTTACCATAAAACAGGCGCTGAAAAGATTAAACGGAAAAAAACTCGGACTCATCGGACAGGTTTCGAATTGGCTTATTGCCTCAGCCATTCATCCAGATTTACTGGAAGCGAAACTCGGAATTAAATTAACCGTAATTCCCTGGAGCGCGTTGCCTCATTTTTCTGAATTTAAAGCCTCTGATCCCTTTCTTGATTCTTTCCCGGACACCACTCCTATTGATCTTTCCGAAACTGCAAAAGTAAGTGAACTATTGACCAGCACTATTCAAAAATGGAATCTGGATGCTATCACCGTCGAATGTTTCCCATTGGTAAGAAACGATAATGTTACCGCTTGCTTACCTCTCGCACGATTCAATAACGAAGGCATACCGGCAGGTTGCGAAGGCGACCTTACGGCCATTGCAGGAATGATGCTATGCAAAGAACTTACCGGCACCATTCCGTGGATTGCGAACATCAACAAAGTTAGTGATGAAGTTTGTATGTTTTCGCATTGCACCATAGCACCCGGGCTGGTTTCTGATTTTTCGGTAACCACGCACTTTGAAACAGGGAAAGGCACGGCCATAGAAGGTGATTTTAAAGGTGATGTAATCACCATTTTTCGCTTTGACAATAAACTCAGCAAAGCGTTTATTGCCACCGCAAACATAAGCGGCCGGCCAAAATCGCGCACCGCCTGTCGCACACAAATTGAAGTGAAACTCACCGAAAACGAAGTGCGATTGCTCAGGCAAAGTCCGCTGGGTAACCATCACCTCATTTTTCCGGGTGATTGCAAAAAGTTATTGCATTTTGCGTGTACAATTCTTGGCATCGAGGTATTAACATAAACTCCAACAAAGCAATACAGAGCATAACCACATAGCGAAAATAAAGCATTACCCTAAACAAAATTTCACACCATGAAAATTGCATGTGTTATTCTTGGAACAAGAGGCGATGTTCAACCCATGGTGGCATTAGCCACTGGTCTTATAAAGAAAGGGCACGAAGTTATTATTTGTGCGCCCTCCGAAAACGAACAACTTGTCAGGGCCTATAACTGCCCGTTTGTGGCATTCGGTCCCGAAATCAAGAAAGCCATTAAAGAAAATCCCGAAAAACAAAAAGGTGGGGTTGCAGTTAAAATTTCACCCAGCCATGGGAAGAAAATGATCAGTGATCAGATAACCCTTTTACCTGATAAAATCAAAGGCGTGGATCTGGTGTTAGGGACAGGGATTGTGGTGGGTGTTCACACTGCGGCAGATGTATTGAAGGTGCCTTACCGGCTGGTGGCATTCTATCCTGTTATTTTGGGAACCACAAAGGATGACCCCTTTAAGAACCGTATGATGTTTGGTTTCGGCAGAAAGATGATGAACCTGATGATCAGGGGATTTATCAACAAACTACGCGCTAATTATGGGCTTGCGCCGATTCAGGACGTCTGGCAACACTGGATGGGTGAAAATGTAATTTTGGCCTGCGACAAAGAATTAAATGCAGCACGCGAAGGAACGGCATTTGCTTTTACACAGACAGCGTTTATGCTGCTACCCCCAAAAAATGTTTTGCCGGATGAAGTTGAAACTTTTCTGAAAGCAGGGAAGCCCCCGGTATATATAGGATTTGGGAGTAATCCTATTGAAAATGCTGAAAAATATTGTCAGATGTTTGAGCAGGTCAGGGATGCCACCCATCAGCGCCTGATTATTTCCAAAGGATGGGCTGAGTTTCCGGGAAGTAATGCCCGTGATATTTTATATGTTGATGAAATACCCTTTGAATTGCTGTTTCCACGATTGGCGGCGGTCATTTATCATGGGGGTACCGGCACCATGTCGGCAATAGCCAGGGCAGGTATTCCGCAAGCAGCGTTCCCTTTTATGGGGGATCAATTTGACAATCGCAGGCAAATTGTAAAAACAGGACTAGGCCCCGACACCTGTGATTTTAAGAAAATATCAGCAGAGGCAATCTCTTCGGCTATTACCGCCTGTATTACGAATGATCTTTATAAGCAAAACGCCATTGCGCTTTCGCAAAAACTTCAGGCTATCAACGGAATTGAATTAACGATTCAACTCATCGAAAAAGAATTTATGAAACAATAACCGTTAGCGGATACGCGGTATAGTTGCATGAAGCATATGCATCATACCGATGTTTATTAATACCTATTTATGCGAAAGATCTTCTGGAAAGGCATTAGTCATGATGACAGAATAAAAGCAGTGAGTGATATAACTGCTGCAATCAATAATTATGGTGCCATTATAAGTTTTCAGAAATTTTCAGATATTGCTTTAAGCCTGGTGATAGAAATTGAAGAACGTAAAATAAACCGGCTGTATACCGATTTAAAAAAAATCATGATCATTGAGGGTATTGAAAATGATTTTAATGATTCCCCGACAGAATGTATTATCCTTTTAGAAATCACCTTTACCCGGGGCACAGGTGATCTGGTAATAGAAGTTCCGGACATTCCTGAATAAAAGGGATATTACCAGGCAGTTAATAGCTGCACATTAAAACAGATTTTTGCACAGTACTAAAAGAGCGTCAGGGAGCGTTAGCACACAGAAATGAAAACCATACTCCTCCATATTTTTCTGGCTATTTGTGCACTGAATAATTCGTTCGGGCAGAAAAGTTTTACCGAGCAACTTTCTGACGCGGCCCTTGAATTAACAAAACAAAAAGTAGCGTACGACCCGGGGTATTTTCAATTAAGCTATCCGAACGGTGATGTCCCTCCGGGTAAAGGCGTTTGCACAGATGTTATTATCCGTGCCTACAGAAAGCTTGGAATTGATTTGCAAAAAGAAGTACATGAGGATATGGCGGCAAATTTCGGGAAGTATCCCAAAAATTGGGGATTAACCCGGCCTGACAAAAACATTGACCACCGGAGGGTGCCGAACCTGATGGTTTTCTTTTCCCGAAAGGGTACTGTAAAACGTATTTCCTCTGACGCAAAGGATTATTTACCGGGCGATATTGTCTGTTGGAATCTGGGTGGCGGGATCACCCATATTGGATTAATAGTAAACATAAAATCACCCGACAGTAAGCGATATCAGGTGGTTCATAATATTGGGGGCGGTCAGGTGCTTGCCGATTGTTTGTTTGAATTCAGGATCATCGGGCATTACCAATATCAAAAATAAAACACAGGCACTATCCACTAAGGTTACTGCCAGGCGGGGAAAGGTTGCGCCCTGACTCTGACAGCCCCTATCCCCGGCCCTTTCCCCAAACGGGGAAAGGGGCGCGCACCCAGCAGACGATAGTGGGTAAAAAAATAATATCGCATTCGTATAACAGATGGATGAAAAATATTTACGTAAAATCGTCGGTTAAATATCCTGATCGACTATTTTTCCACTATATTTGAATCTTAAATAACAATCAAATGAAAAAAGATATGCATGGTGGTGCTCCTTCAGGAGTAATTTATGGACTGGGCATTATAGGCGCAGCTATATATTTTATCGGACAAGCCACCACTTTCTGGATTGGCGTGCTTGGTTTCTTAAAAGCCCTGATATGGCCCGTACTTATGGTTTATGAGGCCTTTAAATATATGGGGGTTTAAAGGATCCGGGTGATTTTTTAGCGTCAATCAGATTCAAAAATCCGAAATAACCAGTAAACAAACCCTCCTGATGGGAGAATGCTGTAATGCATTGCTATGTGCGGAAATAATCCTGCATATGGTCTGCAGGGAACGCAGATCGACAACCATCGAAAACAGATCCCGCATCCATAGCGATCACCAGGAGATAGCAAAACAATGTTTAATTTTACCGGCAGCGTCTGGTTAAAAAAAACAACGGAATTACCACAAAATAGCGTCCGCAACGTGTTATTATAAATTCGAACCCTTATGAAAAGACTGCTCTTTCCAGTTTTCATATTATTGTCGTTTTTTTCTACTGGACAAACCTACGTTGGCTTTCCCGATTCTGATGCACTCTGGCATGAGCGTTTTGTGTGGGTATCTCAAAATATGGACAACCACTACCAATATGGAATTGTGGGCGACACCACCCTTCATTTAAAGCTGTATCACAAATTATATCGCCAGCAAAACTGTCTTTTGGACACCTCATTAACCAATCAAAACTCAATATTAATAGGAGCCATCAGGGAAGACAGCCTGAAAAAAGTCTATTTCTACAGCATGGGGTACGAGTTTACTCAGCATGACTCGATATATTTGTTGTACGATTTCTCCAAACAGCCCGGTGACACAATTCACTTCAATACGCAGGGGATATCTCCATTCCCCTATCTTATTCTGAATAGTATTGATTCTATCTGGGCCTTCGATCGTTACAGAAAGCGTTATCATTTAAATGGTGATACCTGGATAGAAGGGATCGGGAGCATCACTAATTTGCTTTATAACATTACTCCTATTCCATTATGCGGGTGCAATGACCAGCTGATGTGTTACAAAAATAAAAACAACACTTATTACCTGGCTCCGGCACTTAATGATTGTTACGATTTTACCACCGGTATTGATGGGGCTAATAACACGGGGTCTGCGATAAAGATTTATCCCAACCCAATCAGTACTTCAGGAACCATAGACTTTACAGGAATAAGCACTCCAATGACCGGCCTTGAAATTTTCAATATTTTAGGTAAAAAGATCAGGGAATATCCGATCCCTGAAAGCAAAAAAGTATTAATTGACCGGAACGAATTCAGTTCAGGACTCTATATATACAGGTTAACCGCGGCTGACCACCAGTGTCTGAACGGGAAATTCCTGATAGAATGAAAAGAAACATTGAATTACTGGCACCGGGTGGGGACATTGCTTCCATTAAAGCTGCAATACTCGCCGGGGCCGATGCGGTGTATTGTGGTCTGGATAAATTTAATGCACGCAACCGGGCTGAAAACATAGGGTTTGAAGATTTAAACGGAATTTTAAGGCTTGCGCATAAACACAACTGCCAGGTTTTTCTGACCCTGAATATCATTATCGTTGAAAGCGAAATTCCGGCTCTACTTGCCTTACTGAACAAATTGGTTAATACCAGTATTGACGGAATCATTGTTCAGGACTTAGGGCTGTTTTATATTCTGGCAAACTATTTTAAAAGTTTAAAGATTCACGCCTCCACCCAGCTTACCACGCACAATGAAGGCCAGATAGCGTTTCTGGGTAAACTCAATGCCACCAGGGTTAATTTATCGCGCGAGCTGAATATTCGTGAGATTAAAAGCCTGACCGCGGTTGCCCATAAAAACAACATGGCTGTTGAAGTTTTTGTTCATGGCTCTTACTGCATTTCATTTTCAGGACAGTGTTATATGAGTTCTGTTTGCGGAGGAAACTCGGGTAATCGCGGCAGATGCAGTCAGCCCTGCAGAGATCAGTACCTCCCCACAGCGGCAGGTAAAAACTTCCCGCTTAATCTTAAAGATAATTCGGCCTTTTCTGATTTGAGAGAACTGTCGGATGCAGGGATTGACGCCATAAAGATAGAAGGAAGAATTAAAAAGTTTCATTACGTATATGCAGTGGTTGAGGCCTGGAGGAAGCAACTCCGCCGTTTTTATGACGGGGAAAAATTGCTCACTGACAACCGTGCGCTTTATAAAGTATTTAACCGCGACTTCTCAAACGCCTTTCTGACAGGGGACATCAGTAAAGAAATGTTCATTGATCATCCGCGGGATCATTCAGCCCTGCATTTATCAGAAATAAATGGCGACTCCACCATAGAGAATTTAGATAGCGCCAAAGGGGCTGTTTACGATGAACGTACCGAACTTATCGCGACAATTGAACACAAACTTGAACCCCTGAGTATCTCAAAAGGCCCGTTAACCCTAAGCATTTCGGGTGAATGCGATGCCCCCTTAAAAGTATGCGTAACAACGCCTGAAACTTCGTTTATCGTGAGCTCAGAGATTAACCTTACCAACGTCGGTGCACAGGCATTGGATCGTGAAATGCTGATCAAAAGGCTGAAAGCCTTAAATGACACGGAATACTACATTGAGCACCTTGAAATGGAAAACCTGCAGCCGGATCTTTATCTGCCGTTTAAGGAACTCACTGCAATAAAAAAAAGGTTGTTATTTATCCTGAACGGTTCACGGGAGTTCATTGACCCCATTGCTGTCCCGCTCATAAAAAAATTAAACAGCAGCCCCCATAAACCCACGCTTTCGGTATTACTCTCCTCACAAGAAGATCTGCACTTATGTAATGAAACATCAGCAACAATATATTTTCAGCTGCCTGAGGGGTTTAATAATGAGCATTCAGCATATATAAATCTCTTTAATGAAAACAGAAAAATTATTCCCTGGTTTCCTCCTGTGTTAATTGGTGAGGACTACAGTGCGGCCGTCGACTTTCTTTATCAGGTACAGCCAAAATGTATTGTCACGAACAATACTGGGATTGCTTTTGAAGCCTTTAAAAAAGGCATCCCCTGGATAGCGGGACCGTATCTGAATATTGTTAATTCTTTTAGTTTACAGTGTTTAAAAGAAAATTTTAATTGCGCAGGTGCCTTCATTTCAAATGAACTCAGCAAAGTACAGCTTTCGGGGATTAAAAAGCCGGAAGGGTTTGATCTGTATTACAGCATCTATCATCCGATTGTGCTTATGACCAGCAGACAATGTCTTTTTCATCAGGTAACGGGTTGCAGGAAAACCAGCATTGATGGCGACTGCATTCAACAGTGCGAGAAGACAGCAGCCATCACCAATTTAAAAAAGGCCACGTTCATTATTGAAAAAACAAAGGGGAATTATCATCGGATCTACAATGAAACAAATTTCCTGAACACAGCAGTTATAAAGGATTTTCAGGATCTCTTTACAGGGTTTTCAGTAGACTTGAGAAAAATAACAACAGGTACACAGGCGGAGGTGGATAAATCAGAATTGGTACAGCGGTTCGAACATCTTCTGAACGGGGATACTGAGGCTGCAAACGACCTTGAAAAGGTTATTCATCCTACTAACAACAGGCAATATAAAAAGGGAATCTGATCCGTGCTTGACAGCAGCTACAGTACTTTCAGATATATTGAAAGTCAACAACAGTCAGTACAACGGAACAAACAGATTAAGCGGGAGAAATACAATACAATAACAACGGAACAAACGGAATAAACGGGAAAAACACAATACAATAACAACGGAACAAACAGATTAAACGGGAAAAATACAATACAAAGACAACGGAACAAACGGAATAAGCGGGAAAAACACAATACAATAACAACGGAACAAACAGATTAAGCGGGAGAAATACAATACAATAACAACGGAACAAACGGAATAAACGGGAAAAACACAATACAATAACAACGGAACAAACAGATTAAACGGGAAAAATACAATACAATAACAACGGAACAAACAGATTAAACGGGAAAAATACAATACAATAACAACGGAACAAACAGATTAAACGGGAAAAATACAATACAAAGACAACAGAACAAACGGAATAAACGGAATAAGCGGGAAAAATACAATACAATAACAACGGAACAAACGGATTAAACGGGAAAAATACAATACAAGGACAACGGAATAAACAGATTAAGCAGAAAAAAAACAAAAGAACAACGGAATAAACGGAATAAACGGGAAAATAAAAAGCCATAATATGGGCAGGCGCCTATTGAAAGTAAAATGAACACCTTACGACATATATAGATAGAAATATTATACCTTTGACCTGCGAAATCTGGCAGCGGTTAAGTTCGGAATATAATTAGTTGAAGTTACCGGAAATCGAAAATAGCAATTATTTAAATCGAAGATTCACTAATAACACAACAAAATGAATAAACTTTTTTTCTTCGTCGTAATAATGCTGGCAAGCATTACCACAGGCTTTTCACAAGATACTGAAGGATGTAAAGACCATGCGTTGCTTACGCGGATGCCCGACTATTATATTTTAGAATGCACCCAAAACTTCAACAAGCTTGATTTTTTAAATCTGCAGGGGGAAGACGTTACGTTTGAAGGAGCCCTTACTTATAATTGGTATGTGTTTAATACCGAATCGGGAAAAGAAGAACCCAGTTACTTACAAATTATTAAAAATCACGCAAACGCTATTATTAAAATTGGTGGCAAGAAAGTATATGAAGATGGCAATTCTGGATATTATACTGTGGCTAAAAACGGCATGGAGTATAAGATAAAAGTGTCTTGTACAAATAATAGTGATTATCTGTTATACGTGCTTGAAATGGAAGCTATGAAACAGGAAATTACTGCCAATGAAATGCTCAACGCATTGAATAAAGACGGGTATATGGCACTGAATATTCTCTTTGAGACAGGAAAATCAACCATTCAGAGCGAATCGCTCCCCATTGTTGACCAAATTTCAGAGCTAATGAAGAGTGACGCATCACTCAACCTGAGTATTGAGGGTCATACAGATAATGTGGGTGATGCCGTCAGCAATAAAAAACTCTCGACCGATCGCGCTAAAGCTGTTATGGACGCCATTATTGCTAAAGGAGTTGATAAAACCAGATTGTCATTTATTGGCTGGGGACAAGAAAAACCTGTTGCTGACAATAGGATGGAAGAAGGCAGAACGATCAACAGACGCGTAGAAATAGTAAAGAAATAGCACCAAAGAATACGCTATTTTCTATTCTATTATTTACTGCATACAACGGACCAACGAATATATATTCAATGTTTGAGTCATTAAACAAACAAGAAATTATAAGGGAATATGACCGTTGTGTTGCTATTTTGAAAAGCACGGATATTCTTACATTTTTTCCGAAACAGGAAAACTTTGGCGTGATTGGCATTGACGGGAAAGAGTATCCGCTGCCCACGCAGGAAGAGGTTGCCGGACTATTTGCTCATAATTCAAAACATATACGCCTGAAGGTTTCACAAGGGTTTAACCGCCTGGAATTAACACCCCTGGCCATGCCCCTGCCATTGCTGCTTGACCTGATGAAAGCTGCAATTCTTAAACATGCTGCAGCCGGAACCATTTATCAGACCAGGCGATCTGCTTCGGATCCGTTGATACCCGTGCGTATCAATCACGAAAAACTTGTATGGACCTGGGACACTTTAAAGGAGGCCATCGAAGCGGGCGAACTTGTTTATTTTCCTAAGGAATATTCAGAAAATCACGGGGGACAGGCCAAAGCGGAGGTCATTATAAATAAAAATATTTGCGCCTTTCCGGGATGGTCGGTTGGACTGGTTGAAAGCAATCCTATGGTACCTCAACAAGGTTGTGGGCTGACCCTGGGTGGCAGGCATCAATTAGAAGCGGGTTATTCTCCCCGTGAATATTTACATCTGTTGCAAACGGAACCTTACCTGGGAGAAACAGGAAAAACACTTGAAGATTTTATCATTAAATTCCTTACCCATCTGGATGCAACGAATGAAATAAGTAATGACCGGTGTGATAATAATTCCTTATGGTGCCTTGGTCAGTACATAAAAATCAAATATGCTGAACTCATTCCCACCGGCTGGTGGCACAGGGCATACGGTCGGGTCCGCCTGGATATGCACCGTACCGGAAACAAGCGTTGTACCGCGAGCTGGGGTGGAGCCACTACAGTAAGGCTTTCTGGTTAACAAACAGGGCAAGCCTGTCAAAATTCTTCGGTAACCGTTAACCTGCCTCCACATCAACGTTGGGACGAAACACAAGCACGGAACAACCTCGGGATTGAAAATGCAGGAGTTAAGTGCCATTAGAGTGAAAACAATTTACCTTTGTGTGCAAAAGAAGTTTTTCACTTACGGAGAAGCTTCCTTGATAAAAGCCTTAAACCATTGATGGCGCAATATCCCAGCGTTGGTGTGTTGGATCCTCAAAAAAAATTGTACGTCATGAATAATATCGGAGACATCTTTAGCTGGTTGAAAACATCCTGGAATTTAGAACTCTTCCGTTTGGGCGAAAAGCCCTTCACGACCAAGGGTGTTTTTTGGGTGGTGCTTGCTCTTTTTCTGCTCTTTTTTTTATCGGCAAAGATCAAACAGCTATTGGTAAAAAAGGTTTTTCCGCGCTACAAACTCGATATCGGGGTCAGTCATTCAATTGCAACAATTATAAGGTATTTGTTAATTATTGTCGGATTAATTATCATTTTCCAGGCAAGCGGGATTAATCTGAGTGCGTTAGGTTTGATGGTTGGGGCCCTCGGAGTAGGTATCGGTTTCGGGCTACAAAGTATCACCAACAACTTTATCAGCGGGATTATTATTTTATTCGAACGACCAATAAAAGTTGGCGACAGGATCGAATTAGACGATCTCTCAGGCAATATTGTAAAAATTTCAGCCAGGGCAACTACGTTGATTACAAACGACAATATTGCTGTTATTGTCCCTAATTCAGATTTTATTAATTTAAGGGTCATTAACTGGAGCCACACTACAAAAAATGTAAGGCTGAGTTTTCCGATCGGAGTATCCTACAAGGAGGATCCCGAAAACATACGAAAACTACTGATAGAGGTGGCTCATGGTAAGCCGGGAGTACTCAGCGATCCGGAGCCATACGTCCTTTTTGAATCGTTTGGCGACAGCAGCCTTAATTTCAACCTTCTGGTCTGGACCGATGAATACACAGACCGTCCGAAGATTTTAAAAAGCGAGTTGTATTTTGATATCTTTAAAAAGTTTAAAGAACATCATATCGAGATTCCTTTTCCTCAGCGGGATATACACATAAAATCAGGGATTGAAAAGGTAAGTGAAAAAAGTGAGAATTGACTGTAAATGTTAAGCATCCGATTCATCTGGCGACATTTTCCTGTTTTTAACTTCGCCCTTGCGGGAATATGGTCCTAAGGGACGGTACAGCAAAAACGAATTATTAACCATGGAACAAGAATTCATACAAGGCAAGACCTTTCACAACGAAAATTTCACGACAACTGCGCTGGCCAAAGGTGAATATGAAAACTGTAAATTCAGCAGCTGTGACTTCTCGAACACTGACCTTTCCGACATCAAATTTGTGAATTGCGATTTTCTATATTGCAATTTGAGTATGGCAAAACTAACCAAGACAACCTTCAGAGAAGTAACATTCAAGGACTGCAAAATGCTGGCGCTTTTCTTTGAAAACTGTAATAAATTCGGCTTGCTTTTTAGTTTCGAAAACTGTGTACTCAACCACTCCTCCTTTTATCAGACAAAGATTAAAAAGACTACTTTCCGGAATACACAACTGCACGAAGTGGATTTTACCGAATGTGATTTAGCCCTTTCCGTTTTTGACAACTGCGACTTTTCGAGGGCAACCTTTGAGAAAACGATTGTTGAAAAAGCGGATTTCCGCACTTCAGTTAATTATTCCATTGACCCGGAAAACAACCGGATAAAAAAAGCCAAATTTTCTTTAGCAGGATTAGCAGGACTTTTAGATAAATACGATATTGATATTGATTAAATGACCTTTTAAGATCACACACACTGCCAGTCGCCGTTTTGGCAAAAAACCAGCCGTCGCCCAACGCTGCATCGCCCCCGGGTAAGAGTTCCACTGCCACTCACTGGCATCCATTTTCACACATACCTGGATTTGATCACATTACACATTGTCAATGTGTGAATTATATAACTGCACCAGTTAATTGTATAATCATTCCTGACGCAAAGAGTCGTACCTTTGACCTTTCTTAATAAATCAGAACCACTTGAAATTATACATTAAGTACATGGTGAGCAACCGCTGTAAAATGGCGGTAAAGGAAGAATTGAAAAAACTTGGACTTCATTTCGTTGTTGTTGATTTGGGAGAAATCGATATAATGGAGAACATTTCTGAGGAGCAGCGCGAGCAGCTAAAGGCTGGTTTGCTGAGCTCAGGACTTGAATTAATGGACGATAAGCGGGCCATGCTGATCGAAAAAATTAAAAATGTAATTGTTGAGATGGTCCATCATACGGATGACCTGGTTAAAGTCAACTTTTCAATTTTTTTAAGCGAGAAATTAAATCATGATTACACCTACCTGTCGAATTTGTTTTCTGAAGTACAAGGGACAACCATTGAGCATTTCATCATCAGTCATAAAATTGAACGAATAAAAGAATTGATCATTTATGGCGAATTAACCATTACAGAAATAGCCTGGAAAATGAATTACAGCAGTGTTGCGCATTTATCGAACCAGTTTAAAAAAGTTACAGGACTCTCTCCTTCTCATTTTAAAAACCTGAAGGGGATCCGACGCAGTCCGATTGAAGAAATTGGAAATTAAACAAGTCATAATTATTACCCCGTTACCTTAAACAAAAAGCCTTTTAAATCAATACCATTGGAAACAATAACAAAGCAGGAATCGCAATACGCCAGAAGCCTGATCGAAGCCAGTCTGGACCCCCTGGTTACCATCAGCATCGAGGGTAAGATTACCGACATGAATGAAGCGTTGGCGAACGTTACCGGATTCTCGCGCGAAAAATTAACCGGCACCGACTTTTTCGATTACTTCACCGAACCTCAAAAAGCACGCGAAGTTTACCAGGAAGTTTTTGCCATGGGTTCTGTAGCTGATTCCCCTTTGACCCTACGACATAAAGACGGTAAACTGACCGATGTATTATTTAACGGATCGGTATATAAAGATGACAGTGGAAATGTGCTGGGGGTTGTGGTTGTAGCGAGAGATGTTACTGAACAAAAAAGAATTGCCACAGAATTGATGGAGGCTAAAGTGTTTGCTGAACTGGCTACCGCTTTTGCGGAGGAAGCACAAAGCAAAGCCGAAAACGCCACCATTATTGCACAGGATGCCATGAGCAAAGCCGAAAACGCCACGCTGATTGCACAGGACGCCGTGAAAGCGAAACAACAGTTCCTGTCGAATATGAGCCATGAAATCCGCACCCCTATGAATGCCATCATCGGGTTCACGAAAGTGGTATTAAGAACAGAACTTACAGCTAAACAAAAGGAATATCTGACCGCAATAAAAGTAAGCGGTGATGCACTCATTGTGCTTATTAACGACATCCTTGACCTGGCAAAAGTAGATGCCGGGAAAATGACCTTTGAACAAATACCTTTTAAAATGGCTGCATCCATATCGGCCATGCTCCATGTATTTGAAATCAAAATTCAGGAAAAGAATTTAACGCTGTTCAAAGAATACGACCCTAATATCCCCACTGTATTACTGGGTGACCCGGTTCGTTTGCACCAGATCATTCTTAATTTAGTAAGTAATGCGGTAAAGTTCACCGAAACGGGAACCATTACAGTAAGCATTCAATTGATCAGTGAAGACACGGAAAAAGCAACCATAAAATTTGCTGTTACAGATACTGGTATTGGAATACAGGAAAACAGGATAGAAAATATTTTTGAGAATTTTCAGCAGGCCACCAGTGATACTGCACGGGTATATGGAGGCACCGGTCTTGGACTTGCCATTGTTAAACAATTGGTGGAAGCCCAAGGTGGAAGCATTAATGTAGAAAGCGAAGTTGACAATGGTTCTGTTTTTAGTTTCATATTAGATTTTCAGAAAACCACGGCTGAAACCGAAACAGAGACAGAAAGAGCAGAAATATATACTAAGGATAAAAACATAAAGGTATTGGTAGTTGAAGACATTGCGCTTAATCAATTGCTGCTGAAAACAATTTTGGATGATTTTGGTTTTGAATGTGAGATTGCCTTTAACGGAAAAATAGCCATCGAAAAACTTCAGGCTGCTTCATTCGATATTATACTGATGGACCTTCAAATGCCCGAAATGAATGGATTTGAGGCCACAGAATACATCCGCACGCAGATGCATTCTAAAATCCCCATCATTGCCTTAACCGCTGATGTAACCACCGTAGATCTTGCCAAATGCAGGGCTGTGGGAATGAACGATTACCTTGCAAAGCCCGTTGATGAAAGATTATTATTCAGTAAAATAGTCCGGCAGGTAAAAAAACAAATCCCTGATAAAGGAAGTAAAAAGAAGGAATCTGCAAAAAGCGAAAAATCAAAATGCACTGATTTGAGTTATTTATCAAAACGCACCAAATCAAATCCGGCATTAATGATAGAAATGATTTCACTATACCTCGAGCAAACCCCTCCATTAGTTAGTGCAATGAAAAAAGGCGTGCTGGATGATGACTGGGGTTCATTGAAAGCTGCAGTGCATAAAATGATTCCCTCCTTTTCAATCATGGGAATTGATACCAGGTTCGAAACCATGGCAAAGAACGTTCAGGAATATACCGATCTGCAACAACAACGAGATAAAATACCTGAGTTGGTTTTACAAATCGGAAACATTTGCACACAGGCCTGTAAAGAATTACAGGAAGAACTCAATACTTTAAAACTGAATAATGAAAAACGATAATAAAATAAAACTTTTCCTGGTTGATGATGATGCCTTGTTTTTAAAATCTTTGGAAATTGAATTCATGAACCGTGCTGATTTTGCTATTGAAACCTTCTTAACGGGAGAGCTTTGCATGGAAAATTTGTCACACGAACCTGATGTCATTATTTTAGATTATCACCTCGATGGCGTTGAGAAAAATGCCATGAACGGAATAGAAGTCCTGGATAAAATAAAAGCAGTGGATCCTGACATTCCTGTGATTATACTCTCCTCACAGGATAAAATTGAAGTAGCGATTAACTGCATGCACCATCATGCATATGACTATATTGTGAAAAGCGAAACTGCCTTCGTGCATTTACAGCAAGTGATGGCCAATATTTTCCGGTACAAAAAAATAGAAAAGCAATTGAAGTGGTATATGGAGAAGATGTAGCTGCAGTTTCAACGCAGCCCCTATCCATTATTATAACAGACCTCCTTAAACATCTCGGTTTTCGCTGATCTGAGTACCCCGCCGGATGCCGGGTTTGAACAACATTTCACAGACAACTGAATAAATAATGTATTTTTGCACACTAATTTTTTAAAAAGTGTGTTAAATGCTCTATAGTTTCTGAACAGTCCTGCCATGTCCCCCAAAACCGGTCCCCTTCTTTCAAAAATCAATGGTGTAGAAGACTTGCGGGCGCTTAATCCCGCCGAGCTGGAACCCCTGTGTGCAGAGATCAGGGAATTCATTATTGATGTGGTTTCGCACCGGCCCGGACACCTCGGGGCCAATCTCGGCACCGTGGAGCTGGCGGTAGCCTTGCATTACGTTTATAATACGCCCTTTGATAAGCTCATCTGGGATGTCGGTCATCAGGCATATACGCATAAGATCCTCACCGGGCGCAAGGACCAGTTTCACACCAATCGCACCTATAATGGCATAAGCGGATATCCGCGTATGCAGGAAAGTGAATTTGACGCCTTCGGTACCGGCCACAGCTCCACCTCAATATCGGCTGCGCTGGGGATGGCTATAGCTTCATCATTACAGGGTGATGCCAAACGGCAGCACATCGCAGTCATTGGAGATGGCAGTATGACTGCCGGTATGGCATTCGAAGCCATGAATCACGCCGGTGTAAGCAAATCAAATGTGCTCGTGATTCTTAACGACAACGGGATTGCAATCGACAAGAGTGTAGGCGCACTCAAAGAAAGGCTCACCGACATTACCACCTCGCGTTTTTACAATCGCTTAAAAGGAAATGTCTGGAACCTGGTTAAAGGACAAAATGTACGGAGATTTATTAAAAAGGTGATGTTCTCGACCAAAACCGCCATCGTTAAGCAAAGTAACCTTTTTGAATCCCTGAATTTCAGATATTTCGGTCCTGTTGACGGACATGACATCAAGCGGATGATCAAGTTAATGAATGATCTTAAAGACATTCCGGGCCCCAAGTTGCTCCATGTTATCACCGTTAAAGGAAAAGGATTCCGGCAGGCCGAAAAAGAGCAGACAAAATTTCACGCTCCGGGATTATTCGATAAAAAAACAGGTGTTCTTGTCGAAAGCCATTGTGCCGGAAAGGCCCCAAAATACCAGGTGGCCTTTGGAAAAACCCTTGTAGAACTTGCCACTCAGAACCCAAAAATTGTCGGAGTCACCCCGGCCATGCTGACGGGTTGTTCCATGAGCATGATGGCCCACCGTTTCCCGGAAAGGACTTTTGATGTAGGCATTGCCGAGCAGCACGCGGTGACTTTTTCGGCAGGTATGGCGGTCCGCGGAATGCTCCCCTATTGTAACATATACTCCAGTTTCCTGCAAAGGGCCTACGATCAGGTGGTGCATGATGTAGCGCTGCAAAACCTCCACGTCGTTTTTTGCATCGACCGGGCCGGGCTGGTAGGAGAAGACGGTGCCACACACCACGGTGCTTTTGATCTTTCTTATTTGAGCGCTATTCCGAACATGGTTGTAAGTGCGCCCATGGACGAAATTGAACTCCGCAACCTGATGTACAGCGCCCAGTTCCATAATGGACCGTATGCAATACGATATCCCCGCGCTTCAGGTGTACACGATGACTGGCAAAAACCCTTTGAACTTATCAAAACCGGAACAGGACGCAGAATAAGGGAAGGTAACGAAATTGCCGTAATCAGTATCGGTCATATGGGCAATTTCGCGAAAGCGGCCTGCGAACAGCTTGATGCGGAAGGAATCCACGCCGGATTATACGACATTCGCTTCCTGAAACCCATCGACACAGAGATGCTTCATGAAATATTTACCCGTTATACTAAAGTGGTGACCGTTGAAGACGGATGTATCACGGGTGGATTGGGCAGTGCTGTGCTGGAATTTATGGCCTTGCATCAATACAATGCCCGGGTCATCAGACTCGGCATCCCCGACCGCTTTATTGAACAGGGCACGCCTGATGAACTATTCGCTGAATGCGGCTATGATCAGGCCGGTATCCTTAATGCGATCCGGGAACTGCATTCCGTTAAAGCTTCCTAGACCCACCAATCAACGATTTTGTGTTTTATTTTCCATCACCATTGGTTTTTTGATATTTTTGTGCTGTAAACTACCCTATCCTTGTCGCACAAAAACCTGTTCCGTAAAAAGACCATCGCCGATATTCTGAGTCACGCCGGGGATCAGCACGCTGAAAATACGGGACTAAAAAAGAACCTGAATGTGCGCGACCTTACGGGATTTGGAATCGCTGCCATTATCGGAGCGGGCATCTTCAGTACCATCGGCGGTGCAGCAGCCAGCGGTGGGCCGGCAGTTTCGCTGCTTTTTGTGTTTACCGCCATTGCCTGTGGTTTTTCCGCTTTATGTTATGCACAGTTTGCTTCTTCCATTCCCATCAGTGGCAGCGCCTACACATATGCCTACGCAAGCTTCGGAGAATTGGTGGCGTGGATCATCGGTTGGGACCTGATTATGGAATATGCCGTTGGAAATATAGCGGTAGCCATCAGCTGGTCGGACTATTTTACCGGATTTTGCGGCGGCATGGGCTTCCATTTTCCGGAATTTTTATCGATTGATTATCTGAGTGCCTCAAGGGGGTATGGCGAGGCTCTGAAAGCCATCGCCGAAAAAGGATCGGTGCATCTCATCCCAAACGGCCTTCAGGAAGCTTTTTATGCCTGGACCTCAGCGCCGCAGATATTCGGAATTCATCTGATTGCAGATATCCCTGCCTTCTCTATCGTTATTTTTATCACCTACCTGGTATACAAAGGCATCTACGAATCGAAAATGGCCAGTAACATCATGGTCCTCCTTAAAGTATTGATTTTGCTGGTAGTAATTGCCGTTGGGGCCTTTTATGTTGACCCCGATAATTGGAGCCCCTTTGCCCCTAACGGAATAGGCGGGGTGCTGAAAGGTGTATCGGGTGTTTTCTTTGCCTATATCGGCTTCGATGCCATTTCAACCACCGCCGAAGAGTGTAAAAATCCAAGACGTGACCTGCCAAGGGCTATCATTTATGCCTTGCTGATTACCACCGTTCTTTATATCGTCATCAGTTTGATACTCACAGGCATGGTGCATTACAGCGAGCTGGGCGTCGGGGATCCGCTGGCTTATGTGTTCGAAAAATTGCACCTAACAAAACTTTCCGGTGTAATTGCGCTGAGTGCCATCATCGCCATGGCCTCTGTATTATTGGTTTTCCAGGTGGGACAGCCCCGCATCTGGATGAGTATGAGCCGCGACGGGTTACTTCCGAAAAGGTTTTCAAAGCTGCATCCCCGATACCGGACCCCGGCTTTTTCAACCATACTTACCGGTGTTCTTGTGGCGATACCCTCGCTATTCATGAATTTAAAAGAAGTAACCGACCTCACCAGCATCGGCACCCTGTTCGCATTTGTTTTAGTGTCGGGCGGAGTACTGATACTCGACGGGCGGAAAAGACCCCCGGGAGAAACTCCACGCAAAGGGTTTCGCATACCATACTTTAACAGCCGGTACATACTTCCCGTTCTATGGCTGATTGTTTTAACCGGGCTATTCTATATGAATGCTGAGGGGATTAAGAACTACTTTCTGCAAAACAACCCGATAAATGCCGGAGAATCAGCAATGCAGGCATTTTCTCACAAGATCCCCATGTTCTTTTTCATCGTTTTTGCAATCGGGGTAACCCTTCTTGCAATCATTAAAGAATTATCGCTGATTCCGGTTTTAGGCTTGCTCACCAATATGTACTTAATGACCGAACTGGGAATAACGAACTGGATGCGTTTTCTCATCTGGCTGATCATCGGCTTACTTCTGTATTTCACCTATGGCTATAAGCACAGTCGGCTGAACAATCCTAATCAACTGAATAAGTGATTGTTTCGTATGATATAAACCGCCACCTCCCCCCTCCCGGTTTGGAATTTTAAAATTCTTTTGTACCTTTGCACTCTTGGCTAAGAAAAAAAGCAGCCTGTATTGTTGAACCAAAATTGACGGATGAAGTTCTCCTTTTCAAAAATAACGCGTGTTTCCCTGATCGTTGGCATCATACTTACGTTCATCTTTTTTTCTGAAACTTTCACGCGGACCAGTTACTCTAATAATGTAAGCCCCGATTACGGGCTCATTAACGCAGATTCTGTAAAAACCGATACCACAGGCCATTTTTATAAAGAAGAAATGGTTGACAGTCTTATTGCAAAAGGAAGAGTGTTTCTCGGCTTAAAATACAAATACGGTGGCCGGACCCCGGCAGGTTTTGATTGTTCAGGTTATGTATCTTATCTTTATGGGCAATTCGGGTACACCCTGCCCACCTCATCCTCCGCGATGGCGTTTGTCGGTGAGGACATTCCTTATAAAGAAGCCCGCAAGGGAGACATCATCCTTTTTAAAGGCCGCAACACCTCAGCCAAGTATGTTGGCCACGTGGCGCTGATTATTGGGGTGGATTCCCTGGGGGTTACCATGATGCACTCCTGCCAGCGCGGTGTTTTAATTGACCGTTATCCCCAGATGGATTATTATCGAGTGAGGTATATGGGCATCCGGAGGGTCAAATTATAAGGTCGCGATCATGGTTTCCGGTTCATTTTCCCTGTTCCTGAAATAAAAATCAACAAAAAAAGGGGGAAAAGTATTTTTTTTTCGGAATTATTTCTATCTTTGCACTCCCTTTTTTAGGGGAAATAATCTTTAAATCATTATCAATGTACGCAATAGTCGATATCGCAGGGCAACAATTCCGGGTTGAGAAAGACCAGAAGCTATTTGTTCATCGCTTAGAGGGCGAAACCGGAACAAAAATCGTTTTTGAAAAAGTTCTTTTAATCGAAAATGACGGTAAAGTAAGCATTGGAACACCAGTTCTTGAAGGGGCTAAGATTAACGCCACCATTCTTGACCACGTCAGGGGAGACAAAGTGATCGTTTTCAAGAAAAAACGTCGCAAAGGCTACCAGGTTGCCAATGGCCACCGCCAGAATTTCAGCCAGATACAGATTGAAAAAATTACAGCCAAAAGCAGCAAAAAAGCTGAAGGTAAGACCGAAGAGAAGGCTGATTAATTGATTGTATAACAGTAAAAATTTTATCATATGGCTCACAAGAAAGGCGCCGGGAGTTCAAGCAACGGTCGCGAATCACACAGTAAACGTCTGGGTATTAAAATTTACGGCGGTCAATTCGCCAGATCAGGCAACATTATCGTTCGTCAGAGAGGAACTGTTCATAACCCGGGCCTGAACGTCGGAATGGGTAAAGACCATACGCTGTTTGCTACCATCGATGGTTTGGTGACTTTTCAAAAACGCAGAGACGACAGGTCTTACGTTTCGATTCAGCCATTTGAAGAAACCACAGAACAAAATTAGAGGACTATTCAGTTTTCTGAAAAAAATCTCCCTTGCCAAAGCAATGGGAGATTTTTTTTGGGTAAAAGTCAATGCGCTCCACATCTTCTAAATATGTAATTTTGTAAAAAACTTAAATCTATGTTACAGATCCAAAATATCCGGAAGAATCCCGAAGAAATCATCAAAAAACTGGCGATAAAGAATTTTGATGCGCGTCAGATCATCGGCGAAATACTTAAGATCGACGAAGAACGTCGCGCTATACAAGGAGTGCTTGACGAAAATCTGGCTGAAGTAAACCAGATTTCGCGTACCGTAGGTAACCTTTTCAAGGAAGGAAAGACTGCTGAAGCTGATGCTCTGAAAGCACGCAGTATAGAACTGAAAAGCGCCGCCAGGTCGATCGAAGAAAAAATGACAGCACTGGAAGAAGCTCAACGGCAGGCGTTGGTGGTGCTTCCCAATTTACCTCACGAATCGGTTAAGCCGGGCCATAGCGCTGCTGACAACGAAATTGTGGCCCATGAAGGCGAACTTCCCCCCTTCACCGACAAACTTGTTCCCCACTGGGAATTGACCACCCGGTTTCAGATTATCGACTTTGAGTTGGGAAGCAAAATCACAGGTGCCGGATTTCCTGTTTATAGGGGAAAGGGCGCCAAACTGCAGCGGGCACTCATCAGCTTTTTTCTGGATGAAGCCATTGCTGCCGGTTATACAGAGATTCAGCCACCGCTGATGGTAAACGAAGCTTCTGCTTACGGTACCGGTCAGCTACCCGATAAAGACGGGCAAATGTATTATGCTAACGAAGATAACCTTTACCTGATCCCCACCGCAGAGGTTCCGGTTACCAATTTATACCGCGATACTATTCTAAAAGAGGAAGAACTTCCCCTGAAGAATGTGGCCTACTCCGCCTGTTTCCGCCGCGAAGCCGGTTCCTACGGAAAAGATGTCCGCGGACTAAACCGCTTGCACCAGTTCGATAAAGTGGAGATTGTCCAGATTCAGCATCCCGACAAATCATACGAAACCCTCGAAAACATGCGTGCCCATGTGGCAGGCCTCTTGCGGAAGCTGGAGCTCCCGTTCAGGGTGTTGAGATTATGTGGTGGCGACCTGAGTTTTACCTCTGCGCTTACCTATGATTTTGAAGTATATGCAGCTGCCCAGCAAAAGTGGCTGGAAGTCAGTTCGGTTTCCAATTTCGAAAGCTTTCAGGCGAACCGCATGAAGTTGAGGTTTAAAGGCAAGGATGGCAAAACCCAGCTTGCCCATACACTAAATGGCAGTGCACTGGCGTTACCCAGAATTGTTGCCGCCCTGCTCGAAAATCATTTCGATGGGGAATCCGTCAGAATACCGAAAGCCCTGATACCTTACACAGGATTTGAAACAATTTAACCGGAACAATATCTATGAAAACCATCCTTCGTATATCCACCCTTTGCTTAATAATCGCATCAGGCATCGTGCTGTTTTCATGCGGGAATAAAGTTGATCAGGAAACCCTTAAACGCGTAGACAAGATCTCCGCTTCGCTCGATAGTGCCGGAAATAAACTTCTTGAAGTAAACGATGATACCCTGAAGGAGAAATTTACAACCTTCAGAGCAACCTCAGAAAAACTTGAGAAAAATTTTTATGCGATTAAAACGGATGAGAATTTCGCTGACATCTGCCAATACAGGCAATGTAAAAAGCCTTTAAGGAATATGGTAACGAATTATAAGTTATTCCGAAAAGAAGTCGATACCTCAGCCGCCCAATTGGTCCGCCTCAGGCACGATATTAAAAAAGGGCTGCTGTCGAAAGAAGAAACCGGTCAGTTCATCGCCCTTGAAGAGCAAAATGCACAAGTACTGCTGAAGAAAATCACCAAAAGTGTTGATGATGCAGTGCAATATGAAAAATGCTTCGACACCCTTCAGCCACGCATTCTCAATTACATTGAAAAAGCCACCCCCAAAAAATAATTAACCCACCACACTTGATCTCTCGTTTCACACATATCTTCCTTACCGCATTTCTGTTGCTGGCAGCACCTTTGGTGGTGAGTGCACAGCCGGAAAATACGGAAGCGTTGGCTGTTCAGTATTTTCAAAATGGAGAATATGATAAGGCTTCCGGATTGTTCGAAGTCCTTTACAACCGAACTCCGGAGCCGCGTTTGTACACCTACTATTTTGATTGCCTGATGCAACTTAAAGATTACAAGCAGGCTGAAAAATTTGTAAGCAAGCAGATCAAGCGTTATCCCGAAAGGATAGCATTTATTGTTGATCTGGGATATGTTTTTGTACAATCCGGTGACGAAAACGCTGCAAAAAAGCAATTCGAACTTGCACTCAAAAACTCCTTTAAGGATCGTCAGGGCGCCATCGATCTGAGCAATGCCTTTCTGTTGAGGGGGCAAACGGACTATGCCATAAAGGCCCTTATTAACGGGAAGAAAAATTCAGGCTACGAACTTCCGTTGAACATGGAACTTGCGGCCATATATCTGCAATCTGGAAATTTTACCGCCGCCCTGGGCGAATATCTTGAATTGCTCGACAAGGGCAGCGAATACATGGTTGAGGTCGAAAGCGCGTTACAGGATATTTTGCTGTCGGATCCCGACAACAGCCGCAATGAACTTTTCAAAACCGAATTACTGGCAAGGCTAAAAAAGAATCCGGACCGGACGCGGTATTCAGAGCTGCTTCTGTGGCATTTTATCCAGCAAAAGGAGTTTGACGCAGCCTTTATCCAGGCACGATCGCTTGATAAAAGATTATCGGAAGACGGGCAGCGTGTTTATAGCTTAGGCCAGCTCTCTGTTTCCAACGAAGCCTGGGACGCCGCTTTTGAGTGTTTTAATTATATAATTGCCCGCGGCGAATCCAATCCCTATTGGTTTTCTGCCCGCATTAGCCTGATGGATGCCCGCTATTTAAAGATTACACAGTCGTACACCTCAACCACTGAAGAGATAAAAATTCTGGAGGCAGAATACATTGACATTCTGAACGAACTGGGCCGGAACCCACAAACCCTGGTCCTGATGCAGAATCTGGCGCATATAGAAGCTTTTTATCTTTCCGATATTACCAAAGCCAGCGAAATTCTGAACGAAGCCATCACCATGGTCGGGGCTAAACCCATCAGCGTGGCCGCGTGTAAAATTGAACTCGCCGACATCCTGCTGATGTCAGGAGACGTGTGGGAGGCCACGTTGTTGTATTCCCAGGTAGAAAAGGCTTTTAAGAACGATCCCATCGGAGCCGAAGCTAAATTCAGAAATGCAAAACTATCCTTTTATATTGGCGAATTTGAATGGGCCAAAGCGCAGCTTGATGTACTGAAAGCTGCCACCTCCAAGCTCATCGCCAACGACGCGATGCAACTTTCGCTACTCATCAGCGACAATGCTGATGCCGACAGTTCGAATACCGCCTTAGCCATTTATTCACGGGCAGACCTTCTGGTTTTTATGCGCAAGGAAGACCTCGCACTCCAAACCCTTGATTCCATTGAAATGCTGAGCATGTATCATCCCTTATTTGATGAGGTGTTATTCAAAAAAGCATCGATTTACTTACAGAAAAAAGATTTTGAAAAGGCTGACAGCCTGCTGCAGAAACTTTATAGCTTTTATCCCCAGGACATCCTGGCTGACGACGCTTTATTTAAAATGGCCGAACTACAGGAGCAGGTATTTCATAATCCTACCCGCGCCATGGAATTGTATAAAGAACTCATGGATCAATACCCGGGCAGTTTGTTTGTGGTTGATGCCCGAAAAAATTACCGTATCCTCCGTGGGGATAAATTGACCCCCTGATTTTACCGGAAACCCTTTTATTGTACCCCCTATGGATGGAGTAAGACCCAAAAAGTATTTAGGCCAGCATTTCCTGCGCGACCAGAACATTGCTGCACAAATTGCCGGGAGCTTAACCCTGCATGGCGGCTACAAGCACATTCTTGAGGTGGGTCCGGGAACGGGCGTACTTACCCAGTTCCTGCTTCAATCAGAAGCATATGAAACCTGGGTTATCGAAATAGATAAAGAATCGGTTGCAGCCATCCAGCACAAGTTTCCCGAACTCGACCCCAGGATTATTGAGGGCGATTTTCTGAATTTTACGCCCCCTTCAGCGCTTATTTCACCGTTTGCCATTATCGGAAACTTCCCCTATAATATTTCGAGCCAGATTTTATTCCGCGCACTGGATTGGCGCGATCGTGTACCGGAAATTGTAGGCATGTTTCAGAAGGAAGTCGCTGTCAGGATTGCCTCCCCTCCGGGATCGAAAGCATACGGAATTATCAGTGTATTGCTGCAGGCATGGTACGACATTGAACTGCTGTTTACCGTGCCTCCCGAAGTATTCATTCCCCCACCCAAGGTACAATCGGCCGTTATACGTTTAAAACGGAATAAGATTCAACACCTGTCGTGCAACGAGACGCTATTTATCAGGGTTGTGAAGGCTGGGTTCAACCAGCGCAGAAAAACCCTCAGAAACTCTTTAAAAGCACTTGGACTGCCTTGTAAAGATTCCACACATCCCATGCTCGATCAAAGAGCAGAACGGTTAAGTGTTGATGATTTTGTATTTCTCACCAACCTTTTTGATATTTCGGCTGAAAAGGTTTAAGACAGTGACTGCGTCACTTTAGAAGCTTCCTTGATCACTTGCTCGTATTCGGCAGGTGTAAGGTCGTTGTAGAAGAAATGCACCGGATCGATCCTCTGTCCGTTTTTCAGCACTTCATAATGGCAGTGCGGAGCAACGGAAAGACCAGTACTCCCAACATAACCAACTAACTGTCCGCGCTTTACGCGATCTCCAGGCTTCACTACCATACGGCTCATATGACCGTAAAGTGATTGATAACCATAGCCATGACTGATAATGCAAACGATCCCATAACCGGATTGATTTCCTTTAGGGTCGATCACGACACCATCGCCCGTGGCGTAGATCGGAGTGCCTGATTTAGCGGCGAAATCGATCCCTGTGTGCATACGCAGGGTTTTATAGATGGGATGAACGCGATAACCAAAACCTGAAACAATTGCGCAACGGTTTTTTTCGACCGGTTGAATGGCCGGAATGCAGGCAAGCATCTTTTCTTTACTGCGAACCATATCGATTACATCGTCGTACGACTTCGACTGCACATATAACTGGCGGGAAACCAAATCGAGTTTCTCGCTGGTGGACTTCAGCAGGACTTCATTCTCCATACCACTGAAACGGGCATAACGGTCTTCGCCTCCGAAACCGGCTTTACGTACATTATCGGGAACGGGTTCTGCTTCAAAAATCAGACGGTAAATATTATCGTCCCTTTGTTCAATATCGTCCAGCACAGCGGTCATCTGATCCAGCCGTTTATTCATAATGTCGTATTGCAATTTATACTCTTCAACCTCTCTTTTAAGGATTTTCTCTTTGGGAGAATCGAAAAAACTATAAAAAATGACCATCGCAACAGCCGCCAATACCATACCTGACGAAAGAATCGAGAATACTTTCACCAGTTTTTCCTTCACACTGACCTTGATCTCTTCAAAGGTCATTGTTTTGGTATTGAAATGATATTTTACTTTAATTTTTCCCATGACGTGCGGATTTGAAAAAATGACTTTGTCGTGGGGCGCTCAAAATCAGCATTTTTAGCAAATGATTCTTCTGAAATTTACGAGTACCGATCACAAAAGTAATAAAAAAAATTAACTTTGCAGGCTGATTGCGGCCTTAAATAATTGTTAAAGAATGTTATCCGCATAAAAACGGATGATTTCCGGCACAACTAACATATATATTTTACCTACACATTTTACTGACTTTTTGTATGGATTCCAAGCAAGCGCGCAAAACATTTCTGGATTTTTTCAGAAGTAAACAACACGAAATCGTATCATCGGCACCGATGGTCATCAAGAACGACCCCACCCTGATGTTCACCAATGCAGGCATGAACCAGTTTAAGGATATTTTCCTCGGGAACAGTCCCTCCAACTACCCGCGTATTGCCGACACCCAAAAATGCCTGAGGGTTTCGGGCAAGCACAACGATCTTGAAGAAGTTGGCCGGGACACCTACCATCACACCATGTTTGAGATGCTGGGAAACTGGTCATTCGGCGATTATTTTAAAAAAGAAGCCATTGCCTGGGCCTGGGAATTACTCACAGAAGTATATAAAATCGATAAAGAAAATCTGTATGTAACGGTTTTCGGAGGCGATCCGGGTGAAAACCTCAGCGTGGACAATGAGGCGCTGGAATACTGGAAAGCATTTATTCCCGAAGACCGGATTTTATACGGCAGCAAGAAAGACAATTTCTGGGAAATGGGCGATACCGGTCCCTGTGGACCCTGCAGCGAAATCCATGTGGACCTAAGGAGTCCGGCAGAGAAAGCCAAAATTCCCGGCAAGGACCTCGTTAATCAAAGTGATCCTTTGGTCATTGAGATATGGAACCTGGTATTTATAGAATTCAACCGCAAATCCGACGGCAAGCTGGAGCCCCTGCCTGCCCGTCATGTGGATACCGGGATGGGATTTGAAAGGCTTTGCATGGCGTTGCAGGGAAAAACCTCCAATTACGACACCGACGTTTTTCAGCCCATTATCAATGAACTGGCAACGCTTTCGCAACATCCTTACGGGAAAGACCTGCAAATTGATGTGGCCATGCGTGTTATGGCTGACCACCTGAGAGCGGTTACTTTTGCTATTGCCGACGGACAACTGCCCTCAAACAACAAGGCAGGATACGTCATCCGGCGCATTCTGCGCCGTGCTGTGCGCTATGGCTATACCTTTCTTGGCTTCCGCGATGCAGTATTGTGCAAACTCGTCCCCGTTCTAGTAGATCAGATGGGCGAAACCTTCCATGAAATAAAGGCACAGCAGGATCTCATCATGAAAGTAATCCAGGAAGAAGAGAACACCTTTCTGCGAACACTGGCCACAGGTATTCATAAATTCGAGCAATATCTTCACGAACATAAGGATATGAAACTGGTCGACGGAAAATTCGCTTTCGAGCTTTTCGATACTTATGGGTTCCCTATCGACCTTACCCAACTTATGGCCCGTGAACAAAAACTCGATGTGGACATGAAGGGCTTTGATGCCTGTATGCTGGAGCAAAAAACACGTTCACGACAGGCCGCAGAGGTCGACCAGATGGATTGGGTGGAAGTTGAAGCCGGTCCGGAACCCGAGTTTGTCGGGTACGACCAGCTCGAGTGTGAAGCCCGGATTATCCGGTACCGGGAAGTAAAAACGAAGACCAAAGACTTTTTTCAGATTGTTCTGGATAAAACCCCTTTTTACGCCGAATCCGGCGGCCAGGTGGGCGATTGCGGCACACTGAGTTCAGCCAGCGAACAGCTCATTATCGAAGATACCCGCAAGGAAAACAACCTTACAGTACACATCAGCTCAAAGCTGCCGGCGCAGCTGAACCAAACGTTTATTGCCAGCGTTGACCGCGCCAAAAGAAACGCCACGGCCAGCAACCACAGTGCAACACACCTTTTACATGCCGCACTGAAAGAAGTGTTGGGTTCCCATGTGGAGCAAAAAGGATCGCTGGTTGACCCGCAGCGCCTGCGGTTCGACTTTGCGCATTTTTCTAAAATGACAGCGGAAGAGATTCTGAAAGTGGAAAGAATTGCGAACGCTAAAATCCGTGAAAACCTTCAGCTGAATGAACACAGGGACCTCCCGATTGAAAAGGCCCGCGAAATGGGTGCAGTTGCACTGTTTGGCGAGAAGTACGGTGAATTTGTCCGTGTTATTTCCTTCGACCCTGAGTTCTCGATGGAGTTATGCGGAGGAACGCATGTACAAAGCACCGGTCAGATAGGTATGGTAAAAATTATTTCTGAGGGCGCCATTGCTGCAGGAATACGCCGGCTGGAAGCCATCACCGGTGAAGCAGCCGAAAACCTGATGCAGGAACAATTTCAAACCCTCAATACGCTTAAAGAGGTGCTTAAGGGAAGCAACGATCTGGTAAAAAATGCCGAATCGCTGATGAAACAAAATGCCGATTATCAAAAGCAGATACAGGAATTCCAATTGGAAAAAGCACGCGCACTCAGCGAAACACTGGCACTTGAAGCCGAAAAAGCAGGGGAACTGCTGTTGTTGGTAAAGCGACTGGATCTGGATGGGCAGACCTTGAAAAATCTGGCCTTTGAGCTCCGCAACCACCATCCTAAACTGGTTTGTGTATTTGGCAGCATCATGGACGGCAAGCCCACCCTCACGGTTTCAATCCCAGAAGGTCTGGTAACAGAGAAAAAACTTGACGCTTCACAAATTGTCCGTGAACTGGCCAAAGACATTAACGGCGGTGGCGGCGGTCAGAAATTTTTCGCCACAGCAGGGGGCAAAGAGGTTTCGGGTATCGACACTGCCCTGGAACGTGCGGCATCTTACCTTAAGCCATTATTATAACCCGCGGACAAAGCAATAAAACCAAGGAAATTCAGTTAACTTTACACCTTGAAAAACCATCGCATGATCCGAAAAACCATTTTATTTATTCTGATGCTGGCAGGGGGGTTCATGACCAGCTATGCCCAGGAAAGCGGCATAGGTGAATGGCGGGCTCACTTACCTTACCGCAATTGTATCTCTATCGCGGAAGCGGGCACCAAAATTTACTGCGCCTCCCCCTATGCATTATTTTATTATGACCGTGCAGATAACAGCATCAACCGCATGAGTATGGTTAATGGGCTTTCTGATGTAGAAATCAGTACTATCAGATACTCAGCAACTTACAAAACACTTATGGTGGCTTATGTAAATGCCAATATTGATCTTATTACAGAAAACGGAATTATAAATATTTCCGATATCAAGCGAAAAAACATCTTCGGTAAAAAGACCATTAACGAGATTCTTTTCCTGAATCAATACGCCTATCTATCGTGTGGGTTCGGTATTGTGGTTGTTGATCTGGTCAGAAACGAAATTCACGACACCTATTATATCGGCCCTTCAGGCAGCAGTCTGGAAGTAAATGAACTCACCTATGATGGTAACGATTTCATTGCAGCCACTGCAGCCGGAATCTACATTGCGGATGCTGCAAACCTCAACCTGTCGAACTACGAAGCCTGGAGCCGCGACACTACCCTGCCACAACCCCTGGGCACTTATTCGCACATTTGCCATTACGGCACACACACCGTAACGAGCCAGGCCTTGCCGGGATATGGCGACGACACTTTGTTTGTCAGAAACGACACCTCATGGCATAAAATGTTGCCCGGAATAACCGATGATTACAAATCGATGAATCCTGATGGCACACATTTGCTGCTCAGCGCCAATGGCAACCTTGAAAGCTTTGACGAAAACCTTGTTTCGTTATGGAATATCTACACCTATAACCCGGGGAGTCCCATGCCAAACGCGGCATTTGAAGATAATGAAGGCTCTTACTGGATCGCCGATGGCAGGGCAGGTATGGTGAAATGTAAAGGATGGGGAACAACTTACATATTGCCCAACGGTCCAGGTTCTCCCTCTGTTTTCTCGATCACGGCCTCCGGTTCGGAAATATATGTAGCTCCGGGAAGCATCAGCGCTTCCATGGGAAACACTTACAATGCGGACGGGCCTTTCACCTTAATTCAGGACACCTGGTATACACTGAAAGATTTGAATCCCGGACTCGACAGTCTTTGGGATATTCTTTACACTGCAGTAGATCCTAACAATACACAGCATGTATTTTATGCCACATGGGGGCACGGAATCGTCGAATTCCAAAATGGCATGCTGGTAAAGGATTATTGGTACACCAACAGCGGCCTGGAAAAACCCTACGATTTCTATAACTGGGTCGGCGTGGGGGGAATTTCCTTTGATGAATATGGTAATCTCTGGGTGGTGAATTCAGATTGCAACAATCTGTTAAAAGTACTGAAAAAGGATGGAAACTGGCAGGGATACAGTGTTTCGTCGGTTATCAGCCAGCCAAAGGCCACACAACTCTATATTGACTCATTTCATCAAAAATGGGTCGTGCTTTTCGGTCCGAACGGTCTGCTCGTTTTTAATGATAACAATACGCTTGACAACAAACTGGATGATCACATCATCAGGTTAACGAGTAATCCCGGCAACGGGAATCTACCCAGTAATGCGGTTTATTGCGTTGCTGAAGACCTCGACGGGGAAATCTGGGTAGGTACCGACAAGGGATTGGCCGTGTTTTATAATCCGGAAAACATTTTCAGCGAATATAACTTCGACGCGCAGGTTATCACCATTGAACAGGACAGCACCGCACAGCACCTTCTTGAATATGAAACCGTAACCAGCATTGAAGTCGACGGGGCCAATAAAAAATGGGTAGGCACTCTGAATGCAGGCGTATTCCTGTTTTCTGAAGATGGCCAGGAAGAAATTCACCACTTTACCACTGAAAACAGCCCCCTGTTTTCAAATACCATAACCGACATTGCCATTGACGGAAATACCGGCGAAGTCTTTTTTGGTACTGAAAAAGGGATCTGCTCCTTTAAAGGATATGCCACCACCGGCAATGCGACTTACCAGGGAGTTTTTGCTTATCCGAATCCTGTTCCGCCCGATTTTGACGGGTTGATCGGTATTAAAGGACTTACAAGAAATTCGTGGATTAAAATCACCGACATAAGTGGCAACCTGATTTATGAAACACGCTCCGAGGGAGGACAAGCTATCTGGAACGGAAGGAACTTTAACGGAGACAAGGCACAAAGCGGTGTATACCCTGTATTTTGCATCAGCGAAGACGGTTCAGAAAAAGTTGTTACCAAGATCCTCATCGTGAACTGATCCATTCATTGGATTTCCAACATCTATGTTGTACACCACCCGTGGCATCATTTTACAGCAAATCCGCTATTCGGAATCAAGCGTTATTGCTAAGATTTTTACCGAAAAATTCGGACTCAAAAGCTATATCTTTAAAGGCGTACATAAAAAAAAGGCCAGCGTAAAATCAAGCCTGTTGCAGCACCTCAACCTTGTGGAACTGGTTTGTGATGATAAAGATTACGGCGGCCTGCAGCATCCTAAAGAGCTGCGGCTGGAGTATCCCTACCACACCCTTTCGACAGATATACTCAAAAGCTCCATCGGACTTTTCATCAACGAAATGGTACTCCATGCCGTACGACATGAAGAACCCGATCAGGCCATGTTTGGATTTATGAGAGATTCGCTGATCTGGTTTGACACAACAAATGAACCTGTACCCGACTTTCACCTCTGGCTCTGCATTCACCTTACGGAATATCTGGGATTGAAACCCCAGAAATCAGACGGCATTCCCACCTATTTTAACCTGAGCGAGGGCATATTCCAGGAATCCGGAAGCGCCTCAGATGAGCTCATGGATAAAGCCTCCACCGCAGGTTTTTACGCCCTGCTTCACACTGCACTGGAGTATCTTCCCCAATTCAGCCTACCCTATGCCGTCCGCAAGCATCTTTTATTGCACATTATCAACTACTACACATGGCATATCCCTGATTTTGGCGAAATCCAATCGCACAAAATACTGTCGGAAGTACTGGGATAGCCTATTGCGAGGCCTTTATTAGCGCATGGGTGTATGCAAGCTACCAGATATAGGGAATTAACCTGAACCTGGTTTTCAGGCAATACTCTTTATAGCCCGGCAACTTTTCTGACAATACTTTTTCTTCATTTAAAATGCGAAAAACAAGAAAAACCGGCAGAAATGCAAAGGGGATTAAGGCCCAATATGAACCCAGGGCAACGGGCGTTGGCATATACATAATGAGTACCCCTAAATACATCGGATGGCGGACAATCCGGTAAAGACCGGTGGATATGACCTGCTGGCCTTCACTCACCTCAATAATCCGCGATGCATAACTATTCTGCTTAAACACAAAAAAGATAAACAGATATCCAAGTAAAACAACAAAGTCTGCGATTATCACAATGAATACCGGAACCCCGGACCAGCCAAACCTGTGATCAAAACCAGGTATAAGAAATCCGGAAAAAAAAATCACCGATGATATAACTATTATATACATCTGTTGCGATTCCTTTTCTTTCAGTTTTGCCCGACGCTCCAGGAACCGGGGATCGGTCTTTAAAAAATAAAAGAGCACAAAAAACATCGGGATATACAACACCGCAAAGTACACATACACCTGCCAAAAATCAAAGGTACCCGCGGGTAAAAAAATCAATAACCCGAGAAAAATTGTCATCAATAGTATCCGGGCGACCATTTTTCTATAGAGATTTCTCATCTCCAGACGGGATAATTCACTTTTTCTGGTCATTTATTATCCTCCATCTGTTGTATTGCTCTCAGGAGATTTTGACTTCCTTTCATCAAATTTAACAAGTAAACAGGTAAAACCGGTTTTTTCAGTTGTATTTTGATCAGGATAATTAAACAAAAAAAACCGGCGAATGCATGCGCACCGCCGGTTTTATAATACATGAAAAAATCTTATTTCTTAATACGCATTCCGTAGAAAGAACGCCACACAAACGTCAGTGCGATAGCAAGAAACACTAACCCTGCATAAGGGGCTATATCGCGGAAGTCTTTGGAAATAGCGATCTCCATTGCAAGAAGTCCGAAAAGTGTGGTGAATTTAATTACCGGGTTTAGTGCTACAGAAGAAGTATCTTTAAAGGGATCACCTACGGTATCACCTACCACACAAGCATCGTGCAGGGGGGTTCCTTTTTCGCGGAGGTCGACCTCAACTACTTTTTTAGCATTGTCCCAACAGCCACCGGCATTTGCCATAAAAATGGCCTGAAACAATCCAAAAACAGCAATGGCCACCAGGTAGCTCACGAATAAGGCTACAGCATTATTTCCACCAATACTGGATGGTGAGGAGAAACATGCAAAGGCAAGCGCAAAACTGAAAATTCCAATAAAAATATTGAACATCCCTTTTTGTGCATACTGTGTACAAATTTTTACCACTTCGTTCGATTGTTCGGCGGAAGCTTTTTTCGGGGCATTCGGGTCAAGATTAATATGCTTTTTAATATACTCTACGGCCCTGTATGCACCGGTAGTCACGGCCTGTGTTGAGGCGCCGGTAAACCAGTAAATCACCGAACCGCCGAGGATAAATCCGAGGATGGTATAGGGATTTAAAAGATTAAGGATTTCCTCCGGTTTGACACCAAGGGTTTTTTCGATCATCAGAATCATTGAGAAGATCATGGTGGTGGCACCAACCACTGCAGTACCGATCAACACCGGCTTAGCGGTGGCTTTAAAAGTATTTCCGGCACCATCATTCGCCTCAAGATAGTATTTGGATTTTTCCCAATCGGGTTTAAATCCGAACTCTTTTTCAATTTCTGCAGAAGCCTGTTCTTTGTTATCCTCAATCAGCGATAATTCATAAACCGATTGTGCGTTGTCGGTAACCGGACCGTAGCTGTCAACCGCAATGGTCACAGGTCCCATTCCAAGCATACCGAAGGCCACCAGGCCAAAAGCAAAAATAGAAGGATACACCATGATGCTGTCGAGTCCGAAGGTACTGGCATAATAAGCCACAAACATTAACAGGAAGAACACCATACCTTTCCAGAAGGCACTGAAATTACCTGCTACAAAACCTGACAAAATCACGAGGGAAGCACCGCCTTCGCGACCGGCAGCCACAACTTCCTTCACATGCGCAGATTTGGGAGAAGTAAAGAGCTTGGTAAATTCAGGAATCAGGGCAGCGCCCAGGGTACCGCAACTGATAATCGTAGAAAGGATCCACCACATATCGGTATTGCCGTTCAGGTCGGGGATCAGGAAGTAACTGGCGGTAAAAGTTACGGCCATAGAAAGAATGGAGGTAATCCACACAAGATTTGTAAGCGGTGCTTCAAAATCAAGGTCTTCTTTACCTTTATAACTGATGGTGCAGATCAATCCGTTAATCCAATAGGAAACAATAGAGGTAATGACCATAAGGATACGCATCACAAAAATCCAGGTCAGCAATTCCACCTGCAGCAGGGCAGTCAGTTCGGCGCCCATTCCCAGGGCAGCACCTCCAATGGCCAGAAGAATAAACGATACCAACGCAACGCCGGTTACGCCATAGGTTTCGAAACCATCAGCGGTCGGGCCTACGCTGTCACCAGCATTATCACCAGTGCAATCGGCAATAACACCAGGATTTCTGGGATCATCTTCACCGATTTTAAAAACCACTTTCATGAGGTCAGAACCGATATCAGCAATCTTGGTAAAAATACCCCCGGCGATACGAAGGGCAGATGCACCAAGGGATTCACCAATAGCAAAACCAATAAAACAGGCTCCGGCCAGATTACCCGGCATCAGCAAAAGAATGATCAGCATCATGGTAAGTTCCACGCAGATCAGCAAAACACCAATACTCATCCCGGCTTTTAAGGGAATGTTCATCAAATGCAAAGGATCTCTTTTCAGGGAAGCAAACGCCATACGTGCATTGGCCAATGTGTTCATGCGGATACCAAAAGCCGCAACACCATATGATCCGAGGATACCGACAACGGTCCAGCTCAGAATCAGAACCACACCGCCAGGACCGAAAAGTGCATTACCATCGTGATCTTTTGCCAGAAAAGAAAAGTAAGCGGCCACTGCGCCACCAATAAATAGAAATAAAATCGCCAGCAGTTTTCCTTGTTGTTTAAGATAGGTCTTACAGGTACCATAAATAACTGCTGCAATCTCAAGCATTGACTTGTGGGCCGGAAGTTTTTTAACCCGCATATACTGATAAAAACCAAAAAGCATCCCCAAAAAGGTAACAATGAAACCATAATAAAGGATATGCCTTTCCTTGATGGAATCAGGGATTTTTAAATCAGCCTCACTTGCAAAGGTTAACATGGGCGCTAAAAACAAGATCAAACTCGCCGCAATTACTTTATAGATCTTTTTCATATAGGTTGGTTTAGTAAATGTTCATTTAACAGTGCGCAAATGTATTAAAAAATATATTACCAGAATTAGTGATTTTAATCACCAGCGATTTTCACAAACCCTAATCCCTGAAAATGAAAGAATTATTACATGTTGGCCGAAAAGTACAATTCCGTAATTAATTTTCACATGCAATGGTAATTTTTTTAATACATTTGTAGTGATATACTAAGGCGAATACCGTAATAATAAAACGATTTCCTTTGAAGAAAATTAAACTCGAAATTATTGGTATTTCATATAGCCAGAACCAAAGCGGTGCCTATGCGCTGATTTTGGGAGAGATTGACGGTGACCGCCGGCTACCCATTACTATTGGCGGATTCGAGGCCCAGGCCATCGCCATAGAACTGGAAAAGATGAAGCCTGAGCGACCCCTCACCCATGACTTGTTCAAAAGTTTTGCCGATTCCTTTCAGATAAAAATCATTGAAGTTATCATTAACAAGTTCCAGAACGGCGTTTTTTACTCCCTGCTTATTTGTGATGATGGTAAAAATGAGCTGGAGGTCGACGCCCGGACTTCTGATGCAGTAGCCCTCGCGCTCCGCTTTCAATGCCCTATTTATGCCTGGGAAAAGGTTCTTGATTCTGCCGGAATCTTTATGGATGACCATAAAGAGAAAACCGATTCAGAATCTGAAGAAGAAGTTGTTGAAGAAGTAGAAGGCAACAGCGAATTCAGAGATATGAGCCTTGAAGATCTCGAAAAACTCCTGACAGATGCCATTGCGGAAGAAGCCTTTGAACGCGCTTCCATGATCCGGGATGAAATTTCCCGCCGCAAAAAAAACAACCCCTGAAAAAATCTGCACGTACTCAACACCCCCTGAAATTTTATGAACTAAAATTTAACTGCTGAAATATGAATCTAAAATTACGTCTCACTTCAATGAACTTCCTTCAGTTCTTCGTATGGGGCTCATGGCTTATCACAATCGGAACATATTGCTTTAATGCAAAAGGTTGGACTGGCGCTCAATTTGGAGCAATTTTTTCAACGCTGGCTATCGCTTCCATTTTTATGCCTCCCATAACCGGAATTATTGCTGACAAATGGATTAATACCGAAAAACTTTACGGGATTCTACACATTTTATATGGGTTAGTTTTGTTTTTTGTGCCTCAAGTTAACGATCCTGATACACTATATTACGTCATTTTGCTGGCAATGATATTTTACATGCCTACTATATCATTATCAAATTCTATCTCATACACCATTCTGAAAAACAACAACTACGATGTAGTAAAAGTATATCCTCCTATACGTGTTTGGGGAACAATCGGATTTATTGCTGCCATGTGGATAACCAACCTCTCCGGCAGCAAAGCCAATGCTAACCAGTTTCTGATTGCGGCAGTAGCTGCAATTGCTTTAGGAATTTATTCGTTTACACTTCCTGCATGTAAACCACAGAAATCAATATCTAAAGATTCGTCGCTTGCAGAGCAGTTAGGATTAACTGCTTTCAAACTATTTGCCAATACCAAAATGGCACTCTTTTTTATTTTCGCTATGTTTTTAGGTGCTGCATTGCAGTTAACCAATATGTACGGTGATTCGTTTCTAGATGATTTTAAACTAGTGCCTCAATATGCTGAATCATTTGTGGTAAAATATTCGACCATTATAATGTCGATTTCGCAAATGTCAGAGACGTTATTTATTCTGACTATTCCATTCTTCCTGAAACGTTTTGGCATTAAAAAGGTAATGATATTTTCGATGATTGCATGGGTATTACGTTTTGGATTATTCGCTTATGGTAACCCAGTTGAAGGATTGTGGATGATCATACTATCCTGTGTTGTGTATGGGATGGCTTTTGATTTTTTCAACATTTCTGGGTCCCTTTTTATCGAAACATCAACTGATCCTAAAATCCGGTCAAGTGCTCAAGGTTTGTTTATGATGATGACAAACGGAGTTGGAGCCTACACTGGGAGCAAAATAAGCGGATATGTGATTGACAAATATTTTACACATGCCGAAGGGAAAGACTGGCACGGCATCTGGCTCACTTTTGCGGTATATGCGGCGGTGGTGGCCGTTTTATTTGCCATCCTGTTCAAACACAAACACGATCCGAAAGCCATTAAGGAAATACATCACTAAGAATGCTGAAATTAATTTGTTCTGGTGATTGATAGATGCTGTCATCCCGAACATGTTTCGGGATCCCCTTGTCCGATCAGGTGATGCTGAAACAAGTTCAGCATGACCGCACCTGGTGGGATTTTCTGAACATATCTAAACTAAAAGCAGTCATCCTGAATTTATTTCGGGATCCCCATTTGTGAGAAGGATGCTCAAACACTTGTTGGTTATTTTTTTTTAAAAGTCGCAGGTTAATCCCATCACAACCCCTCCATAAAAACCCTCAGGGCATAAAGTGTTTTATCGCGTGCTTCGATGTAACCCATATGACCCACTTCGCCCATGGAAAGCAGCACAGCGTCTTGCGGAAGTGCTACCTGCAACAGCGCCTGATCGTAAGGAATCCGGCTATCGAGTTTGCCCAGCATAAACAACACGGGATACGTAGAAGAGGCCAGCACATGCGACCGGTCGGGACGTTCCATCATGCCGCGCTGCGCTGCAATAATGGATTCGGAAGTCATATTCCGTGTGCTTTCAACCAGTTTTTCGATGGCTTCCGCAAATTTCTCTCTCGATGCAGGCGCAAACAAATCGGGAATGAAGGCGCTCAAAAATGCCGTATGATGGTGTCTGACATATTCGATGGTTTTCTCGCGGTTATACCTGGCTTCAGGAGGATCCGCGAAAGCGGTGGAGTGAAACAAACACAACCCATTAAGCATATCAGGGTACTTATCTGCGAAAGCGAGGCTCACATAGCCACCCATGGAATGGCCCAGCATGGCGCATTTCGTGATGTTCAATTGATCCAACACATATTTAATAACCTCTGCCATTAATTCCATGCTATGTATTTCGTCAATACAATCACTGTTGCCATGACCGGGCAGGTCAATACAAACCACGCGGAATTCTTCTTTCAGGACAGAAGAAAAATCCGTCCAGATGTCAAGTGATTCCGTAAAGCCATGCACCAATACGAGACATTTACCCGTGCCTTCATCAGAAAAACAGATTTTACTGCCTTTATACTTTGTTATTTGTGTGTTCATCTCAACGATTATTTGAACAAAAATACATGCTTTTAAAAGATAATAGCGTGCATTAAAGGATTATTATGAAACATTAATACTATTTTTGTCAACCCTCATTAACCTTATGTTTCTCCACCGAAAAAAAAAATACATCATCAGTTCCGGGAGCCTCTCCCTGATCGCCTGGCAGCGGTTAAAGCGCAATAGAATTGCGGTGGTTTCGATGGTTTTTATCCTTTTCAACATTCTTATTGCCCTGCTGGGATACCTTATTACACCCGATTCCAGTCCGTACGCCAACACACAATTGCCGGAAATTGCCGCTGAAAAGCCCGGATTTCGCGTAAAGCTGCTATTGCTCACCAAAAACGAAACAACCGAACCGGTTTCATGGTATCATCGAATGGCCTCTGGGGTTAAAAATCCTTATACCACGGTACCTGTCTATAACTATAAATTCACCGGCGATGAACTCGAAGCGGAAGAATATACCGGAATGCAGCCAAACGACGGGCGGCTATTGCGGTTTAAACTCGCCGACATTGCCTACCCCCTGATGGCTTCTGTAAACCCTGTGATGGATAAAGACAGTATGGTACATTTTGTCACTGCTTCCGGTGAACAACAATCGGTGGGCATTGCGGAACTGAGGCAAACCATCATCGAAGATCACATTGTTCAAAAACGTTACCTGCTCGGTACCGACCGGTTTGGCCGGGATATGCTGAGCCAGCTCATGATCGGCACCCGCGTCAGTCTCTCGGTAGGTTTTATTTCTGTTTTTATTTCCCTCCTTATCGGGATATTACTGGGATCGATGGCTGGATTTTTCAGGGGATGGGTGGACAATGTTATTATGTGGTTCATCAATGTTGTATGGTCAATCCCCACCTTATTGCTGGTCATTGCCATCACCTTTGCCCTGGGCAAGGGCTTCTGGCAAATCTTTATTGCAGTGGGGTTAACCATGTGGGTGGAAGTTGCCCGGGTGATCCGCGGACAAATTCTTGGTATTCGTGAAAAAGAATTTGTAGAAGCCGGACGTGCCCTGGGGTACCGAAGTCCAAGGATTATTTTTCGGCACATTTTACCCAATGTCATGGGACCGGTCATTGTGGTTTCCGCGGCAAACTTTGCTTCTGCGATACTCATTGAAGCGGGCTTGAGTTTTCTCGGAATCGGGGTACAGCCCCCCATGCCCTCGTGGGGCACCATGATCCGCGATCATTATGCTTACATTATATTGGATGGTGCATACCTGGCACTCATTCCGGGCTTTGCCATCATGATGATGGTGCTCGCATTTATGCTGATCGGGAACGGACTCCGTGATGCGCTGGATGTAAAGTATATTGAGAAAGCGTAAATCTGCGATATTTTTAATTTTACTTGTTTTACCAAAGAATTTCATATCTTTGCACAAGATTTACCTCTGGCAATTATGTAAACCAACATCCGGTTTACTGATTTCTCAACAATCAATCAAAATTTTCGTTTCTATCACTCAAAGGCCAATTGTGTCATTTAAGCTGACGAAGCCCAATCAAATTATTTTTTATGTACGACATTATTGCATTAAACAGTAAATCCCTACCGGAATTACAAGACATTGCACGTCAAATGAACATCGAACATCCCGAAGACTTGCGTCGTCAGGATTTAATCTACAAGATACTCGATAACCAGGCATTGCAACCGCTGAAAGAAGAGACAAAGCAAAAAATTATTCTCAACCCGTCTCCTAAAGCCCCTGGCTCCGCACCCAAATCAAAAGCAAAACCCCGCAGGCCAAGAACGCCCGCTATCAAAGAAAACAAAGAGGTAAGACCTGAAGAAGCAACCATGTTTATGGATGCAAAAGCAGAAGAGCCTCAGAAAAAAACTGAAGAAACGTTACCGGCACCTGAAATCCACGGAGAAATTCTGATGCCCCTGAGCGAAAAAGAAATTGATCTTTTATTGCCGGAAACAGAAGAATTCGAGCCCACACCGGATCCCATCACCGACGAAAACCCGGTTACACCTGTTGAAGCTCCTGTTAATGAAACACCGGAAGAAAACGGATTTTCAAATCAGCCGCCTCAGGACGAAAATAAACCTGAAACTCAGGAAACTGCACCAAAAGAGCTTATTGTTAAGAAACCGAAACAGACAGATTTCGTTTTCGAATTTGAGGGACTGATCTCAGCAGAAGGCGTACTTGAAATCATGCCTGACGGATATGGATTTTTACGTTCATCCGATTATAACTACCTGAACTCTCCTGATGATGTGTATGTATCGCAGTCCCAGATCAAACTTTTTGGTCTTAAAACCGGAGATACTGTGCAAGGCAGAATCAGGCCTCCTAAAGAAGGTGAAAAATATTTTCCTTTAGTAAAAGTGGAGTATATCAATGGCCGTTTGCCGGAAGATGTACGCGATCGTATTAATTTCGATCACCTCACCCCACTTTTCCCGATGAAGAAATTCACCCTGACAGGCCATCCGGAAGAATCAATCAGTACCCGCATCATTGATTTGTTTACCCCTATTGGGAAAGGACAGCGCGGATTAATCGTGGCCCAGCCCAAAACCGGTAAGACAGTATTGCTGAAAGAAATTGCCAACGCCATTGCCAGCAACCACCCCGAAACCTACCTTATTATTCTCTTAATAGATGAACGTCCTGAAGAGGTCACCGATATGCAACGCAGCGTGAAAGCAGAAGTGATTTCATCTACTTTTGATGAACCCGCCGAACGACACGTAAAAATCGCCAACCTTGTACTTGAAAAAGCCAAAAGGTTAACCGAATGCGGTCATGATGTGGTAATTCTTCTCGACTCGATAACCCGCCTTGCCCGTGCTTATAACACCGTGGCTCCGGCATCAGGTAAAGTATTATCCGGTGGTGTTGAAGCTACCGCCCTGCAAAAACCCAAGAGGTTTTTCGGAGCAGCCCGTCAGATCGAAAATGGCGGATCGCTTACCATTATTGCTACAGCCCTTACCGAGACCGGTTCAAAAATGGACGAGGTCATTTTCGAGGAGTTTAAAGGCACAGGAAATATGGAATTGCAACTCGACAGGAAACTATCCAATAAACGCATTTTCCCCGCTATCGACATCGTGGCTTCCAGTACCCGCCGCGACGACCTGCTGCTCGACAAAGAAGCCCTGCAGCGTATCTGGATCCTGCGTAACCATCTGGCCGATATGAACCCCTTGGAAGCAATGGAATTTCTGAAAGATAAAATGAAATATACCCAATCCAACGAGGAATTCTTTATCACCATGAATGGTTGATCAAGTATGGTATTTCCGGACAGGGTTTTATTTAATGACCCTGTTTTGCGACCAAAAAAAAAGCCCGTTCTCACGGGCTTTTTTTTTGCTTGTATCTTTTTACTGACCTTCTTTTTTCTCCACGGTACCTGAAATGGTTAAAATGGTAGTGGTGTTAACAGGGTCGTTGGTAATTACCGTAACGTTCTTCTGGAGTTTTCCGACTTTTCCCTGTGTGGTGAGTGTGACATGAATTTTAGTGCTTTCGCCTTTTTTAAGAACTGATTTTTCCGCATTGGAAGCTGTGCATCCTCAGCCACCCTTGACCTTGCGGATAAAGAGGTCATTCTCGCCTGCGTTAGTCACAATATAATCATGTTCAACATTCACCCCTTCTTTCGACACACCAAAGTCGTAAGTGGTGTTATCAACCTTAATTTTGGGGGCCTTGGCCATCTGCTCCGGTGTCCATGAAGAGAAATCTTCGACAATGTTCGCGGAAACTGCTACCTGCTTTTCGGGCTGGAGTGAATCGTTGGTTTCAAACGTAAACCGATCGTAAACATATCCGAAGTCATTACGTTTTGCACCATCATAGGAAATGAGCAAATAACCCTTTTGTGCCGGTTTCAGTTTTTCAGGAACTGCCACAACAGTCATATAAGGAGGTAATTTTGTAAATCCAAAGGTCATAACCTGTCCCCACTCGTTGTACATTTTCATCGTATCGGTCTGAACGGCCGTGTTAGGCATGTTCTGAAAAACAAGCTGGGCACTCGACATGCGAAGGTTCCCGATTTTCTGGGGATAATCGTCCGCAACGGTCCTCTGACGCGGGGTTACATCACCCTTCACTACCAACGTAATTTTGGGTTGGTCGGGGTCGTTGCTGTTAACATCGACACCCTTGGTGAAGGCTCCTGGCCTGTTACGCGGATCATATGTAATCGAAACAAAGCCTTTACTACCCGGAGCTATGCCGGATTTTGTCCAATCAACCGTAGTGCAGCCACAAGCGGCTTTTACAGAGAAAACCTTCAGCGTATCATTCCCTTTGTTAGTAAACTCATAACGGTGGGATTGATTTCCAGCTTCCTCTTTAAAAGTACCAAAATTGTGTTCAGTAGCTACAAAGCTGATGGTGGCCTTTTTTTGCGCGGTTGCCACCAGGGCAAAACCCGCTACAAAAACCAACAACATCACACTCATCTTTTTCATACTGTTCTCGATTTAGGAATTATTTTATTTTATGCAAGTGCAAAAATACTCCATGTTAACCTCGTTTGCAATTATTTCATAATATTTAACATCGGTACATACCCTTACCAAACGAATTGCACTGTTCGTACCTCAATGCTATGATCTGCCTTCAGAATGGCTTTTTCTTGTGCAATCACTTCATTTTAACACAATAATAAAAATCATTTCGGCGAATCATTTCATTTAAAAGGGCTGTATCACGTCCGCAATTGCACGAATAAAGCACTTCGATGGGATCATCAGCCAAAATATTTTTTAAAAGCTCTTCCGGAAGGGGCGTTTGCGTTAAAGCACTGTATGTTTCATAGGTGTAATTCAAAAACACACTATTGGTGTCGATTCCCCGGTTGTCGAGCAAATATCCATTTAGCAACTGCGTAGGCATCGCTAATGCGCCCTGATAATATACATCCTGAACTGCCGGGTAAGACAGAAGTGTTTTTTTATCGGGGGTCAAACTAACCGGAACATACCTGTTATAATCTGACTTCGTCTTGTAGATAATTACGGGCGGCATGGCTTGCAGGGGATACCGGTTGGTGGGGCCGCTAACGGCATCGGTCTGCGCCGGAAGGGAAACAACTGTAACGGATTCAGTCGTCAGGGGGCGGGTAGTGTCCGCCGACTGCCCCAACACCGCTCCTGTTTGCGCCGGCGCTTCTCTTCCAGGAACACATGACACCATTAAAACCAGAACCATCATTAACCCCGTAATGGATGCAAATAAGGACTTTGCCATTTTATCTTTTTTACAAATTTAAGAAATCCACGGATCCTCTTTTAGTGTTTAGCATAATTAATCTCAAATCTATTAGTCTACTATTTCGATAGTGTATATAGATTTTGTAGAAATTTACCATTTGTACCAAAAGTTTTTTATATTTTTGCATGCGGTAATGATAAAGGAGACAGAATAAGATGAGTATGAAGATTTTAACAGATTTCAATAGTTACATCCGAAGGAACAGGAAACGGTTTTTAGTCCGTCAGGATCCGAAAGTATTGTGGATGACAGGTTTATCTGGTGCAGGAAAAACAACACTTGCAGAAGCGCTTGAACGCGAACTGCACCGCAAGGGGTATTTCACCAAATCGTTTGATGGAGATGAAATCCGCAAAGGACTTAACAAAGACCTGGGCTTTACGCTCGACTCCCGCATGGAAAATATCCGCCGTACGGCAGAGATTGCCAAACTATTTTGTGATCACGGACTGATTGTCATCTGCAGTTTAATCACCCCAACCAACGAAATGCGCGAACTGGCTCGCTCCATCATCGGCAAGGACCGCTTTGTAGAAATTTTTGTGAATTGCTCCATTGAAGTCTGCGAAAGTCGCGATGTTAAAGGACTTTACAAACAAGCGCGCGCCGGTTTGCTGAAAAATTTCACCGGCATCGATGCTGCCTACGAAAAACCTATCCATCCCGACATTGAATTACGTACCGATTTGTGGGATTTGAAAAAAACAGCCCGATATCTTTTCCGCAATGTGAATCCATTAATCCGATATAGAAAAAAGAAATGGTTATCTATCATTTAAATCACCTACGCCAGCTCGAAGCCGAATCCATTTTTGTGATCCGTGAAGTGGCGGCGCAATTTGAGCGACCTGCCTTATTATTTTCGGGGGGAAAAGACTCTATTGTCATGTTACATATGGCCCGTAAAGCTTTCTGGCCAGCGCCTGTCCCCTTTCCTTTGCTGCATATCGACACCGGTCATAATTTTCAGGAAGCCCTTGACTACCGCGATAACCTGGTGCAGCAAATCGGTGCAAGGTTAGTGGTGGGTTCGGTTCAGGAATCGATTGATAAAGGCCGTGTTGCGGAAGAAAAAGGCATTAACGCTAGCCGTAATGTTTTGCAAACCATCACCTTGCTCGACACCATCGAAGAAAACAAATTCGACGTTTGTATGGGTGGCGGTCGCCGCGACGAAGAAAAAGCCCGCGCTAAGGAACGCTTCTTTTCGCACAGGGATGAGTTCGGGCAATGGGATCCCAAAAACCAACGACCGGAATTATGGAACCTGTTCAATGGTAAAAAACGCATGGGTGAACACTTCAGGGTATTCCCCCTGAGCAACTGGACCGAAATGGACGTGTGGCAGTATATTTATCAGGAAAAAATCGAAATGCCTTCGCTGTATTTTTCGCACGACCGGGACTGTTTCGTGAGAGATGGCGTCATAATGGCCTACTCTCCCCTGGTACAAATGAAGGAAAATGAAAAAGTGGAACGCATGCATATCCGCTTCCGCACTATAGGCGACCTCACCTGCACCGGAGCCACCCTGTCCGATGCCAACAGCATCGAAGACATCATTGAAGAAGTAGCTGCCACGCGTGTTACAGAACGCGGCGGACGATCCGACGACAAACGCAGCGACGCTGCCATGGAAGACCGTAAAAAAGAAGGTTATTTCTGATCACTGCAAAACCAGTTTCTATGACAACCGACACCAAAGGATATTTAGATATGGAACTGCTGCGCTTTACCACCGCCGGCAGTGTTGATGATGGCAAGAGTACCCTGATCGGGCGCCTGCTGTATGATTCAAAATCAATCTTCGAAGATCAGTACGCTGCCATTAAACAAGCCAGCGAACAAAGAGGCGAAGAAGGGGTAAATCTGGCATTGCTCACCGACGGTCTCAGGGCCGAAAGGGAACAGGGCATCACCATTGATGTGGCGTACCGCTATTTTGCCACCCCAAAAAGAAAATTCATTATTGCAGACACCCCCGGCCATATACAGTACACCCGCAATATGGTAACCGGCGCATCCACCGCTAACCTGGCCATCATTCTCATCGACGCCCGCAAAGGTGTTATTGAACAAACCCGCCGTCATTCCTTTATTGCATCGCTGCTGAAAATTCCCCATCTGATTATCTGTATCAACAAAATGGATCTGGTGGATTATTCCCAAACGGTGTACGAAGAAATTCAGGGTGATTTTAAAAACTTCTCAACCAAACTCGAAGTACACGATATCCGCTTTGTGCCAATCAGCGCACTGAATGGAGACAATGTTGTGGACAAATCAGATAAAATGCCCTGGTACAAAGGCCTTGCACTGCTTGATATGCTCGAAGCTGTTCATATCAGCAGCGACGAAAACATGGTCGATTGCCGTTTCCCGGTACAATACGTAATTCGTCCCTACTCGGACGAATATCACGATTACCGCGGTTATGCAGGTCGCGTTGCCGGCGGTATTTTTAAACCCGGCGATAAAGTCATGGTGCTGCCTTCAGGATTCACGAGCAAAATTAAATCGATCGATACTTTCGATGGACCCGTTGTGGAGGCCTTTCCTCCCATGTCGGTAACCATCCGCCTTGAAGACGAAATCGATATCAGCAGGGGCGATATGCTGGTCAGGGAAAATAACCTCCCGCAAACCGGTCAGGACTTCGACATCATGCTTTGCTGGATGAGCGAAAAGAAACTGGTGGCGGGTGGAAAATACGCCATTAAACATACCACCCGCGATGCCCGCTGTGTGGTGAAAGAAATCCGCTATAAAGTCGACATCGACACGCTGCACAGGCTCGAAGAAGACAAATCCATCGGATTAAATGATATTGCCCGTGTTTCGATCCGGACGACCCAACCCTTCTTTTTCGACAAATACCGTATGAACCGCACTACAGGTAGTGTAATTCTGATTGATGAAGGCACCAATGAAACCGTAGGTGCCGGAATGATCGTATAGATTGAAATCCGCAAAGGCTGTATTTGTTGCTGATTATCCGGCCCTTATTTGGCCTGTTCAGTCCCTTTCCTTAGCGGGAATTCGAGCAAGCCTGTAATCAGGCTCAAAATCAGGCTGAATGCCACTGCCCACCAGAAGCCATCCACGTGAAATCCGGGCACAATGCGCGATACAAGCATTACCAGAGCTGCGTTAATGACAAGCAGAAACAATCCAAAAGTAAAAATGGTTATGGGGATGGTGAGTACCACAAGGATCGGTCGCAAAAATGCATTGATCAGTCCGAGGGCAAAAGCCACTAATATCGAAACCAGGAATTGATCAATCCATACCCCTGGCAATATCCAGGCAGTGATATAAACGGCCAAAGAGGCAACAAGTGTTTTCAGTAAAAACCTGCCAATTTTCTGCCCCCTGCTGCTTTTTTGTATAGTCTCTTCCATTCTGCTATAATTAAATGAAATATGTTACCTTCGTTAAGTAAAGATAACGCATTTTCATGAAACGTCGTATTTTCCTTTTTCTGCTTATCCTCTGTATAACTGCTCCTGCATTCGCGCAGTTTTACGAAAGCGGTCAGGATCCGGCCTCCTTTCGTTGGAAGCAAATGAAAACGCCGCATTTCAACCTGTTGTATCCCGACAGTGCCGAAAATATTGCACGGCAGCTCTCACGTTCCCTGGAAGCCGGCTATGAAAAAGGCGCTTACAGTCTGCAGGTGCAGCCCAAAAGAATTACCGTGCTGTTGCACCCTTCCAGTGTATTTTCTAATGCCTTTGTCGCATGGGCACCGCGCAGGATGGAGTTTGTAACCACCCCTCCGCAAAACAACGATGCCCAAAACTGGAACGACCAACTGGCCACACATGAGTTCCGCCATCTGGTGCAATTAACCTCTGTGAACCGAGGATTGACGAGGGTTTTATCGTGGTTTTTCGGTGAGCAGATTACGGCCGGAGTCATGGGTGCCTTCGTCCCGTTCTGGTTTATCGAAGGGGATGCTACCCTCAGCGAAACCCTGCTCAGCAATGCCGGAAGAGGTCGTCTGCCCTCCTTTGATGTTGAATTACGCGCACAACTGATCGAAAAGGGACCGTACCATTATGATAAAGCAGTATTTGGTTCTTATAAAGATTTTGTTCCGGACCACTATGTTTTGGGATACCACATGGTAACCCTGGCCCGCAGGGAATACGGGGCCGCCATCTGGGATAACGCCCTTCATAAAGCAGGTGCCTGTCCGTTAATGATTACCCCCTTTAATCATGAAATCAGAAAAATCAGCGGACTGTCTAAAGTAAAGCTGTACAAACAAAGCATGCGGCAACTCGACAGCCTCTGGCGACTAGAACTGCCAAAGCCGTCGCTGCCGGTTTCCCGAAAAATCAGTCCGGAACACAAACACTATACGAATTACCTCCAGCCATCGCCACTATCAGACACTACAGTGATCGCCCTCAAATCAGGCATCGACGATGTTCGGAAAGTCGTAGAAATCGATCATGAGGGAAATTGCAAAACACTTTTCCGTATTGGCTACTATAGCAATTCCTCCCTTTCTTCTGCCGCAAATACAATAATGTGGGCCGAAGCCGGTTACGACCCGCGTTGGGAAAATCGCAATTACTCTAACATCTGGAGCTATGACCTGCAAAAACACTGCAAAAAAAAGCTCACCTCACGCAGCAGATTATTCGCCCCGGCGCTTTCTCCCGACAGCAAAAAATTTACCTGCATCGCGATGGACCTGAAAAACATTAATGCACTTGAAATCCGGGATTCGAAACAGGGAAACATCATCAGGCAACTGAAATTTCCGGAAGGCACACAGCTTATGACTCCCTCATGGTCAAAGGATGGGGGCTCTATTGTTATGGTGCTGCTAAATGACCAGGGGAAATTTCTTGCGATTGCCGACACCGGGCTGCGACACATCCGCACCTTTAAACCCTCAGGTTTAAGCGAAATGACTTGCCCGGTAATGCACAACCAGAACGTCTACTTCTCATCAGGAACAGAAGGTATAGATAATATTTATATATTTGACACGGTGAGCCTCAACACCAGCCGGATCACCAATGTTAAACATGGCGCCTATGAACCGGAGATTTCAGGAGATGGGAAAACAATTATATATTCTGAATATACCCCCGATGGATATATTATTGCTGAAATAGTAGCAGACAGTTCGGCATGGGTTGCAGTGGATCAGCGAAAACCTTTACCTCCCCGACTGTTTGAACCATTGCTGGCCCAGGAGCAAGGCCTCGTGAAAGTTGAAGATACCACCATTATTTATCCGTCAAAAAGATATTACAAGTTTACCCATCTGCTCAATCCTCACAGTTGGGGGCCCATCTCTGTAAATGCTGATCGGCAGACGGTGAATCCGGGTCTGACCCTGATGTCGCAGAACAAGCTCACCACCCTGGTAGGAACGCTGGGATGGGAATACAGCATTATGCAACGAACCGGTACCTGGTTCGCTGATGTAAGTTTTCGTCAGTGGTACCCCATTGTAGAGATGAAGTTTTCGTGGGGTTCACGCTCTGCACCGAACCCTGACTCTATTGCTGATAATACCTATTTCTGGGATGAAACCTCATTCCGGACCTCTGTCAGGCTCCCGCTGAACCTCTCCTCGGGCCGTTGGTCGCGCTGGCTGCAACTCAGGGTTTCCAGCTCCTTTTACCAAATTGACCATGTCCGTGATTACCCCGAAGATAATTTCAAAGGGTACCTACGCACGATGGATTATCAATGCTACTGGAGCAGTCAGGCTCATACAACCCAAAAAGATATTGAACCCCGCTGGGGACAGGTGCTGATTGCTGATTACAGGCATACCCCTTTTGATGGCGTAATGCTGGGGGATATGATCGCTGTCAGAACCGCTTTTTACTTTCCCGGAATCGGCCGTCACCACAGCTTATATATTCAGGCTTCTCTGCAAAAAAATACCGACCACCCTTTTAAATATGCCGATATTGTTTCGTACCCGCGTGGGGTCAGGAATGCGTACGACGACCAATTCACCAGCCTCTCGTCCAATTATACCCTGCCCCTGCTCTACCCCGATATGCATTGCGGCTCCGTTTTTTATATGAAGAGGATTTGGTTAAACGCCTTTTATGATTACGCACAAGGCACTTACAATCATCAAACAAATATTTATACTTCAGTCGGAGCAGAATTGTATACAGACATCCATTTCTTCCGTTTCCTTGCTCCTTTCAATCTTGGCATAAGGGGCTCCTGGCTACCCTATGAAAGCCGCTTTGTACCTGAATTTCTTTATAGTATAAACCTTTCGGGAATCCAGTGATATTGAAGCATATTTTTGTAGCTTTGTAGTATCATTATGTACCAATTCTCACGACTATGAATCGCCTTCATGCCTGCTGTATTCTATTCATCAGCCTTTTGCTTACACTATCGATTCCTTCCTGCAAAAAAGACAACAATACCATTGTGGTCGAAGGTATCGTAAATGACCCCAATACCGGCATAAAGGTGGAGGGGGTTACCGTGGTGTTTTCGAGCAGTAAAATTACCGACGGCGTATACAATTCAGGCTACCAGGAGATCTCCCGGACCACTACAGATGCCGGTGGAAATTTTCGGTTCGAAATGGAAGAAGAACGAACCTCCGGCTATCGCATTACCCTTTCTAAAACCGGCTATTTCTCAGTAAATAAAGACATCTCAGCGGATGACATAAAAGCAGGAACGGTTTATTCACCCTCCTTTGACATTTATCCGGTCGGCTATATTAAATTACATGTAATCAACCAGAACCCGATAGATTCCTCCGATTTTATCTCGTACACCTTTTCAGCAGGCTACCTGGGCTGCTACGAGTGTTGCGACAATTCTATGCGCTACGGTTATGGCGAAACGGTTGATGACTGGCTGAAATGTAAAACTTACGGAAACCAAAACGTCACCATTACCTGGAATGTCACAAAGGCTGAGGGCTCTATGCAGCATAATGCCGTTGTTTACTGCAAGGCCAACGATACCGTGACTTATGAAATCTACTATTAACCCGGTCCACCTGAGATTTCACCCCCGCATTTTTTTCTTCTTTTCGCCATGTCGGATCACGACCACAGACCACCAATAGTCGCCGTATAAAACACACTTCTTTAGCAGGATTATTCTTCCGGCAAATTTCAATACAATGGTTTTTTTTGAAATTTGAATCTCACAAATAAACAGTATTTTTGCCGTATGCAAAAGGTTTTGAATATTGGGATCATCGGCGCCGGTAAGGTCGCGACCAACCTCGCCCTTTCGATGAAAAAATCCGGATTCACCATCGACTGGATCTGGAGCCGTACTCATGCTTCCGCAGAAAAATTGGCCATTGCGGTAAATAGCCGCATACTGGATTCCCTTGACCAACCGCTGCCCGAAACAGGCATGATCTTAATCAGCCTCCCTGATGACGCTGTGGCAGGGGTTGCCTCAACGATCCGGCTCACGAACCCCGAAACGCCCGTGGTACACACCAGTGGTTCGCTCGGGATTGAAGTGTTTCCGATGCATCTGATGAATACCGGGGTTTTTTATCCGCTGCAAACCTTCTCAGAAAACAGACTGGTTTCGCTTTCCGGAATCCCCTTTTGTATCGAAGCCCGGCAACCCGGTCTGCTTGAATTATTAGAATCCTGCATTCACCAGTTGGGTGGCAGAGCCATCAGAACCCACGCTGAACAACGCCTCATACTCCATATTGCGGCAGTATTCGCCTGCAATTTCAGCAATCATTTATACACGCTGTCCGAAGAAATACTGAAGGATTCCGGCTTATCCTTCGATTTGTTACACCCGTTGTTAAAAGAAACAGTTCAGAAGGCCACCGAAAATCCGCCCTCACTGGTCCAGACAGGACCGGCGTTCCGGGGCGATACCGGCCTGATCGAAAAACACCTGCAGGTACTGAACAATAAGCCTGAACTCAAAAAAATCTACGAAATACTCAGCCGGCAAATTCTCGAAAAATATCATCCCGATGGGCAATTATAAAGAAATTCTTAAGCACATAACAACCCTGGTCTTTGATTACGACGGCGTACTCTCCGATGGCACCATCATGTTTCTGGGAAACGGCGACCACATCCGCTCTGGCAGCGTTAAAGATGGTTACGCCATTCACCAGGCAATGAAGAAAAACATCAGAATCGCCATTATCTCCGGAGGGTATTCCGAATCCATGGAAGTCCGTTGCCGTTCACTGGGAATCACAGATGCCTTTCTGGGCGTAAGCGATAAAATTTTAACCTTCAATAAATATTTACAGGATCATCAGTTGAAATCCTCCGAAGTTCTGTATATGGGCGACGATATCCCCGATTACCCGGTGATGAAAATGTGCGGACTGGCGGTTTGCCCCAGTGATGCCGCGGAAGAGATTAAAGCAATTTCGGCATATATATCACCCTATAGCGGCGGAAAAGGCTGCGTCAGGGATATTATTGAACAGGTATTGAAAGTGCAGGATAAATGGATGGACAAGGATGCACACATATGGTAATTTAATACAAGAAAAAAAACATACCGAATGAACACTTTTTTTAAGCCCTTTGAAATATTTTCCCGGCTGCTTCGCCTGCCAAACCTTATCATTATTGCTTTAAGCCAGTATTTTGTGCGCTACTGCATTTTCCTCCCCATCTTCCAATCGCGGGGAGTGGAACTTCAGATGGGACATTGGGAATTTGCTTTGCTGGTTTTTTCAACCTTGCTTATTGCGGCCGGTGGGTACGTAATAAACGACTATTTTGACCTTCGAATCGACCAGGTTAACCGTCCCGAAAAGGTTGTTCTGCAGAAACATATTTCTTTGCGCAACGCTAATAATCTCTATTATGCCCTGACGATCCCCGGTTGCCTCCTCGGAATTTATCTGGCTTACGAAGTGGGTTCGATCAAACTGGGTTTTATTCAACTTGTAAGCGCTACCGTTTTATATTATTATTCCTTAAAGTATAAGCGCATCGCTTTCGCGGGAAATATCACTGTAGCCCTGCTCGCAGCGCTTTCCATTATCATAGTGTGGTTGTTCGAATTCTTTGCCATGAAGCAAAACCCCTTGATTTTCGGAGAGATAATCGGCTATTTCAGAACCCTGAATATTCTGGTTTTTGGCTATGCGTTCTTTGCTTTTTTATTAAACCTCCTCCGTGAAATGATTAAGGATATTGAGGATATTGAAGGAGATAAAGCATTCAGATGCCGCACTTTACCAATTATTTTCGGAATCAGCAAGATGCATATCGTGATTATACTTCTTTCGATTGCCTCTGCACTTTTCATTGCCTATGCCGGTTATAGCCTCCTTAAATGGGATTACCAAATCGCCGGATGGTATTTTTCGGTTATTGTGGGCGGTTTGTGGTTCTATTATCTGATTTACCTCTTTAAAGCCAAAACCAAAAAAGAGTATCACTTTCTAAGCACCCTGTTGAAAATAACCATTGTTGCAGGAATATTATCGATGCAACTTTTATATGCCAGTTTCTGATATGTCACTCGATAAAATCAACCAATACCACATCATTCTAGCCTCTCAATCGCCGCGAAGGCAATACCTGATGCAGGAAATCGGGATCAATTACGAGATTCAGGTCAGGGAAGTGGAAGAACAATGGCCCGAAGGGCTGCGGCGCGAAGAAATTCCGTTATTCCTGTGCGAACTTAAGTCGGAGGCCTTCCATCCCCGCGATTTTCGCGACGACACCATCTTAATTACTGCCGACACCATTGTTTTCATGGATGAAGAGGTTGTTGGCAAACCCCGCGACCGCGACGATGCCATTCAGATTCTTAAAAAACTCTCCGGGCGGAAACATGAAGTCATTACGGGTGTTTGTCTAAGGACAAACAAGCTAAAACATAGTTTTACCGCGGAATCAGAAGTGTGGTTCCGCCCGTTCGCTCCAGATGAAATCGAATGGTATATCGACACCTACAAACCTTACGATAAGGCCGGCGCCTATGGCATCCAGGAATGGATCGGGTACGTGGGCATTGAACGTATCACCGGATCGTTTTACAACGTCATGGGACTTCCTACTCAGCGCTTATATATTGAGTTGTTGAAGCTGATCGGCTCGATGTAATGCGCTGAAAAGCGATTCCCGTTAAGGAAAGTTCGTTTACTTCTGATCTGTGGACCAGATTACCCTGCTTGTTCAAGTTCTTTTACCATTTCCAGAAAGGTATCCAGTCCCTTCCGGAAGGTTTCCGTCATCCTGTAATGGATATCGTGATTTAAATACGTTACAAGGTCAATATCCCGGTATTTATCCTCGGGGCAGCTATCGATAGCTTCCTGAATATGCGAAACTCCATATCCGAGTGCATCTTCTATTACCTTTCGTGATTGCGGAAAGGTGTAGGTTCTGGTGACCCACACCGCAAAAACAAACGGGAGTCCGGTCAATTTTTTCCATTCCAGTCCTAAATCCCATTGATACGGAAACTGCCCCTTGAGGGCAAATGCTTTATCCCCGATAGCCAACAGGCTCTCAGCTTCTTTAGCTTCATGTATCACAGTCTGATCAACCCATTCGGGAGAAATGGCCCATAAATGTTTTGCCAGCAATCGCACCAGAAGCACTGAGGTTCTGGAATCCACATCAAGATATACTTTCGTGATATCCGGCATAGGTACCCGGCTTAAAAGCATGACGGAACTAACAGCCCCATCTGCACCAATACAGTAGGGCATAAGGTTATATTGCGGCAGAATCTGATTAAGAATTCCGCTTGGTGCCAGGCCAAAATCAACTTCGTGGTGGATTATTTTCCGCGCACATTCCGAAGGAACATCCAACGACAGAAAAACATCCTCCTTTGGTATCCTGGTATTGATCCCATATACAAAAGGGAGGGTATTCAGATAGGAAACTGCTGTGACGTTTGTCTTCTCCATTGCGCTGGATTTCTTAGTTTTTCTGGTTTTTCAACCACTGGAATTTTACGGATTTCATCAATGCCCAGGGTCGCAGCTACCACTGCATATGCCGGAGCAATCATGAAACCCACAATCGGAACAAAAAAGAAAATCAGGTAAAACACCATCCCGTTAGCCATGGCGAATCCCTTGTTTCTGCGAACAAATTTAACACTTTGCCTGATACTGAGCCGGTTTCTTTCGTTGGTATAATCCATCATCGAAAACCCATAAAAATAGCAGGTAATAAAAAACATTAAAACCGGACTTATATAACCAATAATAGGCACATAGCTGAAGAAAAACAGCACGATCATCCACACGAATTCAATAAGCGTATTCCGGGTGGCAATATGGATTCCCCGCATCACATCAATGATAAAATTCTTCAAATTGAATGGGTAATCCTTCCCGGTTAGCAGCTTCTCTGTCTTTTCAGACAGCAGGGCCAGCATCGGAGATAATATGATCAGAATAAGGTAACGATAAATCAGGTAGTATAGAAAAAACAGTAAGGCATACATCACTACTTTAAAAACCACCTGCAGAGCCACGATCAGCCACTTCATATACCCTTCCGGTTCACCCGATAATCCGGTAAGGTCAAATAACCATTCGTTCAACAGCGTGATATAATGCCAGCCCCCAAAGGCCAGCAATAAGACCACTGCTATATTCAGCAAAGCTGGCAAAGCCACATATCCCCACAAATTATGCTTGACAATGAATTTGTGGGCCGCCTTATAGCTTCTGAAACCGGTTTTGAAATGATTGAACAGGGGCATAACGTTTTTCGCTTTCAGCAAAAGTACAAAATCAACCTGATTTTTTTCCCACTTCCAGCTCTCCGGCCTAAAAACATTAGATAATCTGAGAAAAAAAAGCCAATTTTGCCAACCATTTTTTCAAAGTTACGTATACACACAACATTTATCATGTATGGAGCAAATACTCGAAAAAATCCCACCCGAATTCATCTCCTTTGTAATGGTGGCCCTCTTCAGCCTGGTCATCGGACTTTCGCAACGTAAAGTGCACCCGGTAAATGATGATAGCCGTTTATTCGGAACCGACCGCACCTTTACATTCATCGGAATACTAGGGTATATCCTGTACATTTCCGCACCCGACCAATTATGGTTATATGCGGGCGGTGGTCTGTTGTTGGGTGTCCTTATCGGAATCAATTACTATTTCAAAATTCAACGCTTTGGCGATTTCGGAATGACCACTATTGTGATTGCGCTGATCACATACTGCCTTGCCCCTCTGATTATTACCCAACCTGCCTGGCTATATCTTATGGTCATTGTGGTCGTGCTGATTTTCACCGAAATGAAGGAATCCCTCTCTACACTAAGCAACCGCTTTGAAAAAGAGGAGTTTTTCACCCTGGCTAAGTTCCTGATCATCGCGGGAATCATTCTCCCCATGGTACCTGATGAACCCTTTGCTGATTTCATCAGCCTGACTCCTTATCGGGTGTGGCTTGCCGTGGTCGTAATCTCGTCAATATCATACCTCAGTTATCTGCTGAAAAGGTTTGTCTTTCACACCACCGGGGTTTTATTTTCCGGTATCCTTGGTGGGATGTACAGTTCCACCGCCACCACCTTTATTCTTGCCCGTAAAAGCAAGGATCATCCTGAACAAAAAAACCAATATGCCGCAGGTATTGTACTTGCCACAGCTATGATGTACCTGCGTATCCTGATCCTGATCGGCATCTTTAATACACCGCTCTTTTTACAGTGCTGGTGGGTTTTCATTATCCTTTTTTTCTTCTCCGTTCTCGTCGCATTATTAATCCTTGCTACCCGGAAATCAGGCAGCATCCATGCGGAAATCATCGGACATAAAGATAAAAATCCACTTGAATTCAGGGTGGCTATCATCTTCACCATCCTTTATGTAGGCTTTACCTTCATCACCTATTTTACCCTCAGCAACTTTGGCGAAATGGGCTTAAATGTTCTTTCCTTCGTAGTAGGGGTTACGGATATCGATCCCTTCCTTTTAAACCTGTTTCAGGGAAAATATGCTGTAGGTACTGATGTCGTTTTGGCAGCCACCCTGCAGGCCATCATCAGCAATAACCTGATGAAAATGATCTATGGAATCTTTGTAGGAGGAAAACCCCTGCGGAAGGTTTTACTGATCGGATTTTTAGCGATAATCGTCGTTAATATTCTGTTACTGTTCCTGATTTAAAAATCCAGCATCCCCATTATGCTTACTTTTGCCAAAATATTTGTTTTGGCAAAAAAAGAAATTATCGCGTATTCTGCACTCCTCTTTTCAATGATTTTTTGGGGGTTATCTTTTATTGGTTCCAAAATAGTCTTTGAGTATCTCTCTCCTATTGCCACTATTTTCATCCGGTTAATAATTGCTTCTATTTTCCTGGTTGGGGTTTCCCTGATTATGGGTAAATTTCAGAAAGTGCGCAGGCAAGATATTAAACTGTTTCTTGTACTAAGTTTTTTTGAACCATTCCTGTACTTTCTGGGAGAAGGTTATGGGGTGCTGTATACCGCTCCTACTGTAGCTTCTATTGTAATCTCAACCATTCCCTTATTCGTCCCGTTTTCGATGTTCTTTCTGGCCAAAGAAAAAATCAATATAGGCAACTATTTCGGGATTCTGGTGAGCTTTGCCGGAGTATTGTTAGTGGTACTTAAAGGCAATTTCAGCTTTGCCGCTGAGCCCCTGGGGATTTCATTACTGATGTTAGCAGTATTCAGTGTTATGGGATATAGTTTTGTACTTCAAAAAATAGCCCACCGCTACAATGCTTTTACCGTCATCTCTGTTCAAAATATCGTCGGTATTTTATATTTTCTGCCCCTTTTCCTCCTCTTTGATGTCTCAACCATTTCGGAGGTACATTGGGAAGCCCGGCTACTAATCCCGCTGATTTCTCTCGGAATTTTTGCATCAGCCATCGCATTTTTCCTGTTTACTCTAGGAATCCAGCGAATTGGAGTAACCAAAGCCACCATCTTTACCTATATCATTCCGGTAATCACAGCCCTTGCTTCCTTTTTTATCATGAAAGAGGTTTTCACCATACGCGAAATGACGGGCATAGCCCTCACAATAGCAGGGTTATTTATTTCCCAACTACGATGGAGGAATATATTGCGCTACCTGAGAAAATAATTCTTTTCTGATTTATTGCGGAAAACTCAACGGTGGACCATAATCCGGATCAGATATCATCTGGTAATCGGTCAGCGTAAGTAAAAAGGCTTTCAAATCGGCCTTTTCCTGTGGCAGTAACTGTGCACCACCCTCTGCTGCTTTATGCATCAACGGACTAATCGAGGGCGACAATTTCAGGCCACTGCTATAAAATTCAATCACTGCATCCAGTGTTGCAAATCTTCCATCGTGCATATAAGGCCCGGTCAATTCAATATTTCTGAGGGTAGGTGCCCTGTAGGCCCCGATATCCATCGGATCCCCTGTTACAGCAAAGTGATCGCGCGTATCGGTAAAAACCTGGTCTTTCCCATTATTATAAAACAGATTGGAGGTAAACAGCGGGTTCCCATCACCCCCGTGGCAGTGAAAACAGTCTGCGCCCTCTTCTGTCATAAAAAGCACGTACCCGCTTAATTCATTAGGACTTAATTGAGTCTCCCCTCTTAAGTAGGCGTCAAATTTTGAATTGGAAGAAATAATACTCCGGATAAATTGGGCCACCGCCTTTGCCATGCGCTCAAAGGTCACTTCCTCAGAACCAAAGGCCTTTTTAAAGAGTGGTTTATACCCAGGAATACTAGCAATTAAAGCTTTGGACTTGTTGGTGTCGCTTTTCATCTCATGAGGGGCAGCAATGCCCATCCAGCATAAATCTTCCAAACGCCGTTTTGCTACATTCGGATTATTTGCATAAATGGATCCATTCCAGAGGTAACCATTTGGATTCCAGACTACATTGAATAAGGGCATCATTACATGGGGCGTAGGGATACCGGTGATACCATGGGTAAAGCCTCCGGGGTAATTTGGATTTTCGGTACCGCATTCAAAAGCAAATTGCTGAACATGACAGGTCCCGCAACTCATCAGGGAATCGGGGTGGCTCCTGCCTCCAAACCTTCCATCGTAAAACAAGTACCTGCCAAGCTCAACGCCCTCAACAGTCATTGGGTTATCAGCCGGAATATTCAATACATTCGGAAACCATGTCGGCACCTGAATATTATAAGGGGTTGGATTATATGCAGTATCTGAAGGTTCTGTCAGTGGTTCATCCCTTTCGCATCCCACAAAAAATGCCGCAATCATTGTGAGCCCCAAAAATGAGCTGAAAAGTCTGGCACGATACAAAAAAAACTTCGGCATAGCGTAATTATTAGCTGAATATTATTTCAAGCAAATGTATGAAAAATCGCTGGGAATCACAAAAAAAGGCCATCATTTGAATGATGGCCTTTAATCAGATAAATATCACAATTAGTTAAGTGTGAATTTTATAGGCATGTTAAACTGAACACGCACGGGCTTGCCGCTTTGTTTACCGGCATTCCATGGGGGCATCATTTTAACAACGCGTATTGCTTCTTCATCGCAACCACCGCCGATACCACGTAACACTTTTACGTCGGCAACACGGCCTTTTTCATCGATTACGAAGGTAACAAACACGGTACCCTGAATTCCGCTTTCCTTAGCCATTTGCGGATATTTAATGTTTTCGGTGAGGAATTTTACACGCGACTCATCACCGCCGGGGAAGGTAGGCATTTCTTCAACCACCGTAAAGATGGGTGTTTCGATGACCTCTTCAATAATATTATCCCCTCCGTCGTCATCCATAACGATTTCCTCATTGGTATTGACATTGGTGTTAACCGTTGTCTGGTTAAGGTCGTCCTGGTTAATTTCCACTACCTCTGTTGTGTCTGTAGTAACAATAGGCGCAGTAAACTTTGCCTTTTGTTCCATAACCTGATCGGGTGGTGGAGGAGGTGGCGGGGGAGCATCTTCTTTTTTCTTGGTTGCCATGTCCATCATTTCGGTGGTAACAGTGGTTTCCTCGTTAGCGGTTGCTGTTTGTTTCCAGATAAAAAACGGAATCAGCACCACCAGAAGCATAAGCGCAGTCGCAATAATCAATGAGCGGTTTACAAACCTTTTATATGCTTTACGTAAAGCATAGGCCCCATATTCCTTATTGCGATTGGAGAAAACAATCTCGTCGAGCTGATCGACGTAAAATGGACTTGATTTTTCTTCCATAATGTTAAGGAATTTAAATTATTTGGGCGCGGTTTTTAATAGTTCAATGTCTTCCGGAGAAGGATCAACAACGGCATAGCTCGCAATATTGCAGATAGCCATTTCGTCGATGATGTCGACAAGATTACGATACTTTGCTTTTTCCACAGCTTTTATCAAAATAGTCGGGGAATGTTTAAGCTTTACGTGAGTCCTTTTGATGTCCTTAATTCTCGACGTCAGGGTGTCATTTGGCATCACAAGCTCTCCCTTTTTCACCTTATCTTTCAACGCGGTGATTTCAGTTACTGTTGCTTCGTTCTTTTCCAGTAAAAATTTGCGGATACCATCTGGACCGTAAGTGGTCTTATGCCATTTAGAAAGAACCGGCGTGCCGCCTTCCTTTTCTGCATCGAAATGCCAATACCAGTAAAGTTTATCATCCTCGCCTAACAGCACAGACCATGTCTTGCGTGCATCAACTCTAGGTTGATCCTTGACATTAGAGGTATCACCCTTTTCAGGCATGGTGATTTCCATTACCTTAGGCTTCGAAAAGGCTGTTGTAAGCATGAAGAAGGTAATCAGAAGGCACATAAGGTCAACCATGGGAGTCATGTCCACGCCAGCACCCATTTTTCGTGGGGCACGACGTTTCCCGGCTTTTTTCCCGGAACCTCCAGCTTCAATTATTTCTGCCATAATTATTCAATATTAAATATCACCATTTATTTACTTTACAGGTTCTTCACCTTCCAGGTCTTCCTTCTGCAGATTAGTTACAAGGTTGAATTTCTGAACCTTATTTTCCTGCATAATATCCATCACTCGTTTCACCACTTTGTAATCAGAGTCTCCATCACCCCTGATAGCAACTTCTGCAGCAGGATTGAGGAGGCGTGATAAACGCACCCAAAGTCCCAACTGATTATCAGCTGTATCAATAGGAATCCCCACCATAAACTGTTCTCTGTCTTTGGAATTGGGGGTATTGAGCCATTTTTTGATCATATTGAAGGGCATTCCAAAGGAGGACCCTGTTTCAAAAAGCTCAATTTCTTTAGGGGTGAAAGTGATTTGTTCCTGCTCTCCGATTTTGGTCAACAATTCGCGGCGGTAATGTGTACCGGTATCCGCGATTTCTTTCCCTTTATCGTCGCGTGTTGTTCCATTATTTGTGATATCAAAAAATACTTTGCTATCCTTGGTAATAGAAACGCTGATCAGGTTTTTATCGGGGGCCTGTTTTTCAGATATTGACATAGGAGTGTCAATAATCGCAGCCTCCTGAGGTCTGAAAGAACTGGTGAGCATGAAGAAGGTAAGCAGAAGTGAGAATAAGTCCACCATGGGCGTCATATCCACATGGGGAGTTGCTCTTTTCAAATGAATTTTTGCCATACTCTATATTTTTTAAATGCTCACTGGTGAATAAATTACTTGGTGCTTGCGGCAAATGTCTGAATCAGGCTGAAGCCAGCTTCGTCAATTTTAAAGGTCATACGGTCAATTTTATTGCTAAAATAGTTGTAGAAAATAATAGCAAGAGCTGAACCGGCGATACCAAAAGCAGTGTTAATAAGAGCTTCAGAAATACCAGTGGCCAGTGCAAGAGCATCAGGTGAACCGGCAGTTGCAAGAGCGGCGAAGGCCTTGATCATACCAAGTACGGTACCGAACAATCCGATAAGCACGCAAACAGAAGCTAAAGTGGAAAGAATAACCAGGTTTTTAGAGAGCATCGGTAATTCGAGAGCGGTGCTTTCTTCCAGGTCTTTCTGCAGTGCAAGAACTTTCTGGTCTTTTTCAAGAACTGTATCCAGTTTTAATTCTTTATACTTGGTCAGGCCAGCGCGCATTACATTCGCAATAGAACCTTTCTGTTTATCACAAGCTACGAGAGCTTCATCAATTTTGTTAGCGTTAAGATCGTTCTGAACTTCCCTTACGAAAGTATCAATACGGCCTTTTCCTTTGGCTTTGGCTAACATGATGTACCTTTCTAATACAAAAATAATAACCACAAGTAATGTTGTCATAAGAACAGGAACGACCCATCCCCCTTTGTACAACATTGCCAATAAATTACCGGGCAGTGGTTGACCAGCGGGGTTACCACCTTCAAAGTTGGCCGGATTTCCCATCACAAAGATGAAAATGACCAGTGAAACGCCTAATGCAACCAAAATTGCGATGGATGCAAAAACCGACGAAAGCGCTTTGAAAAAACCGTTTCCTTGTTCGTTTGTCTTGCTCATGTTTCTAAAGATTTAAAATTAAACATTATTTGATTTACCTTATATTTCAGGTTTAGGGGACAAATATAGAATATTTTTTTGAACCGCTTTTTTTCTTTATAAAATTTCCCTTACCCGATACAAAAATATACCATTTCGATGGGGCATCAAAGCATGGTTCAGTTTGCGGTTCGTTAAAATCAGTTAAGGGCAAAAAAAAACTCCGAAAAGTATCCGGAGCTTTTTAAATCTATAATAAATCTTACTTATTAGGACAATTTTTGGAATAGTCCGTTAGCAAATCTTTAAATTTCGGGATATCGGCATATTTCCCTTCCGGATCTGTCCAAAGGATGCGCTCAACATATGATTTCGCCGCACAATAGTCTTTCAGTTTTAAATAAGTAAACTGGAAGAAATCATAAGCTTCAATGAGTTCCCTGGCATTTTTTACAGAATCCACTTTTGCATATTCAATGTATTTCAGATAGTGAGGATTTGCAAGGCCTAAAGAACCATCAAGGTCAAGAGCGTTATTGCATCGGCCTCTCCATAAGTATGCTTTTCCCTGCATATAATCGGGTTTAAGAAGGATTATCTCTGCGAAGGTAGTATCAGCATTTTTCCAATCCTCCGGAGCCATGGAAGTTACAGCAATATTGTAGTACAACATTCCTAAGCGGTAATAATCGGAAATAATCATTTTCTGAACCGCTTTCTTTTTGTTGTACCATGCCACAGCGGAATCATTTTTCTTTATCCCTTTAAATGCTTCAGCAATGTCTGTATACAGACCGTAATCTTCAGGGTTCTTCTCCAGCGCAATTTTGAACTGCTCAATGGCCAGTGAATCTTTACCTGATTTTTCCAGAATATTGCCGTAATACACATAATCCGAAGGAATAATCTTTTCGGGGGTGGCAGCGGCAAAGAATATTTCAATGTATTCTAATGCTTTCGCATAGTCTTTAGTTTCAAAATAGCAATAAGCCAATGCCCGGTTAATATCGTTACGGGTAGGATCGATCTTTTTGATTTCCTGGGCAATTGTAATGGCCGTTGCATAATCCCTGAGTTCTAAAAGCACCGACAAATATTTAATTTTTGCACTGATGCTCGACGACAGCTCAAGATATTTTTCGAAGTATTCTTTTGCTTTAGCCGGTTGGTTAGCCCTCATATAGATAGCGCCTAACTCAACGTAAGCGGGTGCAAAAGACGCATCAATAGCGATGGCTTCATTATAGGAACTGATGGCATCTGTCCAGTTTCTGGCACGAACCCATAACTTACCTACACGCAATTTTGCTGCTGGGGAATTAGGGTTGAGTTCCTGCGCGAGGTTATACTTCGCTTTTGCATTGGAACCATCGTCGCTATTGCCTCGTTCAAGAAACACATCTCCCCAGATCAGAAAAATCTCAGGATTTTTAGGATCAAGGATGGAAGCCTTTTCAACCAGTTCAAGGGCTTTTGTCACCGACTTCATTTGTGACTGAATCATGGCTTCTGCAGCTTTTGCATAGGTGAGGGCCTGTTTTTCAGTAGAAATTGTGGATGCTTTGTTTGTCTTGCTGGGCAATTTGCTGAAAGCCAACTGGAGAAAGGATGCAGCTGAGGTGTCTCTGGTAAGCAGTGCAACCTTAGCCAACCCAACATAACACAAAGGATTTTCGGGATCAACCTCGGTGCCTTTACGGAAAGCAGCCTTGGCCAGACCTGAAACCTCAACAAGCGACACCGAAATAGTATCGGCAAAAAAGGATAAAATATAGTTTTCTCCTAAATAAAAATAATTATCTCCATTCGTTGGTTGGGTTGCGATCAACTTTTCATATGCCGCTTTAGCAACGTCAAACTGTTCTCCCTGGGTTAGTTTAATGGCTGAGGGAAGGTCCTGTGCACGTAAACTGCCTGAGATTAAAACCAAGGCAATAATCCCAAGGATACTTCCTGCTTTTTTAACTAGATTCAACATTTTTATTTCCTCCTGTTTTCTGATTATTATTTTTTAATTGTTTTTTACCTGAACAAGCCTGATTGGCATAGTGGCCGGAACAAGTCCTGATTTCAGAATGACTCTTTGTCCCTTTTCACCAGCGATAAACGCAGCAAAACCTGAGCCAAGTCCCGTGAAAGTCTCACAATTAATCACATAGACTTCACGCGTAAAAGGGTAAGATCCTTCTGCAAGATATGCCTGGTAAGGTTTTACAAACGGGCCTTCTCCTTCTGTATCATAATCATGACCAATTCCCACAACTTTAATTGATTTCCTGAATTTCATAGAAACTGTATCATCTTTATCGCTAATCCAATTGACACTGATAACACCCACGGCATTTGGATTACTTTCTACATATTTAATAACATCCTCATTTGAATTTACCGCAAAGCAATAGGAAGGGAATTTCCCGGCAATTTTATATTTTTCTCTGATATACCTGGGATTTCCTGAAGCATTATTGTCAAAAATCACTTCCAGACTATCCATTGTATTGCCAGGATCGAGTTGCTTCCATGTTTGAATTTTGCCACTGAAAATTTCGCCTACCTGCGCATAGGTAAGCGTTGAATCAGTATTGGCCTTGTTTACTATAAAAGCCAGTCCGTCATAGGCAATTTTCGTTGTTTTAGGAATTATGGACTTAGCACGTAAAAAAGCGATCTCCTTTTCAGTAAACTGGCGATTAGTGATCACACACCTGACGGAGTCCTCCAGAATTCTGCTGATAATATCGGCTTCCGGACCATATTCGGCATTAATCACTGCATAATGATAGATTGCCTCAAACAGATCAATCTGAGCTTCAATCATCGGCTGGTAGGATTCATCCACACCAATTTTGATATTTCCCGCTGTTGGGGATTCTTTTACATTGCTTTGACCTATGCAGGCAGCGAACAATGTGATTGCTAACAGGACGTACCCGTAACGAAATAATGTTTTCATGGCTCTGGATTTCTGATTTTGGTATAAACTCTGACAAAGCGAAATATGCCGTAAAGAATCATAATAGCTGCAAAAACATAACGGTAGTTAGAAGGTATATAATCAAATTGATGTGTAGTCAAAATATAAATGCCCAATCCGATATATACCACAACCATAAACAGGCTGAAAATATTCATGAAATTAAAATTCCAACGTTTATCCATGGTATAATTTTTTGTACTCCGTTAACGTAACCTGTATGCAAATATTGCAAAAGACAAGACTCTAAAACATCCCAAATCTTTATTTGCAGCGACTTTCAGCGATGCATAGCGGAAAAGACCCCAAAGACTCAAAAACTGAAAGAAACATTTTATAGTTGCTGCAAAGATAATAAAGCTGTTAAAACTGCAATTATTTTACTTGAATATTTCGGTTTAACGCTTGCCCCTTTCGTTACCCATTGCAGTATTTGCTTTTCAATGTACGATTACCTCAAAGATACAATAGAGAACCCTATATTAAAAGCCTGAATAAGTCTAAGGCGGCTAAAAATAAGTTAAAGGCGTGGGTGTACCAATGTTCGCAGGGGGGCTTCACCCAACAAATGATCCCGCCTGCTGCGCAGTCGCTGGATTTTTTGTTGCCATTAGCGCTTGTAAACTTCGTTTACGCGCTCTGGGATTACTCGCTCCGCTCGTGATCCCTTTGAGGGGGGGGCTTCACCCAACAAAATGTCTCCGCCTGCTGCGCAGTCGCAGGATTTTTTGTTGCCATTAGCGCTTGTAAACTTCGTTTACGCGTTAATGGCAACAAAAAATCCCGCTTTCGCGGGACATTTTTTGGGGTGGCGGAGAGATTGGGATTCGAACCCAAGATACCCTTTTGGAGTATACACACTTTCCAGGCGTGCGCCTTCGACCACTCGGCCATCTCTCCTTAAAAAAGGACTGCAAAGATAGTAAAAAAACTATCTTTCGAAAATTTAAAAAATATTTAACACCGATGGTGATAGATTGTGTTGAAATTTTGTCTACTTTTACGCAATCTAAATTAAAATAGGTCATTTTAATGGAGCCGAACGAAAAAAATATTATTGACGCTTTACGTAATGTTATGGATCCTGATCTTCATAAAGACCTGGTATCCTTAGGAATGATCGAAAACGTCCGTTTTGAAAACAATACTGTCCTTTTTAAAGTCATACTGACAACCCCTGCCTGTCCCTTAAAAAACAAGATCCGGCAGGACTGTATTGATGCCGTAAAAAAGCATTTAGGGAATGACATTAATGTAGCGCCTGAAATGGGGGCGAAAGTCACTACGCAACAGCATAATATTTCTCAGAAAGAAGGAATTCCGGGCGTTAAAAATATCATCGCCGTTGTATCAGGTAAAGGTGGGGTAGGGAAATCAACCATAGCCGCTAACCTGGCAGTTGCCCTGGCAAAAACAGGCGCCAAAACCGGTCTGGTTGACGCAGATATATATGGACCATCCATTCCAATGATGTTCGGACTTTCAGATGAACGCCCTGAAATTTTTGAAAAGGACGGCAAACCGCGCATGCTTCCGTTACTGAAATTCGGCCTATCCCTGAATTCAATCGGGTTCCTCGTAGAACCGGAAAAAGCGCTGATTTGGCGCGGGCCCATGGCCAGCAGTGCCCTGAAGCAGCTTTTAAACGATACCGAGTGGGGTGAATTGGATTACCTTATTGTTGATACCCCTCCGGGAACGGGCGACATACATCTTACCCTTACGCAATCGTTCAAATTAGCCGGTATTGCTATTGTTACCACGCCACAGGAAGTTGCTTTGGCAGATGTAATAAAGGCAGTGAATATGTACAAACAGGACGGACTCAAAGTTCCGATTCTCGGACTCATCGAAAATATGTCATACTTTACTCCTGCCGAACTGCCTGATAATAAGTATTACATATTCGGTAAAGACGGCGGCGCGAGGCTGGCTGATACGCTGCAACTGCCTTTATTGGGACAAATTCCCCTCGTACAAAGCGTTTGCGAATCCGGCGACCAGGGCATCCCTGTAGCCACCAATGCTGAATCACCCCTGGGGAAAGCATTTCATAATCTTGCCCAAACGGTTTCACAACAAGTAGCTATCTGGAATGCTTTTCAGGAAATGACTGAAGTAAAACCCTGTAAATAAACACACCCAAGTATAACTTTAAATTCCAAACTAATGAGTAATCCAAACGAAGAATTGATTCAGAAAGTAAAAAATGTAATCGACCAGATCAAGCCGTATCTCGAAGCTGATGGTGGTTCTATCAGTTTTGTTGAAATTACGGATGAAAATGTCGTAAATGTGGAATTACACGGCGCCTGCCGCAGTTGTCCCATGAGTCTTATGACGTTGAAAAACGGAGTTGAACAAGCGATGGTGAAAGCCGTTCCTGAAATCAAATCTGTGGAAGCGATCAATTTGTAAGATCCGGTCCTGTATCAATTCAAAAGTGGCTGTTCAAAAGGTCTTTTATTGCCACTACTTCGGTCCCATCCTTCCGTAATCATTTTTGCGGGACAGGCTAACTACCCTCCTTTCAAAAATACCGGATTGAAGTAACACGCAATAAAAGTCTTTCGGAGCAGCTATTTTTATGATAAGTATTTTGCCACTATCGGCAAACGCCTCCCCATTCCGAAGGCTTTCGGGGAAACCCGTAAAATGGGCGGGGTCTGGTAACGTTTATATTCTGAAGTGTTTACCAGTTTTAAAATCCTTTTAACCATCATTTCATCAAATCCTATCGACACTAATTCTGCCGGTCCTTTGCGGTTTTCGATGTATTCAAACAAGATTTTATCGAGAATTTCATAATCAGGAAGGGAATCAGAGTCTTTTTGTCCGGGTCTTAATTCGGCTGAAGGCGGTTTGCTGATGGTATTTTCAGGAATAATCACTGAATCCCTGTTAATATATCCGCAAAGGCTATATACTTGTGTTTTATAAACATCACCCAAAACAGATATACCGCCGCACATATCCCCATATAAGGTTCCATAACCTACGGCTGCTTCACTTTTGTTAGAGGTATTCAATAAAATATAGCCGAATTTATTGGAAAGCGCCATCAGGATTACTGCACGGAGGCGGGCCTGGATGTTTTCTTCGGCAATATTGAATGTGGTCCCTGTGAATTGGGGCGCCAATGTATCTTCCAGCGACCGGTATGCCTTTTCAATCGGAATAATATCGTAGGGACAACCTAAATTTTCAGCGAGCGCCACTGCATCATCCACGGAGTGTTGCGATGAAAACTGAGAGGGAAGCATGACTGCCCTGACATTCTCCGGCCCAAGGGCACGTGAAGCTAAAACCAGCGTAAGCGCCGAGTCGATACCACCGGAAAGTCCAAGAATGGCTTTTTTAAAGCCAAGTTTTTCAAAGTAATCACGGATTCCCATGACCAACGCATCGTGAATAAGTTGTTCTTCGGATACTGAATCAACAGAGGGACAGGGCTTCGGGTTCGACGTGGAGGGAGAAAAAATATCCAATACGTCATAGTCCTCCCTGAAAAATCCCAATTGCAGGGTGCATTCAGCCTGAGCATTTAACACCATCGAGCCCCCATCGAACAGGAGTTCGGTTTGCGCCCCGACATGGTTTACATATACCAGCGGGATCCCATACTTCCGCACGTTTGCCACGAGTATCGACTTCCGGATTTTGTCCTGCCGGTAATGAAAAGGGGATGCCGCAATATTAATGATGAAGTCGGGATTTTCCTTTGCCAGTTCATCCATAGGATTCACAACATACATCGGATCATCACCAATATTCCAAAGATCCTCACAAACGGTGATGGCTATCTTCTTACCTTGATATTGGGCACAGGTAAATTGCCGGCCAGGCTCAAAATAACGATATTCATCAAAAACATCATAGGTGGGCAGTAATCCTTTATGATGAAGGGATGTGATTTTGCCTTCAGATAAAAAAACAGCGGAATTAAAAAGATCTTTCCCTTTGTACTCTGGATTTATGGTAGGACAGCCCACAACTGCAGCAATCCCCTGGCATACTACCGCAATCTCCTGTAAGGACTTCTGGCAACGGTCGATAAAATCGCTGAATTCCAAAAAATCGCGCGGAGGATAGCCACTGACTACCAATTCAGGAAAGACAACAAGATCGGCCTTTTCGGCTTTAGCCCGCTGTATATAATGACAGATTTTTAAGGTATTCTGTTCAAAATCGCCAATATGAAGATTAACCTGGGCAAGTGCAATATTCATTGCTGTCGTATTTAAAATACGATTCCTATGTTCAGTTCAACGCAGTTAACCCGTGCCTTTTCTTTAATGGCTGGATTGTATGAGGCTTCAGACGTGAGGGCGTCTGTAAACCCATTACTGAAAGAAAGTCCCGCAAAGGCGATGGCCGTACTACCCAGGGCATACTCGGCCCCAATTCCTATAATGAGCGTTTCGCGAAAGAAAGAAACATCCTTTTTTACGTTTTTATTTTCTGTTATCACACTTTCAGTACCCTTATCAGAGGCAAACTCATCCCTGGCTTTGGCTTTAACATTAAAACCAGAACCAATACCAAACTGGCCATAAAAAGAAAAATCGCCCAGAAGTTCCCCGGTACTTCCCTTAAGCATTATGGGAATTTCGATATATTGTAAATTATATTTTCTCATAAGACTACCGGTATCTCTCACTGAAATACCAGCTCCATCAAGGGTTGTAACAATAAATGGATATTTTAAATGGCCACCGGTATGCAGAATGCTCAACCCTGTGATAAAGGCTACATTGGGCGTAAAGTAGTTTTCAAAAATGGCACCATAACTTACGCCTATCATTGATCCATCGCCTTCATATGCCAACCCTTCCACTTCCGGCTTTATCCAGCTGATGTTTGGAGAAACATGCATCCCGAAACGATAGCTGCGATCCTGAGAAAAACCTGTGGTGGACCATACCAGCAGAGCAAGGGTTAAAATTGTAAGTGTTTTTTTCATTTGATTAATATTTATTTTGTTTTACGTCTAATTATTGATACATATCAAATGCAAAAATACGAACAAAATGACAACATTTAAAATATTGCATGCATAGTTTTCATAATTTTGTCTTCTATCACACATACAATGAAAAAAATCCAATTCGCGGTATTGCTATTATTATTGACATCCGCAGGGTGGGCACAGGATAATACAGAAAATCTCCCCTTTGTATTTGGGCCAATGGCAGGTCTGAATGTTTCGCGCCTGGTGACAAAGGTTAACAGTGATGGGGTGTATGATTTTAAAAGCCGCGACCGTGTGGGATTTCATGCAGGTTTCTTTGCCCGCTTTCCTTTCAAAAGGTGGTATGTTCAACCCGAAATTATCTGCTCCATGAAGGGGGGAAGAGGACAGTATTATCTTGCCAACGATCCAAGGATGGACCCTATCCAATACAAACAAAAAGTAAATATAATGGCTGTGGACATGCCCCTGCTTGTCGGATACAACCTCGGAAAGACCTTCTTGAACTTCAGAGTATTTACCGGCCCGGTTATCGGGTACACCATGTCAGAAAAGACCATCATTGAGCCCGACGGCTACAATCCGCCGGAAACCTATAATATGAACATCAAAGATGCCATCTGGTCGTGGACCGGGGGGCTGGGACTTGACGTCTGGAAATTCTCCCTGGATATCAGATATGAAAGGGGGTTGCATGATGTTTCCTGGAACCCGAACTTTAAACAAGTCCCCAGTAGTTTTATGTTCACGATAGGCTTGAAAACACTATAATAACTGCCGCTCAACAGCGTTTGACCTGGCTCAATTCATAAACTATTTTAAAAAGATGCCCACTTTTTCAATGAAAAAACTTAAATACAGTCTTGCCTTATGCGTATTTGCCACCTTTCTCGCAGGTTGTCAGTGTAATAATGGCGATGACAAGATTCAGGTACCTGAGGTCAATGAAGACTCTTTACCCAAGGTAGAGGTGAAGATCAAACGTTATGAGAAAGCACTGTTCACACTGGATGTAAAAAAACTACAGGAAGGATTGAAGAAAATCCAACCTGAATTTGCACTCTTTCTGGACGGAGACCTTAATGACCCACAAAACATCGAGCAACTCAGCTTATATATTCAGGATCCGGCTATCCGCGACCATTATGAGGCGTGTACCACAAAATATCCTGAACTTACCTGGCTGGAAAAAGAGTTGTCGTCATCATTCTCATTGTATTCCTATTGGTTTCCGGGTAAAAAAATTCCGGAAGTATACACCTATGTTTCAGGCGGTGATTTTGAATCGCCGATTAAAAATGCCGACAGTGCTCTGATCATAGCCATTGACCTGTACCTTGGAAAAGATTATGGTTTTTATGGGAGCTGCGGAGTCCCTGCCTACAAATCGCAATGGATGGACAAGCCCTACATAGCACGCGACTGTATGGAAGAATTAGGAATTCCTTTGTGCAGTAGTGAAAAAAAGGATGGCGATTTTCTGGAACAAATGGTCAGTATGGGAAAACTGATGTATTTTCTTGACGTAACCATGCCGGAAAGTCCTGACAGTATAAAAATTAAATACACCGGAGCAGGGCTCGACTGGTGTAAAAAGAATGAGGGTAATGTCTGGGCCTTTTTTATTGATAATAAAATTCTGTACAGCAAAAACAAAAATGACTTCCTGAAATTTTTCGCTGACGGTCCTTTTACAAGCTCTTTCGGAAAAGAAAGCCCCCCCCGGATTGCCATCTGGGTAGGCTGGCAAATCGTAAGGGCCTATATGGACGAAACGCAGGGGGCTGACATTACATCCCTGCTAAAGGAAACTGATGCACAAAAGATTCTTCAAAAATCGAAATATAAACCAAAAAAATAAATGCGCTGTTTTTTTAGCTTGTTGAAAAATCGTTTCAGGCATCTGGCAATACTTACTGCACTGTTACTGGCTTCGGTGAGTGCCGGTGCACAAACTTTACACTGTACAACCTGGGACAGCAGCACGACCGAACTTCCCGATAATCTTATAAAAACATTATGTACCGGGCCCGATGACCATTTGTGGTTTGCCACCGGAGACTGCTTCTATGGGGGCATACTCGCGGAATTTGACGGCGCACAATTCCGGGTATATGATTCTGCAAACTCCGGTTTGCCCGATAAGTTTATCACATCCATCTATATTGACGAAAATAATATAAAATGGCTGGGGACCAGGTTTCACGGATTACTCCGTTTCGATGGTTCTGCCTATACCTCATGGAACCCGACAAATTCGGGGATACCCGACGCTCACGTTGTATGCATGACCTATGAAGAGGACCGGGGTTTCTGGCTGGGAACCGACCGGGGGCTTGCTTTTTTCGACGGAAAATCGTGGATTGCATATTCCTCTAAGAATTCACCTTTACCAGATGATATTATCTACAGCATTGCGATTGACAGTTCAGGCAAAAAATGGATTGCCACAAGTAAAGGTTTTGCCTGTTTTGATGATCAAAACTGGAAGGTTTACACCCCTGCCAACTCAGCGTTACCTGTAGAACAGGTTAATTATATCTATTACGACCGGTTTAACGTATTATGGGTGGTGTTTTGGGGTGGTATTATCAAAATCAGCAACGGGGAATGGCAAGTTTATACACCTGAAAACAGCGGTCTGCCCAGGTTTTGCGAATACAAAATATTTGTTGATGAACAGAATGTCAAATGGTTCGCAACCAATACCGGCCTGGTCGTTTGGGATCAGGACACATGGAAGACCTATAATCCGACCAACTCCGTAATCCCCAGTTTTTTTATTAATCTGATACTCGACGGCGGTAATGGTCAAAAATGGATCGCCACGCAGGATGGGCTGGTAAAAATGGAATATAAATAACTATTTAGCTTATAAAAAACGCATATGGCAACAGATCGTACCGCAATGGATGTCCTTTTGGAACACCGCAGTATCCGGAAATTTCAGGAAAAAGAAATTCCCGAACAGCTCCTTGAACAGATATTAACCGCAGCCTCGCGCGCTTCTACCACGGGGAACATGCAGGTATACAGCATAATTGTATCCAGGGATTTAGAAATGAAACGCAGGGTTTGGGATTACCATTTCAAACAGCCCATGGTAATGCAAGCTCCGGTAATGCTGACCTTTTGCGCCGATTTTAACCGGTTCAACCAATGGTGCGTTCAGAGAGATGCAGAACCTGGTTATGACAATCTCCTGAGTTTTTTCACGGCCGCCATTGATGCATTGCTGGCTGCACAAAACGCAGCCATTGCAGCAGAGGCTAACGGACTGGGCATTTGTTATCTGGGTACAACATTATACAATGCCGAAAAAATTGCTGCTTTGTATGAATGTCCCGACGGTGTAGTACCGATTACCACAGTGGTGATTGGCTATCCGGACGAAAGTCCCGCATTGAACGACAGGCTCCCGCTCGAAGGCATTGTACATCAGGAAACCTATCATCCATACTCTGCTGCAGATATTGACCGTATCTTTCATGAAAAAGAATCCTTACCCCTTACCGCTAAATTAATTGAAGAAAACCAACTGGCCAATCTGGCGCAGATATTCACACAAAAGCGGTACGCTAAGAAGGATAATATTTTCTTTTCAAAAGCTTTGCTTGACTATTTGCAGAAGGCAGGATTTATGAACCATGAGGGATGAGTTTGAACATCGGGAAACCGCAATCTTGGAAAGTAATGTATAAGCGGTTGTGATTATGGACATATTTTACTATTTTTGTTATTCAATTGAATAAACGCTTATGAGCCTGAACATTTTTCGCACACTACTTTCCGTTGTAACTGTCGGTTTTTTTCACCTTGCCTTTTTTAATTGCGATGCTGCTGTTGATCATGATACGGTGGGCTCAAAGAGGCTTCAGTTTACTGAAAACAAGGGGCAATGGGAATCGCAGGTATTGTATAAAGCAGATGTCAGCGGAGGAGCCATGTACCTTGAAGATGGCGGGTTAACTTTTGCTTTTCGCGATCAGGAATCAGTGGATGCGCTCCTGCATTTTAAATACATGGAAGCGGCAAAACGCCGTGTTAGCGCGACGCCATCAGAAATTATAAACTGTCATGCTTACCATGTTCATTTCAATGGCGCCAATAAAGGGATTAAGGTAACCGGAGTTGATCCGGCACCGGACTATGTTAATTACTATATCGGGAATAACCCCGATAAATGGGTTTCCAGCGCACATAAATACGGGGCCGTTACCTACACCGATTTATATCCTGGAATAGACCTGAGTGTATACCAAAAAAATGCTTTATTAAAATATGACTTCATCGTTCACCCGGGGGCAGAACCTTCTGTGATCAGCATGGAATACAGCGGGCAGGAAGAAATCAGCATCATCGAAAACAACCTGGTAATCCGCACTTCAGTAAATAAAGTAATCGAAGTCAGGCCCTACGTTTACCAACTTATTGACGGAATTCAACAAAAGGTTAATTGTGACTTTAAACTGAAAGGGAACAAGGTCAGCTTTAATATAACAGGGAAATTCGACCCGAAACTTGACCTGGTGATTGACCCGGTTTTAATATTCTCCTCCTATTCCGGATCAACGGCTGATAACTGGGGATATACAGCTACTTACGACAGTCATGGAAACCTTTACGCAGGCGGAAATGTGTTTGCAATGGGGTACCCCACAACCATCGGGGCCTACCAGGTTTCTTATGGCGGAGGCACGTGTGATATTGCAATTTCCAAATATGACGCATCCGGGACCTTTATGGCTTTTTCCACCTATTTGGGGGGCACCGGCACTGAAGTCCCCAATAGCCTGATCGTTGACGCATATGATCAATTGTTTGTGCTTGGAACAACTTCCAGCGCCAATTATCCCGTAACAACCAATGCCTTCGACCAGAGTTTCAATGGCGGAACGGCTTATACACTGACGTACATTCTGAATTATACGGGCAGTGATATTGTGGTTACAAAATTCAACAGTGCCGGAACTGCACTGTTATCTTCCACTTTTCTTGGAGGCACCGGAAACGACGGATTGAACACCACCTCACCCTTACGTTATAATTACGCTGATGATGTGCGGGGTGAGATCATGATAGATAATAATAACAACATATACATTGCCAGTACCACAGCCTCCTTAGATTTCCCTGTTACCAGCGGAGCATTCCAGCAAACACACGGGGGTGGCACCCAGGATGGGATTGTGGCAAAAATGGACAACAATCTGACAACCCTCATCTGGGCCTCATATCTTGGAGGGAGCGCTGATGACGCCATATACAGCATCCTCATCGATCAGAACGAGAATCCTTATGTTGCCGGAGGAACCACCTCTCCGAACTTTCCTGTAACACCGGGGGTGCTGAAACCAGTCTATCAGGGCGGCAGTGCCGACGGATTTATTTCCCACATTGATATCAATGGAAGCACATTATTGCAATCCACCTACTGGGGTTCCATTGCCTATGACCAGACTTATTTCGTTGAAAACGATAATGACGGAAATATTTATACCCTTGGACAAACCTCTGCAACAGGAAACACCTGGATTTACAATGCAGGTTGGTACATTACCGGCGGAGGACAATTCATCACTAAAATGTCGGGCACGCTCGACACCCTGGTATGGAGTACCGCCTTCGGAACCGGAAACGGTGGCCCTGACATCTCTCCTACTGCTTTTTTAGTGGATCTTTGCGATAAAATTTATCTTTCCGGCTGGGGCGGAGGCATCAACGGATTCGGCGGTACAACAGGACTTCCGCTTGCAGGAACACCATTTCAAGCTACAACAGATGGCAATGACTACTATTTTATGGTAATTGCTGATGATGCATCTGCCATCAATTACGGATCTTTTTTCGGCGGTTCTTCGCAGGAACACGTTGATGGTGGTACCAGCCGCTTCGACAGAAGTGGAAAAATTTATCAGTCGGTCTGCGCCGGATGTGGGATGATATCAGACTTTCCAACCACGCCTGGTGCTGTATCGAACACCAATAACAGTAATAACTGCAACAATGGAGTGATTAAGCTCGACTTCATGCTTCCGCTGATAATTGCTGACTTTGCACTTCCTCCCGTTGTTTGTGCCCCCAGTACCATCACGTTCGACAACACTTCATATTCAGGAGGAGCGGGATTTTCCAATGTATGGTATTTTGGAGACGGGACAAGTTCAACACAATTTGAACCCTCACACTCCTATGCGCAAAGCGGGACCTACTATGTTTCGCTGGTTGTGACCGACACCGGCACCTGCAATTTCGGCGATTCCATCACCAAGCCGGTTCTGGTGCTTTCGAACAGTTCAAATTTACTCGACCCTGAGCACGTGTGTGCCGGAGATTTCACACAGATTGGCATTCCTCCGACAGGCGACCCTACCGTGACTTATTCCTGGTCGCCAACCACCTATTTGAGCGATCCGACCATTTCCAATCCTATCGCACAACCAGTTATTACCACCACATACACCGCACTGGTATCGAATGGCGTTTGCACGGATACTTTATGGCAGACCGTTTTTGTTGATCACCTTGAAGCCTGGCCTTATGGCGACACCGCAACTTGTCAGGGATCCATTACCCTGACCGCCAATTCTGCCGGAGGAAGCACATTTTTCCATTGGTCCACCAACCCTTACTTCACAGATTGGTTGAATTCAGGACCTACTGATAGCACCGCAACACTTACACTGACAGGAGCCACCACCTTTTACGTTCAGGTCGGTAACGCCTGGTGCAGTGTCACAGATAGTGTTACAGTTGATTTTGTTGTCATCGCCGGAACACCGCAGATTATGGCTCCATTATGTCATGATGATTGCAACGGTACTGCCGCAATTCAGATCAATTCTGGTAATCCACCCTACACCTATTTATGGAACACCGGAGCCACAACCAGTTCAATATCGGGACTGTGTGCCGGCTCATACACGGTTACCGTAACAGATAATCTTTCGTGCATTTCTATCCAGACATTGGATCTGGCGAACCCCACCGTAATTTCACATACTACTGTTCCCCTGAATCTTCCCTGCGTAGAGGCTTGCGTAGGAACAGTTACAGTGAACACTTCGGGAAGCACACCGCCTTACTCCTATTTATGGAGTAACGGGCAGACCACCAATCCGGCCACTGATCTTTGCGTAGGCAATTTTTCAGTAACCATCACTGATAGTCACAATTGCACTGCAAATGATTCTGCGGGTATCGTTGTCGATTATCTTTTTGCTAATATGCAGGTATGGGCGGATGATGATACCATTTATGAAGGACAGACGGCCGGATTGCATGCGACCCCCCTTAACAACTGCACATATAACTGGACTCCGGTCCAATACGTGGCAAATAATGGTTCCGCTGACGTAATGGTCAATCCCCCTGTAACGACCACCTTTTACGTCACAATTGAGGATCCTAATGGATGCAAGACCACTGATACCATTACCATAAACGTGGTCGACGTAATGTGTGAAGAACCTTTTATTTTCGTTCCCAACGCCTTTACGCCAAACGGCGACAACAATAATGACAACTTTAATGTACAGACACAGCAGGGTAATAAAATGTATCTGGCGGTTTTCGATCGCTGGGGCGAAAAGATGTTTGAAACCTATGACCTGTCGTCGAGCTGGGATGGAACATTCCGTGGAAAGCTATGCGATCCCGGCGTATTCGTTTATTATTGCGAAGTGATTTGCTACAATAATAAGATGTTTTCGAAAAAGGGGAATGTGACGTTGTTGAGATAAACAAAAGAAGTCCCTAGTCCCTTGTCAAAAAAAAAAGAGAAGCATGCGCTTCTCTTTTTTTTATTCAGCAATGGCTAAAATTATTTGATCATATTCAAAGCCTTGCCAACCTTGGTGAAAGCAGTGATTGCTTTGTCGAGGTGTTCCATGCTGTGGCCAGCGGAGATCTGAACGCGGATGCGGTCTTTTCCTTTAGCAACAACGGGGAATGAGAACGCAATAACGTAAATGCCTTCTTCAAGCATCATATTGGCGAAATCAACGGCTAATTTGGAACAGTCGGGATATTTACCAAACATGATAGGAACGATAGGATGATCACCAGCTACGATATCAAAACCGGCTTCTGTCATTTTGCCACGGAAATATTTGGTATTGGCTTCCAGTTTATCGCGCAACTCGGTGCTGGCCATCAACAGATCCATTACCTTAATGGTACCGCCAACAACTGCAGGAGCGACTGTATTGGAAAATAAATAAGGACGTGCTTTGTTACGCATCCAGTTGATAATTTCCTTGCTGGATGAGATACAGCCACCGGATGCACCACCCAATGCTTTACCGAAAGTGGTGGTGATAATATCAACGCGACCCATAACACCACGATATTCGTGGGTTCCACGGCCTGTTTTTCCAAGAAAACCTGTGGAGTGACTATCGTCAACCATTACCATAGCATCATACTTTTCGGCTAAGTCGCAGATTTTATCCAGTTTTGCGATATCACCGTCCATAGAGAAAGAACCATCTGTGGCGATCATGATGAAGCGGCAACCTTTATCGCGGGCTTCTTTTAAACAGAGTTCAAGACCCTTGGCCATTTTGCCATTTGAAGGATCGATTTCTTCAGCATTTGCCATGTTGCCATGGTTATAAATCCAACGCTGTGCTTTGCAAAGACGGATACCGTCGATGATGGAAGCATGGTTCAGGGAATCGGTGATGATTGCATCATTTTCGCCTAACAAAGGTTCAAACACAGCACCATTAGCATCGAAGCAGGAAGAGAACAAAATGGTATCTTCCATGCCCAGGAATTCAGATACTTTTTGCTCGAGTACCTTGTGAATGTCCTGTGTACCGCAGATAAAACGTACGGAAGAAAGTCCGTAACCGCGATGGTCAATTTCCTTGTGGGCTGCAGCGATCAGATCGGGATGTGAAGAAAGTCCAAGGTAATTGTTGGCGCAAAAATTCAGCACCTTTTTTCCTTTAACTACGATTTCGGCACCCTGCTCGCTTTCGATGATACGTTCGTGTTTGAACAATTTCTGATCTTCGAGTTTTTTTAACTCTTCTGCCAGAAACGCATTTACTTTTTGTTGCATATATAATCCTCCGGATTTTTTATATTAATTAAACTACACTTTACTTATTCAATAATTAATCAAAGCGACGAAGAACGAACTATTTAATTTCGCCTTTATCAAACTTTATCTTGATATTTTTAAGCATATCCTGTGTCATGGCGTCGAGGTCAAAGCCAGGATTCCAACCCCACTCATCGCGGGCAGGCTGATCATTAACGGCATTTGGCCATGAATCAGCAATGTTCTGACGGAAATCGGGTTTATATTCAATTTCGAAGGTTGGGATATACTTTTTGATAGAGGCAGCAAGTTCGCCAGCGCTGAAGCTCATGGCACCAACGTTGAAATCGGCATGGTGTACCAGCTTGCTGAAATCAGCCTGCATCAGGTCGATGGTGGCTTTCAGACAGTCGGGCATATACATCATAGGCAGACGGGTATCCTCACGAACAAAGCAAGTATACTTTCCGTGTTTGATTGCGTCAAAATAAATACCTACTGCATAGTCAGTAGTTCCGCCACCAGGGAGGGTTTCATAACTGATGATACCGGGATAACGTAATCCACGGACATCCAAACCATATTTCTTTACATAATAATCACCCACCAGCTCGCCGGCCACTTTGGTAATACCATACATGGTTGTTGGTTTCAACACGGTTTCCTGAGGAGCACTTTCCAAGGGAGTTCCGGGTCCGAAAACCGCAATGGAGCTTGGAGTTAGCACCTGCTTCATCTTCATTTCACGGGCAATTTCCAACACATTGATTAACCCGTTCATGTTGATATCCCAAGCTAACATCGGGTTTTGTTCCCCTACGGCTGAAAGTATCGCGGCCATATTTACAATCATATTTACGTCGTATTTCTTACATACTTCGTACATATGCTGACGGTTCACAATGTCAAAAAATTCAAAAGGGCCTGATTCCTTCACCTTGTCAGAAGGAGGAGTTTTTCGTGTACTGGCGATGACGTTATCGTTGCCATAAATCTGCCTGAGCGCAAGGGTAAGTTCAGAACCAATCTGACCAACCGCCCCAACTACTAAAATTTTGTCCATATAGCCAAATGAGATTAAAGTTAATGATTCACAATTTGTGGGCAAATTTAGTTATTTTTGATCACAGAATATTCCTATTGTTTATTTTTTCACAATAAAATATCACTTTTATTTAGCTATTCGTATCCTCCTAAAAATCAACTTAATGAAAAAGATCGCACTCATTATTCTGGGAATTTGCCTCGCTACAGGGCTCCGGGCACAAAACGAAAAAGTTCAGCGGTTCCAACCCGATATTAAATCGGTGGTTGTTTATCTGGAAGGCGTGGAATTCAGCCACGACATTCCCCTTAAACTCACCGCGGGGCGGCACATGCTGTATTTTGAAGGATTGTCCTCGAAGCTTGATGCCCAAAGTCTCAGGGTAAACACCCATTCAGCGGTCTCGGTTCTGTCGGTTTCCAGCAAAATTGATTATCTGATAAAGAGTGAAGAAAAACCCCGTATCAAAGCCTTAAAGGATTCAGTAACCCTGCTTACCAGGAAAACACAGTTGCTGCTTGACGAAAAAGACGCTTTAGTAATTGAGAAGGAATTGCTGATGAAAAATCAGGCCATCGGCGGTCAGCAAAGCGGAGTTAATATTCTGGAGCTCCAGAAGGCGGCTGACTTTTATGCCACAAGGATCTTTGAAGTCAATAAGCGCATTTCACAAATTAATGTGGTTACTACCGATTATTCTACCGAACTGGCTGATCTGGGATATGAGCTTAGCGAACTAAATGCTAAAGCCAGTTACCCGCGGGCAGAGGTTTGTGTTTTGGTCTCGGTTGAGCAGGACCTTAATTGTAATTTCGACCTCAGCTATTACATTCCCGACGCGGGATGGGCCCCTTATTATGAATTGAAGTCGGAAGAAATCGGTCAACCAATCGACCTGATTTACCGGGCACACGTATTTAACAACACCGATATCGACTGGAAAAATGTTACGATCGCCTTATCCACCGGTGATCCCACAAAAACTGTGACCCAGCCCAAGCTTACTCCCTGGAAATTGAATTATGACTACGAGGTGGATTTGGACGGGAAAGGATACTACCCACAGCAGGCCCAAAGCAATCTGAATGATAATTATGCTTTCCGCCAGCAGAATCTCGAACAGGCGAAATCAGACAAGCGTGGCGAAATTACGTATACGACTATTGAAATCTCGCAATTAAGCGTGGAATTCCCTATAGCCTCAAAATACAGCATCCCCAGTGACTCCAAACCCTATATCGTCGATGTTAACAAATATAATTTACCCGCGACTTATAAACATACGGTTATTCCAAAAGAAGACCGTGACGCCTTTTTACTGGCACGCATCACAGGATGGGAAGACCTTAACCTCGTAGAAGGAACCGCAAACGTATATTTTGCCGGATCCTATGTTGGACAATCCTATATATATACACGAAATGTGAATGATACCCTGGATCTCTCGTTAGGCAGGGATAATAAGGTTATGGTGACCCGTACCAAGATGAAAGAATATACCGATAAGCAGCTGATCGGCACCAAACGTAAAGAAACCTACCGCTACCAGATTGTTGTAAAAAATAATCGCAAAACGCCCATCAATATTGAAATACAAGACCAGGTTCCGGTTTCGGAAAATGACGAAATAGAAGTCAGTGTAGACGAAACCTCCAAGGCCGACTACAATATTTTAAGCGGCATTTGTAAATGGAACTTCACCATTTTGCCGGATAAGTCGGAAAATGTTAGCATCCAATACACGGTAAAATATCCGAAAAACAAGACCGTTCAAACAAAGAATGAACGATTCAAGTCGATTAACTGCCCAACTTTCTAAGGAGTGCCTGATGTGCTGCTTATAAAGCTAGAAGCATTCTGACTGGACTATTTCATCAGTTCCCTGATGATTTCATCCACGCCGATACCTTCAGCTTCTGCTTTGTAGTTGCGCACGATACGGTGGCGTAGTACAGAGGAAGCGATCTCTTTAACGTCCTCAATATCGGGGGAATATTTGCCTTTGATAGCGGCATGACATTTTGCGCCAATAATCAGGTATTGTGAGGCCCGTGGACCGGCGCCCCAGGAGATATAGTTATCGGCCCACGCATGTGCATGCTCTGTCGAAGGTCTTGTGGATGCGGCCAGGCGGACTGCATAATTGTACACATTATCGGGAACCGGAATACGACGAATCAGGTTTTGAAAGTACAGAATTTCTTCGGCTGAAAGCACCACATCCACCTGGGGATCATAATCGGTGGTGGTGGTTCTCACCACTTCCATTTCTTCTGCAATCGACGGATAATCCAACCAGATATTGAACATGAAGCGGTCGAGCTGCGCTTCGGGCAAAGGATAGGTTCCCTCCTGCTCTATCGGGTTCTGCGTTGCCAGCACAAAAAAGGGTTCTTCTAAAACATATCTGTTACCCGCCACCGTTACTGCTTTTTCCTGCATCGCTTCCAGTAAAGCGGACTGGGTCTTAGGCGGTGTGCGGTTGATTTCATCCGCAAGGATGATATTGGCGAAAACGGGTCCCTTGATAAAACGAAATTTACGCGATTCATCCAGAATTTCGGTTCCGATAATATCCGACGGCATAAGGTCGGGGGTGAATTGTATGCGGTTATAGGTAAGCCCCAGAGATTTCGCCACCGTATTTATCAGCAGCGTCTTTGCCAGTCCCGGAACACCGATCAAAAGTCCGTGACCGCGGCTGAAAATAGAAATGATTACATTCCTGATCACAAGATCCTGCCCTACAATTACCTTGGAGATTTCAGCCCGCAAGTGACCGTATTTTTCACCCAGCGCATCAAGGGCCTGGACATCTGATGTATATTGTTGCATAACCTTAATTTCTTATTAATAGCGTTGAATTATTCCTGTGTGCTGGTTTTCCATTCATACTGGAAATCACATGAAATAAAATCCGCTGAAATATTTATATACGTAGCGTCTGATTTTTTCCGGATCCATTGATTGATCTCTTCATTTTGTTTGAACATCAGCAGCATATTCTGAACACGCGGATAATCATCTTTGATACTGGCCCGATGCGGCTGAGAAAATGACTTCAACATCAGCACACGGTAAGCCTGCCGCATATCTTCCGTATCGGTGTACAAACCGGGAGCAGATATTCCCCCAACCTTAAGTTTATCCACGACAAAGAAGATACCGGGATCGATCTCCTGAGCGTCAAACAATGAGGTGCCAGAGTATGGGTTACTCAGGAGACCGCCATTATTCTTGGTAGGATCGTCTGAATATTTAGCTGCAGCTTCCTCAAAAGTCAGTGAATCGGCCTTGATAAGGGAAACAATATGTTCCATTTCCTTTTTCGCCTGGGCGAGATCTGCCATACTGGGCTGCGGGATAATCAGGATATGCTTAACATTCACGAATTCTCCCCTGCGATCGATCAGTTGAATGATATGATATCCCTTTTCTGTTTTGATCACCGGAGATACCTCACCAGGCTTCAGGCTGAACGCAGCAGCTTCAAATTCAGGATAGGTTTCCCCGCGGCCGATCTGGCCCAGGTTGCCCCCTTTTGCCATTGAACCCGGATCCATCGAATAGAGGTTAGCCAGTGTTGAAAAATCCTCACCCTTCAGCACCCTTTCGCGGATACCATTGAGCTTTTCTTTCACCATAGCAATTTCCACCTCACTCACCGGTGGCTTTTTTACAATCTGCATAATCTCATATTCAGAAGTAACCAGCGGAAGGCTATCGACCGGAATTCCATTGTAAAATTCCATAACCTCTGCAGGTGTGACCTTTACATTGGCTGTAATTTTTGCCTGCACTTCCTGAATCATAAGGTGATCACGGATACGATCGCGCAAGTCCTCTTTGATTTCCAGAATAGACTTTCCGAAATACTCTTCGAGCTTTTCCTTGCTGCCGATCTGAGCAATAAAATAACGCATTCTCCGCTCCAGTTCGTTTTCCACCATTTTGTCAGTAACCACAACGCTATCGACCTCGGCCTGTACCAATAATAGTTTCTGGAAAAGCAATTCCTCAATAACGCGGCAGCGCAATCCTGCTCCGCCCTGTACGTTTCCCTGAAGCATGTTCTGGATGTATTCATTTTCGACATCCGACAGCAGGATCACATTTCCGCCGACCACAGCCACAATCTGATCTACAATCTGATCCGGTTGCGGGTTCTCGTTGTTCTGAGCATACAAAAACGACAGGGGGAATAGCAATAATAAAGTAAAGAGTACTTTGGTTTTGATGGACATATTCAAATTGTTAAAGATAAAAATGCAGCTAAATCAGCATACTAACTCCATTATTACCAAAAAAGTATATTTTCTATTTAATGAGGACCTCAAAATCGCCGTCCTTCAATGCGCTGTTGTAAAGATTCTTCTGCATTTCGTCAATAAGGGCCAGTTTACGCTTGTTGATGATGATGCTTCTGATATTTTCCGTTTCAAAACTAAGTGGGGAAACGCTTTCCTTAATCATAAAGCCTTTAATATTCAATAAATAAATAAACAGGGAATCCTCAATTTCGATAAAACGGTTATTCTTTAAATATTCTTCCTGATTATATGTTTTAATAGGAATTTCCTTCAGGATATCATCAAACACCAACCAGCTCTGATCATCCAGGAATGAATTAACAGCATGTTTGGTACTGAGTTCTTCCAGCTTTTTGATATCCCCGGGATTATCTGATTGCAATAATTGTCGGAACCGCGCCACCTGGGCTTTCTTCAGCAATTTCACATACTGTACCTTAACGATATTGTCCTTTAATTCAAAATCCTGTTTATTGGTATTATAATAATTTACAATTTCCTGCTCAGTAACCGAAGTGTCGAGACTTTGCCGGATAAGCTCCTGCTCGTAGGTATACACGATCAGGGAATTCCGGTAATCCTCCAACTTTTTGGTAAAGTCTTTCTGATCTTTACTCAGGTTTGTTTCGGCCTGGTGTATCAGTAACTTGCTTCTGACCCAGTTATCGACATAATCTCTAATGACCTGCAGGCTGTCTTCTCCGCTGAGTTCTTCAGGAACAATTCCTTCTACATCAACAGGCATAAGATACTCATCATAAACGCGGGCCACCGCATTTTTGCTATTTTCTTTGCTGTTACCGCATGAAAAAAGCAGTGTGCATAACGGCAGGAGCAAAAATAAAAATCTGTGCATTATTTTTTAATGAGTGATTCAAAAACGTCTTTATTAACCACCACGGTGTATTTGGCTCTTAATTCCTGAATCCACAATTTTTCCAGTTCATTCTGATAATCAGCCGTAATCATGCCTTTGGCTTCCTTAATGGTTTTGGGAGTCGGTGCAACCACACCCCTCACTACAACAAATACCACGGAGCCATCCATATCCTGGTCAGCAGAAATACCCTTTTGCCAGGGAATATTATCAATAAGTGAATTTTCCTTATGCAGGAATAATTTTGTATTGATTTTTAACACTGGTATTGAATCAACATTAATTTTAGCCAGAATGTCCTGATCGGTATACCCGTTCTTTTGTTGCGATTTGGCCAGCTTGCGGGCTGATTTAGCAGCTGCAGCATTGGCGCAGGTATAAATAGAGGCATCCAGACGTTCGTCCCAGAGATAGTTATTCTTATTTTTTTCGTAGAAATTCGCTAACCCTAATGTATCCTTAATGGCTTTGGACCATACTTTCTGATCGGTTAATTCAAATAGCAGAATTCCATCGCGGTACTCTTTCATCAGCAATTTAAACTCGGGATATTTTTGCTCGAGTTTGCTGTCTTCGAGTGTCAGCGCAGTTTCTTCCACATACTGACGGTATTTTTCATTTACATAGGCAGAAGGATTATCCTTCACTTTTTTGGGCTGATGGGCCGCTAACCAGATGGCAAAATCCTGTTGTGTGTATTGCTTTCCGCCCAGACTGTATAAGGGTTTCGTCAGGGCTTTCGCTTTCTCAACATCCCACTTTCCACTAAAGATGCTGGTGTCGACCACTGCATAAAAATCGGCCACTGCAGACAGGTTTTCTGAGAAATTATTTTCAGCCTTCACTTTATCGATCACCGACTCTTTGCATTTTGCCATACGCTTATCGCGGATAAGGCGGTTCTTCAAAGAAGCTTTATCTTCATCGAAAGTTTTCGGGCCTTTATTATCAATGAGTTTAATGATATGCCATCCATAGGAAGTTTGAACCGGTTCTGAGTATCCGCCTGTTTCAATCTTTCCAATGGCTTCGATAAATTCAGGAACAATCTGGTTTACGCCAAAAGACGGGAGCTGTCCCCCTTTTGCTGCAGAGCCCTTATCATCTGAATATGCAGACACAACATCTTCCCATTTTTCGCCGGTTTTAAGCTTCGTGTAAGCGGCATCAATCTTGTCTTTATACGATTTAAGGTTTTCAGGAGCCGCGTCTTTAGGGACATTAACAAAAATATGAGCCACCGTAATTTTTCCCAGTGCAGGATTTTTTTCGGATATTTTAATCAGGTGGTATCCATTGTCGGTTCTCACCGGCATAGAAACCTCATCTTTTTTTAGATTATACGCAGCAGTTTCGAACGGATAGATCATATCAAGCACAGTGAAATAACCAAGGTCACCCCCGTTACCTTTAATCATTCGTTTCGTCGAGGGATCTTCGCGGTCGCGGGCACCATCATCTTCGCTGGCTTCTGCGGCCACTTTAGTAAAGCTTTCACCTTTCAAAACACGGGCACGCAGGGCCATGATTTTTTTATAGGCAGCCAGAGTATCCGCAGGAGCGGCATTTTTATTCAATTTAACCAGGATATGACTGGCCCTGATATCGTATTTCGAATGTTCCCAGGCTTCTTTCAGCAATTCGTCTTCGATGCTTTTATCGGTAAGATAGGGCTGCGACAACTGCTTGCGGTAACCTGCAAGTTCACTTTTAAAAGAACCCGCGGTATCCAAACCCATTTCTTCGGCTTCTTTTACTTTAAGTTTAAAATTGATGTAAAGTTCGAGGTATTCTTCCAATGACTGACGATCCATGGCATCACCTTTCACATTGTTCTTCATATAGACATTCAGGAACTCGGAAGAGGTAACGTTTTCGCCACCTACAGTCATTAAAACCGGTTCTGCTGACTGACCATAAACACTACTTGCGCCGACAAAGCAAAGCATCAGGAAAAATGCACACAAGACTTTTTTCATATAATAAAATTATTATTGGTTTATCATTTTCAGAAGGGCAAAATTAGTATATTAATATTGACTTAACAATAGTCTGTCAATATAATAACCAGAATTTTACCTGCTATAATTTGGTGCTTCCCGGGTTATGATTACATCGTGCGGGTGGCTTTCGTTGATCCCTGCAGTCGTAATTTTAATAAACCGTGCATTCCAGAGGTCAGTCGTGGTTTTGGCACCGCAATAGCCCATACCGGCGCGTAACCCACCCACCATCTGATGAATCACTTCAGAAAGTGATCCTTTATAAGGCACCCGGCCTACGATACCTTCGGGGACCAGTTTCTTAATATCGTCTTCGGCATCCTGGAAATAACGATCTTTAGATCCCTTTTGCATGGCTTCCAAAGAACCCATTCCACGATACATTTTAAATTTTCTGCCTTCAAAAATAATAGCTTCACCAGGTGATTCATCCACACCGGCAAACAGGGAGCCGATCATTATTGACCAGGCGCCGCCGGCAATGGCTTTTACAATATCACCGGTAAAGCGGATACCTCCATCGGCAATGATGGGCAATCCGGTGCCTTTTAGTGCCTGTGCCACGGCATGAACGGCATAAAGCTGGGGCACGCCCACTCCCGCAATCACGCGTGTAGTGCAAATAGAACCGGGGCCTATCCCTACTTTTACTGCATCTGCTCCGGCTTTCAGCAGGTCCTTTGCGGCTTCGGCAGTAGCAATGTTTCCCACTACCAGATCCACATCCGGAAAACTCTTTTTAAACAACTTTGCCGCATCCAGTACTCCTTTTGAATGTCCGTGAGCGGTATCAATCACAATGGCATCAACCCCTGATTTAATCAGCGCAGCAACCCTTTCGATCATATCACGTGTTACACCAACACCGGCGGCCACGCGCAGGCGGCCCATTTTATCCTTACAGGCATTAGGGCGTGCTTTAATTTTGATGATGTCCTTATAAGTAATCAGGCCTATCAAGCGATTGCTTTTATCAACCACCGGAAGTTTTTCGATTTTAAACTCCTGCAGGATATCTGCGGCCTTTTCAAAATCGGTGAATTCATTGGTGGTGATCAGGTTTTCGTGGGTCATTATCTCAAGAATCGGGCGTTCCAGGTTGCGTTCAAAACGCAGGTCACGATTGGTGACAATGCCTACCAGGTGATTGTCCTTATCAATAACCGGAATACCGCCGATTTTATATTCGCGCATCAGATTGAGTGCATCGGCCACCACGGCCTCTTTGAACAGGGTAATCGGATCGATGATCATTCCGTTTTCAGCCCGCTTAACTTTTTTCACTTCAATGGCCTGATCCTCGATGCTCATGTTTTTATGAAGCACACCAATACCGCCTTCCTGGGCGATGGCAATGGCCATTTGAGCATCCGTAACAGTATCCATGGCTGCTGAAACAATCGGAATGTTAAGTCGGATATTTCGGGTAAACTGGGTAGATACATCTACATCCCGCGGAAGAACTTCCGAATAAGCGGGTAAGAGTAAAACGTCATCGTAGGTCAGACCTTCGGCAATGAACTTTTCATGAACAGGTTCCATGGCAATAATTATGAATATTGCGTACAAAAATAGTAATAATTAGCGGACTACAATTAAAAATAAAGGCTGTCTATCATGACAGCCTTTATAATTCAATACATTTTATCTGACGAGGGTAACAGAACCCCGTTTTTCAAAGTAATCGCCACTGGGTAATCTGAAACGGATAATGTAGATATAAGAGCCAAGGGGGCAGACCTTACCTTCGAAATACCCATCCCAGCCAAACGCTACGTCTGTAGTTTCAAACAACTTTTCGCCCCAACGGCTATAGATGGCCATGAAGTATTCCTCCGTATCCGTGAAAACGCCAACGGGTGCAAAAATGGGATTAAGACCGTTTGGTGTAAACGCATTGGGAATATACACACGTGGTTCCTGTAACAGAAGTATCTTATTCGAATACACCGTATCTGCAAAAGGATATTGCGCTAAGTAAATATCATACAAGGGGGCTTCGATCATGTAATAGAAACGGCCGCCGGATTCAGTGTACATAGCCACATCGTCGACGTAAGAAATATCGCCCCATTGAACTGCATTCGCTCTGTGCAACTCATCAAAACCATCAATTTGCCGGAACATATTATACACCTGAGGATCACGATCTTCATATGGGGTCCATTCCAGATAGTTGCTCATAAACACATTGGTGTTTCCGGAAAGGAAAATTGTGCGGCCGACATTGGAGGTAAGGGCATCGAGGTTACAACTATCAACCACTACTACTTTATAGAAGTATGACTGTGCATTGACAAAGGCTGTATAGTCATTGTAAACTATAGTTGAAGGGGAACCGGTACCTGAAATCGTAGCCAGTTCGTTGTAATTGATGCCATCATCGGAACGCAAGATCTTATACTTTAAGATATATGCAGTAGTGTCAACAAAAAACGCAATCTGTGCATATTCGTTTTCAATGACCGTTGCATAACGGAAATACACGAATTGTGGCTGATTAGGTTTTGTTGCAAGTACACAGCGGAAATTAGAGGAAGACGTCTCCCCTTCGCTATTGTAGGCCTGAATATAGTAACAATACAGTGAGTTTTCAGTAAATCCAATATGATTATACAATGAATCCGTGGGCGACAAATCAACTAACACTGCATAAGGCGCCCCATTTTCGCTCATATAAATACGGTATCCATCAGGCATCGGATCCATGTTTATGTAGGTATTCCACTTCAGTGATATTTTATCCGCACAAACATCCACATTGATCGGCTGCAGAAAGAGTGTGCGGTGTTCCAGACCCATTGGACTGGTCTGGTTGCAGCTATCCACTGCGGCCACGCAATATGATTCTGAACTTGCCTGAGGGTTTGAAGCCATATACATATAATACGTATTATTGATTCCGAAAACAGAGTCAACAATAAACCAGGGACCGCCACCAGTGCGCCTGTAGATATAATATTTACGGGTATCAGGTGAGGTAGAGGGTTGCCACGACATTTCAGCTTTTCCGCTAATAAAATTCACACTAACCGTATCCATAAAGGGCATGGCTGGCGGAAAACCATCGTGGAGGGTTGCTCCATCAAGGGAGGACACAGAAATGCAACCGATGGTATCGGCGATTTCGATACGGTAATTAACGCTGTCGTTACAAACCGTCACCGTATCAAGATAATTCAGGTTGGTTACCGAATCCAGGAAGGTCCAGGAACCCAGCGGAAACTCGCGGTAAATCCGGTAATACTGACTGGATGAACCAAGCAGCGGGACACTAACCGGAGTCCATTCCAATTGGGCAATCTGTCCGCCACCAATCGCTGTAACATCCAGGTACATTGATGCAACGGTATCGGAGTAGGGTCCGGTAAATTCACCATAACAACTGCTCCGCGTACGAGTGGTATAATAACGCGGACCGCTGTTGGCGCCGGCACCGACATGAGTGTATGTTGTCTGATTGTATACCGACAAGCTGTCGAGTAGTGTAAACGGTCCCGTAGGGCTTGTGGAAGTATAAATAGTATATGAATGAAACTTATTAAACGGATCAGGTGGGGTATTCCATGTGAGCAGAACATCCCCATTGGGTAAGACTTCCGTACAATGAATACGGGGTGGGCCCATAGGAGGCGGTGCAAGGACAACGATTGAAACGGTAACCCCGTTAATAGCGTTTGCCGGGCACCCATTATCAAATACTTTAAAAAAGAACGTATGAACATTTCCGAAGGACGTACAGGGCAAATCGAAATTAATATGATTACAGTCTGTTTGCCAATGAAAATGCGTTGTCAGGGCCACCTGGGCATTCATAGGCGGAGCCGGACTCAGTGTAGCACAGGGTGGATTAACACAACCTGCGGCTGGATTGGTATAACCGGCACCATAATCCTGTGCGGATGTTTGCAGATAGATTGTGTTAGGATTCCCGTTGGGTAATACATCCATGTCAATGGCGGTAATATCAAAATCAACCACCGCACCTGCATAAACCGTATCTATATATAAATCATAAACTCCAGTAGATGGATTGTAAAACGGCGGAGCAACATCTGGTTTGTGGTTCACAGGTCCCAGGCAGTTCAATAAAACTATCTGCATCTCACGATAGACCTCAGCAATTTTGATCCCGCAACGATAGGCAGAGACCTTTGTCACGGTTACGAAAGCTCCTGCAGTATATGAAGTATAAGAGATTTCACCGGTAAAAGGATTAACCACAGAGGCAACATTTAATGGATTTTGAGCAGGACCCGGTAATGGACTGTTAAAAGTGTATCCGGCGGAATACGAAACCGGAGTGGTAAGGGTTCCATCTAAGGCCGGGGCCCATTGGTAGTAAAGTGAATCCAATTCTTTATCGGAAGCATTATGGTTATAGGTAAAAGGATACCCGGTACAGATAACAGTCGCAGGTACCTCGGCAAAAACGGGTGAATTATCATAGCAAGGAAAAGTGTTCGTTCCCTGATATGGAAACATTACTGCCCGTAAAAACCAGGAATCGCTGGTAGCACCCGTAACATTGGTGGATGGGTTCCGGCAACAACTCGTGTGCGAAAAAATCCAGCCGGAAGAGGGGGGCACGCCGGAAATCTGAATCCCAGTAGGATATGCGGCATCCGATGAATAATACCATTCTTCAATAGCGCCAGTGTTAGCTACTGGGGGGGAGGGGGTACAATTAATTTCCTGCCCTGGTGCCCAGCAATTAGGCGAAATATCTGTTTTGCCATCAAGAGTACCATCTGCATTGTCAGCGGGATTTGCGCCCGGTAGTAAATTCATATTGATACTGGTGAGACCAGGGCATCCTGTAACGGTTATATTTTCAGAGGCTCCATAAGTTACCCCATTGCATTCCCTGTATAGTTTCATAACGAAACGAAAGCGACCGTTTGGGAGGCATTGCCATGTAATTTCGCCCCCCATATAATGGGAGCCAAAAAGATCCGTTACCAGCAAAAGTGAAAAAAGAGTTATAAGTATTTTATGCTTTAACATACGTTTAACAAGTTATTGTGTTTCAGTCCACAAAGTTACATTTAATCAGTATAGTTTCCAAATTTATTCGCAACAACATTTCCTTAAAGGAATTGAAATTTTAGAACGTTAAAAACGTGATTATATGACGTGATAAATCCGAGAATGGATGTCCTAAAAAGGGTATTTAACAAAATAATCCCCCTATTAATATGTACACGCCTGAATATTAATGCACTGAAGCTCGCTTTTTATACCCATCACTTTGCCTGTTTAACACATCGCAAATGCCAATTCCGAAGTTGTCACAGAGGAATAATCTGATATAATACTGAATGATTGTTATAGGCAGACATACCAGATCTATTTCTGGAGGTTTCTGACCTCAGGGGGATCCCGAAATAAGTTACCCATGACATATTTTTTATTACCCTGAATACTATTAAGTTATGAGTCGTTTCTCGATACGCCGCAAAAAGCGCGGCACTCGAAATGACCGTAGTATATGGGTTGTAAAGTGTCCTTTATCTATATCACCTTCAGCGGTCAGGTCGAGTGCAGACGCGCGTTTTTCGCGGCTGTGTATCGAGACCCGAACCGATGAAACGTCATCATCATAAAGATTTTTGCGCGTGAAATAATGTCTCGGGATGACCGCTTCTATCCGGGTTTTGATAGAGAGGTCAGCGTAAAAAAAAGAGGCTATCCTTTTGAGATAGCCTCCTAAAAAAATCAATATAAAGGTTTATGCCTGAGCTTTCAGCTCCTTCACTGCAGTAATCAGCTCCGGAAGAACAGTTTGAACGTCGCCAAGAATGCCATAATCGGCAGCCTGAAAGATAGGGGCATCGGGGTCTTTGTTGATGGCCACAATACACTTGGAAGAACTTACACCGCCAAGGTGCTGAATGGCTCCGGAAATGCCGAAAGCAAAATAAAGATTCGGAGCAATTATTTTTCCGGTTTGGCCGACATGCTCTCCATGAGGTCTCCAGCCTTCATCAGCTACGGGACGCGAGCACGCGGTAGCGGCTCCGAGGATTTCTGCAAGTTCTTCAATGGGCGCCCAATTTTCGGGGCCTTTCATTCCACGTCCGCCAGACACAACGATCTCAGCGTCAGTAAGGAGAATCTTACCTGTGACTTTTTTTACTTCCTTTACAGAAGTAGTGATGGTAGCGTCAGAAATTTCAGCTGCAAACGTTGAAATAGCAGCAGTGACTGGCTTTTCAATCACACTGAAAGAATTCTGTGAAAGCGTCAGCACACGGATGGGGGCTTTAACGATAATATCGGCGAAAGCCTTACCGGTAAATACTTTCTTGCGCACCACAAAAGGTTCGGTGGAAGAAGGAATCGCCATAACGCCAGAAACCAGGCCAGCCTTAAGTTTTACACTCACGGCGGGAGCAATGGCTTTACCGGCATTGTTATGTGCAAACAGCACCACACTGGCCTGTTCGGCCTGAGCGGCCTGAGCAATAATAGAGGCGTAGGTACTGTTCACCAGATGGTTGAGTCGTGAATCCTGTACGTTCAGGATTTTTTCGGCCCCATACTGTGACAATTTTTGTAATTCTTCCTGCGCAATATTTCCAATGGTCAGCGCAACAACGCCACAATTTAAACGGGCGGCAAGCGCCGCGGCATAAGAAACCAGTTCAAAACTCAATTTTTTGAATTTTCCATCCCAGTTCTCAGCATATATAAGTACAGACATATGTTCTTTATTTAGCGTTAAACATTAAATAACTTTTGCTTCCTGATGTAAAAGGTTAACTAACTCTTTCACATTGGCCGGATCGACCATTTTGCAGGCTGCCTTCACGGCCGGCAATTCAAACAACTGTATTTCAGTGGCGGCTTCACAGGGAACACCTTCAACAATGGTAAGGGGTTTTGTGCGGGCCAGCATGATTCCCCTCATCGCAGGGATGCGTGGATCAATAGCAATCCCTTTCTGAGCAATAGCTACGAAAGGAGCCTTTACATTAAGAACTTCAGATCCACCGTCGATTTCGCGATTCAGGGTGATTTCGCCATTTTCGATATTCAGTGCGGAAACAGAGGAAACAGAAGTAATTCCTAAAAACTCAGCCAACATCCCGCCTACAGCGGATCCGTTAAAGTCGCTGGATTCAATACCACAAAGAATGATATCAAAACCCATACTTTTTACAGCTTCTGATAACTGGAATGCAACCGTGTATGCATCCACCGGTTCGTAATTTACCCGAATACCATTGTCGGCACCAATAGCCAGTGCTTTGCGGATGGTAGGTTCGGTGCCGGCGTTTCCGACCAGGGCTACACTAACATTTTCAATCAGTCCCGCATTGGCATCCTTAAGTTCAAGGGCGCGTGTGAGGGCCAGCTCATCCCAGGGATTAATGATCCACTGAATGCCATTGGCATCGATGGATTTATTATCCCCATTGAACCGGATCTTTGTAGTGGTATCCGGCACATTGCTCATACATACTAAAATCTTCATAAAGCGATTTATGTTTGTTAGTTAAAATTGAGTTTCTTTAAAATATTACCAGAATTGTTTTCGTCCATTTCGGGGCTGCAAAGGTATAAAAAAAAACATTTGATACAATGACCCCGAACTCGTGAGATACATCACTGTTATACTGCTTATTAATGACTGGTTTGTCCTATGCAAAACCCCGTGATTTTACCCTCTTTCTGCAGATTAACCCCTCTCCTTTTGTATCCTGTATATTTCTTCCGGCACTGATTCGGCATGAATATCCACCATCACAATAAAATTCGCTTATTTTGCATAAAATTTTGAGTTATGGAACACAAGCTTCAGGTTTATAATACGCTTTCGCGCCAAAAAGAAAACTTTGAACCCCTCAATCCTCCTATGGTGGGCATGTATGTTTGCGGTCCGACCGTATACGGGGATGCGCATTTGGGTCATGCCCGGCCTGGAATCACCTTCGACCTGATTTTCCGCTATCTGCAGCATATTGGATATAAAGTAAGATATGTAAGAAACATCACCGATGTGGGACATCTGGAAAATGATGCCGATGAAGGCGAAGATAAAATTGCTAAAAAAGCAAGACTGGAACAATTGGAACCGATGGAAATTGCGCAGTACTATTCGGATCGTTATCATTTCAATATGGGTCAGTTAAATGTTCTGAATCCCAGCATTGAACCCCGCGCTTCCGGTCATATTATTGAGCAGATCGAAATGATAAAAAAAATACTTGCCACCGGTTTTGCCTATGAAATCAATGGTTCCGTGTATTTCGATGTATTGCAGTATAGTAAAAAATATCCTTACGGAAAATTATCCGGAAGGGTGATCGACGACCTGATGTCGAATACCCGTGAGCTGGAGGGACAGGACGAAAAACACAATCCGATGGATTTTGCCCTCTGGAAAAAAGCCCAGCCTGAGCACATCATGCGCTGGCCCTCGCCCTGGAGCGATGGATTCCCGGGCTGGCATATGGAATGTTCCGCCATGAGCGCCAAATACCTTGGAGAACATTTCGACATCCATGGAGGCGGCATGGACTTGCTGTTCCCGCATCATGAATCTGAAATTGCCCAGTCACAGGCAGCTAACGGGACCGATCCCTGCAAATATTGGCTGCATAATAATATGATCACTATTAATGGTCAAAAAATGGGCAAATCGCTGAACAATTTTATTACGCTCAACGAATTCTTCAGCGGCACGCATACCGGACTGGATCGTGCATACAGCCCTATGTGCATCCGGTTTTTTATCCTGCAGGCACAATACCGCAGCACCCTCGATTTTTCGAATGAAGCCCTGAATGCCGCAGAAAAAGGCTATAAGCGCTTAATGACGGCCATACTGAATCTCAAAAAAGTGCAGGCTTCTGCTTCCACAGGTCCCGAACTTCAGAAGTTTCTGGTTAAATTTCCGGTGGATGCCTATGCCGCAATGGATGACGATTTCAACAGTCCGATCCTGATTGCTCAGTTGTTCGAAGCCGTGAAATGGATTAACATGCTGATCGAAAAACGCGAAAGCATCAGCGAACCAGACCTGCACGAATTTCAACGATTAATGAATGTCTTTGCTTTTGAAATTCTTGGCTTAACCGAAGAAACCGCTTTGGATAGCAGCGAGTCGATGGATGGATTGATGAATCTTATACTGGAACTGAGACAGCTGGCGAAAAACTCCAAAGATTTCGCCACTTCCGACCGCATCAGGGATACCCTGAAAGCATTGGGCATTACCATTAAAGACACCAAGGAAGGCTCAAGCTGGGAACTGGGGTCGTGAAACTTTTGGACTGGTAGGGATGAATCTCATCAGTCAACTAGTTAACTAGTTAATTAGTTAAAATTCAAAACCGGTATCAACCAATAGATGTCTTCAATCCAGACTATTGGATTTCAACGATATCCAGTCCATGGGTATTGATATACTGTTTCATTGCTTCAATTTTGGGGTAGTTGGGTGTGTCTTCCCTGAAGAATGAAACCACTTTCCGCAAGTCTGTATAGACCTTTTGTGAAAAAGAAGATAGTTGGGTATCGATTTTTAAAATATCGATGGCCTGCAATATCGACATCAACTGAAGAGACATAACCTCAGAAGTGTTTTCAATCACCTTTGCAGTCATCATAGCCCCATTGGTACCCATGCTCACGATATCCTGATTGTCGTTATTGTTTGGGATACTGTGCACATACATCGGAAAAGACAAGGTCTGATTCTCCGCTGTGGTGGATGTTGCGGTAAACTGTGCACCCTGCATTCCCAGGTTTAATCCCAAGATCCCGGCATTTACAAATGGAGGGAGAATGTCATTGATTTTATCATTCATGAGAAAATTGATCTGACGCTCAGACACCATACACAGCCTGGTGACTGCGATTTTCATTTTATCCATTTCGAGGCTGATATAATCGCCATGGAAATTTCCGCCATGAAAAACATTATGGTTAATATGATCAACTATGGGATTATCGTTTACCGAATTTACTTCATCGATAAGGATTTTTGCAGCATTATTAAGTGTTTCTAAAATGGCGCCGGTGATTTGCGGAACACAACGCAGGGAGTAATATTCCTGCACCTTTTTCACGAACTGAGTATCTGTAATTTCCTTTTCGAACAGGTCTTCAGCACGCTTTTTAATGAGTTTGCTGTCTTTAACGATATTCCGCATGATTCCTGCCACCTGGTTTTGACCTGTATGGAGTTTCACCTGATTCAATTCCTTTGAAAAATGATCATCGTACGATTCAACGATTTCATTCATCGCAGTGGAAGCCCATAAGGACCATTCCAACATACGGTTTGCATGCAGGTAATTCACAATTCCGATTCCCGTCATAACAGAAGTTCCGTTGATCACGCTCAAACCCTCACGCATCTTGATTTCCATGGGTTTGATATTCAGTTTCGCAAACACCTCTTTAGTGGGTTGCAGTTTCCCTTCGTAATGGACTTCGCCTTCGCCAATCATCACCAGTGCCAGTTGTGCAAGTTGCACCAGATCGCCGCTTGCGCCAACACCACCGTGGGCAAAAATAATGGGATACACATTTTTGTTGATCATGTCGCATAAACAGGTCAACACGGAAAAATTCACGCCGCTGTAGCCTTTGGATAACATGCTCAAACGGGCTAACATGGCCGCTTTCACGTATTCAGGTGCGAGCATTTGTCCGGCGCCGGAAGCATGCGAACGGATCAGATTCAACTGAAGATCTCTCTGGTCAACCTCACTGATGCGATACTGCGCCATGGGGCCCAGACCGGTATTGATGCCGTAAATGATTTTATTTTTGGCAAATTCACAAAGGAAATTAAAGTTCCTGTCGATATTTTCTTTGACCTCAGGACTGATCTCCACTTGCGCACCATGGAAAATGACTTGCTCGAAGTCCTGAATTTTAAGATTTTGTTGTTCAATCCGTACCATCTTCAACCATTTAATATTTGAGGGTGCAAAAATACAGTTTTTTTCTATATTCTGCCCCGCACGAATTCAGAAGATTCATCAGAAGGTTGTTAAACTATTTGCAATTCACAACAGGAAAGTGAATAACGCAAATTTGCCATGCGGAAAATTCTTCGGATATTTGTCCAAAATAAATTACAATGAAAAACATATTATATCTTGTTGCATGTTTAATAACCTGCATTCCATTATGGTCCAATGCCCAGGATAAACCTGATTTTGTTAACGGTTTCCCGGATGGCTGCACTTCTGTAACCTGTGGAAAAAAGGCCACCATTGATGGTTCTGTGATAACTTCCCATACGGACGACAGTCACCGTACCCGTTCCAATGCCACAGTGGTGTCCGCAAAAGACTTCAAACCGGGATCGATGGCGGTAATGAACAGAAGGGTGCTGACGGATTCTTTCCCCATGCCGCTGTATATCTACAGCAAAATCGGAGAAATACCGCAGGTGGCGCACACTTATGGATATATCAACACAGCTTATCCCTGTATCAACGACCACCAGCTGGCGGTGGGGGAATCGACCTTCGGCGGGCGTGAAGAACTATACAGCGAAAAAGGCCTTATCGACTGCACGCAACTAGTGGCCCTGATGATGGAACGTTGCACCACAGCCCGCGAAGCCATCAGAATGGCCGGCGAGCTTACAGCAAAATACGGGTACAGCGATGAAGGCGAATGTCTCACCATTGCTGATAAAAAAGAAGTATGGCACCTCGAAATTGCCGGTCCCGGAAAGGGAAAAACCGGATCGGTGTGGGCCGCTCAGCGTGTACCTGACGATGAAGTGTCGGTGAATGCCAACGCCAGCCGCATCCGCAGAATCGACCTTAATAACCCGGATTTTTTCATGGCTTCCGAAAACATCTTTTCGTTGGCACAGGAGGAAGGCTGGTGGAAACCTGAAGACGGAGCGTTTGAATTCTGTTACGCTTATGCACCCGAAAGCCGCACCTCTGCAGCCGGTCGTCGCCGCGAATGGCGGGTATTCGACCTGGTCGCCCCTTCTTTAAAACTCGATCCCAACTCCGAAAACTACCCTTTCTCGGTAAAACCCGACAAACCGGTTACGCTGGAAAAAGTGGTGGAAATTTTTAAAGATTATTATGAGGGTACTGAATTCAATATGATAAAAGACCAGCTGGTGGTGGGCGACAGCGGAAAAGCCATTATATCGCCGGTAGCCAATCCTTTTATGTCGTACGACATGAACAAAATGCTCCGTATTAACGGTGGCTGGGGCTGGTATGGCGAACGCACCATTGCGCGCTGGTACACCATGTACGGCACCATTATCCAGTGCCGCGACTGGTTACCCGATGAAATTGGAGGTGTGGCCTGGCTTGCCATGGATAATATTGCTACTTCAATTTATATCCCTGTATATTGTTCGGTAACCGATATGCCGGCACCTTATAAAGTAGATGGCCGTCGTACTGGAATGTCGAGAACCTGTGCCTGGTGGGCCTTTAATTATGTGGGCACCACTGCAGCGCATCGCTGGAGCGATATGCGGAAAGAGGTGGATGCCGTTTGGAACCCCTGGCAACAGGAATTATTTTCGAACCAAAAAGCTTTTGAAGCCGAAGCCCTGAAATTATACGATCCAAAAAAACCAGAAAAAGCAAGAGTATATCTCACCAACTACACCAATCAATGGGGATTAAAAGTCGTTGCCCGGGCCTGGGAGCTGGGAGACTTTCTATGGACGAAATATGACGAGAAGTTTTAGAGGTGACAGGTGACGAGGCCTGAAACACAAGACAGGTCAAGGTCAAGGTCGAGGCCTGCCCTGAGCGGCCTGTGTGGAGGCGTGCGGGTGTCGAAGGGTCGAGGCCTGCCCTGAGCAGCCTGTGTGGAGGCGTGCGGGTGTCGAAGGGTCGAGGTTGTGTACCTCGCAATGCCGCCTGAAACCTGAAACAGTTTAGCTTTTTTGCTGTTTCATGTATTCTCCGAGCAAACGGGCAACGTATTTTCCGAACACATCAAACTCAATATTGACAACGGTTCCCGGTTTGAAGTTGTGGAAATTTGTATGCTCATAAGTAAAGGGGATGATCGCCACGGAAAACATGCCCGGTGCGGAATCCACAACGGTTAAGCTGACACCATTTACGGAGATGGAACCTTTTTCGACCGTAATATTTTCTTTGGTGGCATCATATTTAAACCAGTACTGCCAGCTACCATCGTATTCGGCTACTTTGGTACAGGTAGCGGTCTGGTCCACATGACCCTGCACGATATGTCCGTCGAAACGGCCGTCCATACGCATGCTGCGCTCGAGGTTAACTTCGGTTCCAACAATCCAGCTTCCCAGATTGGTTTTATCGAGTGTTTCCTGAATAGCAGTGACTTTATAAAAATTCTTTTCTGTATCCACATGAACAATGGTCAAGCACACACCATCGTGGCTCATACTCTGATCAACCTTTAATTCGTGCACCAATGGGCATGAAATGGAAATATGAATATTGCTTCCTTCTTTTTCAATATTCACTACTTTACCAATTAATTCTACGATTCCTGTGAACATAATTTTTCTGTTTTAAGAATGCAAAAGTACGAAGATTTATGTTTACCGATTAAAAAGTTGCTAAGTCCTGATGGAATAAAAAGAGGTCGAGGTCAAGGTCGAGGTCAAGGCCTGCCCTGAGCGGCCTGTGTGGAGGCGTGCGGGTGTCGAAGGGTCAAGGCGAGGTTGATTCGCTCATCGTTTTACAAATTTATTAAGGTGCAGCGCACCGCAATATTAGACGGTTCTTTGAAACCCGCGACTTAAACCCTGCCAACAAAAACCTGAAACAATAAATTCCTTAAGATTTTATACTTTAGCCGAAAGTTCAGCCATTAAATTTATTGACAAGCTTTAATTATTATCATTCCTTTTCGCATGAACATACGATCGTTGAAAATATTACTGGTGGCCGTTTTGCTAGGCAGTGCCTGCTGCATGAGTGCCTGCAAGACAGCCAAAACCAAAGCCAATTCCCCGGAAGCTGTTGCTAAAAAGTTCCTTAAACATCTTTCGCTTTACGAATTTGCTGAATGCCGTGAACTCGGCAACAGCAATACCGACAAGATGATCGATATGCTTGAGGTATTAATGGACCTGAGCAAGGAAAAAGGACAGGAAGGTCAGCTCGAGAAAAAAGAGCGCGAAATAACCGTCGTCAAAACGGCCATTGACGGAAAGGTGGCTGTAGTGACTTACCTGGATGAAAAGGGCATAGAACAGACCCTCAACATGGTGAAAGAAGATGGCAAGTGGCTGGTAGATATGAAAAAGGAAATGCCCGGCGGGAATTAATCCTCACTTTTACTCTGACCCTGATTACGCTTGCGCTTACGATCGTTTTCGTCGAGAATAATTTTTCGCAGTCGCAGCGATTTGGGTGTTACTTCGAGGTATTCGTCTTCGCCCAGATACTCCATACTTTCTTCGAGCGAGAATACTGTGGGAGGAATAATCATCATTTTATCATCGGTTCCCGAAGCACGTACGTTTGAGAGTTTCTTGGTTTTGGTCAGGTTGATTTCGAGATCATCCGGACGGATATGCTCTCCGACGATCATGCCGGCATAAATCGGGTCGTTCGATTGGATAAAGAAGGTTCCCCTGTCCTGCAGCTTATCAATAGAATAAGCAATGGCAAGTCCGGTTTCGATGGCGATAAGACTGCCATTCCGACGGGTTCCGATTTCTCCGCGATAAGGCTCAAAGCCTTTCAGGCGGTAAGCCATAATGGCTTCACCCTGTGTAACGGTTAATACAAAGTTTCTCAGTCCGATCAGGCCTCGTGATGGAATCGAAAATTCCATATAAGTACGATCCCTTTTTGAATCGATGCTCAGGATATCACCCCTGCGCTGGGTAACCAGCTCGATAACCTTACCGGATACTTCTTCCGGACAGTTGATGCTTAATATTTCGATAGGTTCGCATTTCACGCCGTCAATCTCTTTGGTAACGATCCTGGGTTGGCCTACCTGCAATTCATAACCCTCGCGACGCATGGTCTCGATGAGGATTGAAAGGTGGAGGATTCCACGACCATAAACAATATAGGTATCGGGTGAAGCGGTATTTTCGACACGAAGGGCAAGATTTTTCTCAATCTCATGATACAACCTGTCGCGCAAATGCCTTGAGGTAACAAACTTTCCTTCCCTTCCGAAAAACGGCGAATTATTAATGGTAAAGAGCATACTCATGGTAGGCTCATCCACTGTAATGGGGACCAGCCCTTCCGGGAATTCGGAATCGGAGATGGTATCACCGATTTCAAAATCGTCGATCCCTAGCACAGCACAGATATCTCCGGCAGACACGGGTGTTTTGATCCGTTCTTTTCCCAGACCTTCGAAGAGGTATAATTCTTTAATTTTAGATTTCAGGATGCGTCCATCACGTTTCATAAGCGAAACATTCATTCCGGCAGCAATACTTCCTTTGAGGATACGACCAACAGCAATACGTCCAACATACGATGAATAATCAAGCGAGGTAATCATCATCTGAAGTATTCCTTCTTCCGCTTTTGGTGCAGGAATATGCTCAATGATAGTATCCAGAAGATAACTTACATCTTCGGTGGGCTCACGCCAGTCGGCAGCCATCCATCCTTGTTTGGAAGAACCATATACTGTGGGAAAATTCAATTGGTCTTCGGTCGCACCCAGTGAAAACATCAGGTCAAACACAGCTTCCTGTGTACCTTCAGGATCACAATTGGGTTTATCCACTTTATTTACTACCACGATGGGTTTTAAATTCAGCTCTAATGCTTTTTCGAGCACAAAACGGGTTTGCGGCATCGGACCTTCAAAGGCATCCACCAGCAGTAAAACACCATCAGCCATGTTCAGCACACGTTCCACTTCCCCTCCGAAATCGGAGTGACCGGGGGTATCGATAATATTGATTTTGACATCTTTGTAACGAACCGAAACGTTTTTTGCCAGGATGGTAATACCCCTTTCACGCTCCAGATCGTTGTTGTCGAGAATGAGTTCTTTTACTTCCTGATTGGCTCTGAACAATTTTACCTGTTGCAGCATCCTGTCTACCAGCGTGGTTTTCCCGTGGTCGACATGCGCGATAATAGCGATATTCCTGATGTCCGTCATAATAATGTACCCTTAATTTAAAAAAGCCTGCAAAGGTAGACATTTTCTGCGTGGCGAACACTATACCCGGTCTTAAATAATTGTGAAGAAGCCAATTTGATCGTTACAAGGACTACTTTTGTCGTAAGAACGGAACAGAAAAACAACTACCACATCATGACTTATCCCTGGGGACATCCGCGGCGTTTCAATTCATACATTAGCTTTTCACGGAAGACACATGGTGCGCGTTTTCAAAAGCTCAGCATTGATGCAGGTTTCAGCTGTCCCAACCGTGATGGATCCCTTAGTACCGGCGGTTGTACGTTTTGCACGAATGACGCATTCAATCCGTCCTACTGCCAACCCGAAAAGTCGATCACCCAACAAATTGATGAGGGCATTCAGTTTCACCAGACCCGGTATCGCAGAGCCGGTGGTTACATAGCCTATTTTCAGGCCTTCAGCAACACCTATGCTTCGTTAGCGCATTTAAAAACTGTTTACGGAGAAGCCCTGGCTCACCCTGAGATTACCGGGCTTTCCATTGGTACGCGTCCCGATTGTATGAGCTCCGAAATCCTGGACTATCTTAAAGAAATAAACCTCAGCAAGCCAGTCAATCTTGAATACGGGGTTGAATCGGTTTATGATAAAACGCTGTTACGCATCAACCGCGGGCACACGTATGCGCAGGCCGTCGAAACCATTGAACGTACAGCCAGTGCGGGTATCCACACAGCCGCTCATTTTATCTTCGGACTTCCGGGAGAAACCAAAAATGATATGCTGGCAGCGGCACCCGCGATTTCTGCCCTTCCATTAAGCAGCATAAAATTCCACCAGTTGCAGGTCCTTAAAGGCACGCTGATGGAAAAAGAGTTTGCGGAACAACCGGGCGATTTTGTACAGTTTTCGCTGGAAGAATATATTGAATTTATCATCGATTTCCTTCAGCAATTCAATCCGGCCATCATGATCGAACGGCTTTCGGGGGAAGTCCCGCCCCGCTACCTTGCATCGCCCGGCTGGGGCCTTGTCCGCAACGACCAGGTACTGCAGAAAATCGAAAAACGCATGGAAGAGAGGGATACCTGGCAGGGAAAGTTTTATCAGGGAAAACGCTAACGCGACATGTCTTTTTGTCATACTTTGTGACAACTCAGGTACCTTTTCCTACGCTAAAACTGTCATTATTGCCCAACTATCCGATAATATTCCAGTGGCATATCAATTGACATGGCGGGTCGGATTAAAAAGAATTATTCATTATAAAAATTACATAGCAATGGGAAAAATCATTGGTATTGACTTAGGAACAACAAACTCATGTGTTGCGGTAATGGAGGGCAACGAACCGGTTGTAATACCAAACAGCGAAGGAAAACGCACTACCCCCTCAATGGTAGCATTTACTGATAAAGGTGAACGTAAAGTAGGTGATCCCGCAAAAAGGCAGGCCATTACGAATCCACGTAAAACCATATTCTCTATCAAAAGGTTTATGGGCGAAACATTTGACCGGGTACAAAAAGAAGTGAACCGCGTGTCGTTTATCGTTGAAAAAGGAGATAACAACACCCCCAGGGTTAAGATCGACGACCGTCAGTATTCCCCTCAGGAAATTTCTGCCATGGTTCTGCAAAAAATGAAAAAAACTGCAGAAGACTATTTGGGTACTGAAGTAACTGACGCCGTTATTACTGTTCCTGCCTATTTTAGCGATTCACAGCGTCAGGCCACCAAAGAAGCCGGTGAAATTGCCGGACTTAATGTAAAGCGTATCATCAATGAACCCACTGCAGCCGCGTTGGCCTATGGCCTTGATAAAAGACACAAAGACATTAAAATCGCCGTATTCGACTTAGGTGGCGGCACTTTCGATATCTCAATCCTGGAGTTGGGTGAGGGCGTATTTGAAGTAAAATCCACCAATGGTGATACCCACCTTGGCGGTGATGATTTTGACCACCGTATCATTGATTGGTTGGCCGAAGAATTCAAAAACGACGAAAATATCGACTTACGTAAAGACCCTATGGCTTTACAGCGCTTAAAAGAAGCCGCCGAAAAAGCAAAAATTGAATTATCAAGTTCTACCCAAACGGAAATCAATCTTCCGTATATTATGCCCGTCGATGGTGTTCCCAAGCACCTTGTAAGAACACTGACGCGTGCTAAATTTGAACAATTATGCGACGATCTGATTCAGTCAACGATTGAACCTTGCCGCAAAGCTTTGAAGGACGCCGGTTATACTAATGCCGACATCAACGAAGTCATCCTGGTGGGTGGTTCAACCCGTATCCCGGCTGTTCAGAAGATTGTTGAAGAGTTCTTCGGCAGAGTCCCTTCAAAGGGCGTTAATCCTGACGAAGTGGTGGCCGTTGGTGCTGCTATTCAGGGTGGCGTGCTCACCGGTGAAGTAAAAGATGTACTGCTTCTCGACGTAACCCCGCTTTCATTGGGTATTGAAACTCTGGGCGGTGTAATGACCAAACTGATCGAATCAAATACCACCATTCCTATTAAAAAATCGGAAGTATTTTCGACGGCTTCCGACAGTCAGACTTCAGTTGAAATTCATGTATTGCAGGGTGAACGCCCCATTGCAAGTGGCAACAAGAGTATTGGTCGTTTCCACCTCGATGGTATCCCCCCCGCACCCCGCGGTATTCCACAGGTTGAAGTAACTTTTGACATTGACGCAAACGGAATCCTCAATGTTTCTGCAAAAGATAAAGCAACCGGAAAGAGCCAGCAGATCCGCATCGAAGCTTCATCAGGTCTGAATGAGGAAGAAATCAAACGGATGAAACAGGAAGCAGAAGTCAATGCAGAATCTGACCGTGTAGCCAAAGAATCAGCTGATAAACTAAATGCTGCGGATGGTTTGATTTTTACAACCGAAAAGCAACTCAAGGAGTATGGCGATAAGATTCCGCAGGATAAAAAGGCTCCTATAGAGACTGCGCTGAAAGCGTTAAAAGAAGCCTATGAAAAAAAGGACTTAGTGGCTATTGATGCGGCTATGACCACATTGAATTCTGCCTGGCAGGTCGCCAGTGAGGAAATGTACAAAGCCACGGAAAACCAGCAGCAAAATCCGCAGGAGAATCCACAGGATCAAACCCAGACTCCGGGTAATAATGGAGGGGACAATGTAACCGATGTGGACTTTGAAGAAGTAAAAGACGATAAAAAGTAAAACAAGCCTATATATTGTGAATCCGGCAGGAACCTGCCGGATTTTTTTATGACATATATCAATATTCTTCATTAACACCATTTCATCGATTTTTTTCCGATATTTGTATCCCTTTTTAAAAAAAACCAAATCTATAACATATGAAAAAGTTATTTACATTAATTATGATTTTCGTGCTGCTGGGGACGTTTGCGAACGCGCAGGTGTTGATGACAACGACAGGCAGCTACTATCAGGACTTTAACAGCCTGCTTAACACAGGAACAACCAATAAGTGGAAAAATGACTCCACGCTATTAAGTTGGTATGGCCAGTTTAGGTCCGGAACGTTAACAGTATACCGTGCTGATAACGGTGCAGGCAATTCTGGTGCAATATACAGTTATGGCACAACTGGTTTAACCGAACGTTGTCTTGGGTCAGTTTCCAGTGGCACACCTGACACAATCGTCTATGGAGTTTTATTGCAAAATAATTCCAGTTCCACGATCACTGATATGGCAATTACATACGTTGGTGAGCAATGGCGTTGTGGAGGAAAAATTACAGAGGACACACTCAAGTTTTATTATAAAACCAGTGCCACCCCTATTATCGACCTCACACCTACAAGTAACTCCACATGGACTCCTGTAGCTGCGTTACACTTTGCTTCTCCGACTAATACAACAACTGCAGGTGCCCTTAACGGGAATGTCGATACCAATCAGGTAATCTTCAACAATATTTCTATTCCTGCATTAAGCATTCCTGCCGGAAATTACATTATGTTCAGGTGGTTCGATGCTAATGATCCAGGTTCTGACCATGGAATGGGTGTTGATAGTCTTACCGTAGCCTGGACAGTTCCTGCCGCTGGCAATACTATCACTACCGGAACCATCGCCGGCTCCCCTTATAATGTAACCGACGTCTCTGGCGCTCCGATACTTGTTCCTTACACCATTACCGGAACTTATAATGCAGGGAATATCTTCACAGCTTATTTATCCAATGCTGCCGGTAGTTTCGCAAGCGAAACCGCTATCGGCACGCTTGCTTCACAAATTGACGGAACCATTAGTGCTAACATTCCTGCTTTAACACCCAGCGGTACAGGTTATCGCATCCGCGTTAAAGCATCAGACCCTGTTGCCACAAGCGCCGATAATGGAAGCGACCTGACCGTTATTTTAACTATTCCTGACGTTACCCCTCCAGTTGCTACCTCCGCTATCGCTACCAGTCTGAGCAACATCGTGGTGGTGTTCAACGAACCCCTGCAACTGGCCAGCGCTGAAAATATTGCTAATTACACTTTTGTGGGCACAGCCGTAACGGGTACCGCTACACTCAGCACCACACTTGATTCTGTAAGACTTGTATTGTCAACACCCTTAACCGTTGCTGTTACTGATACACTCCGTGTAACCGGTATTGCTGACCTGATTGGTAACCCCATGACGCTTACCTATAAATTCCCCGTGGTTTATGGCACCATCGTACCACCGGCTATGGATACTGTTGTTTACTGGAATTTCCCCGATGCTACAAGGGATGACAGTATCGCAGATGGCGGAATTGCAGCTAACCTCTTAAAAGTAATCAACCGCGAACCATCCTTTACAGATACCCTTTCTTTCGTTTTCGCTGGTCTTACAACAAAGTCTGTCAGATCAACAGGCTGGGATGCCGGCACAGGCACAAAATACTACCAGATTGAATTCACAACTGCCTTATATGACAGCATCCGATTCTCTTCTAAACATAAATCTTCCAATACTGGTCCCCGCAGATTCAAGGCTGATTACAGTCTGGATGGCACCACATGGACACCGCTTGCAGGAGGCGATTATGTTGTAGGAAACAACTGGACTTCAGGAGTACTCGCCAATTTCAAACTTCCTGTTGATAGTTACAATGCCGCAAGCGTGCACCTCAGATGGATCATGACATCCGATTCAGCTGTAAATGGTACCGGTTTAGTGGCTGCAGGTGGCGCATCAAACATGGACGACATTTACGTTTTCGGTCGCTACAATCCAACCCTCGGCGTTAATTGCCCCACAGATGGCAAAGCCCTTGAGTTCTCCGTATATCCGAATCCCGCTAACGGTTCTTTCAATATTCAGATTGAAAAGAATGCAGAAGTCAGGGTAGATATCTTATCGATTACCGGACAGGTAATGCGTTCCGAAAATCGCTCAGGCAACCGGTTTAGCTTTGATCTCGACGGATTCTCCAAAGGAATCTATATCATACGTATGGTTAATCTGGCCGATCAGAGTGTTTCGATCAGAAGATTATCAGTACAGTAAATTATATGAAAAGAAAAAAAAGCCCCGCACTTAGCGGGGCTTTTTTTTTTGCTTTTTTGGCATGATAACAAAAGGTGAGGGAAGAATTGGATCAAGCGGAAAACCTGAGGATGGGTTCGGTCTTCAAAGGACACCAACCTTATTTCCTTCTTCCTTCCAACCGCACTGCAACCGTAAAGCATTCATTTTCTTTATTTTACTTTTGTCTTGTCAAAAGTAAACAAAACCGCTTTCCCGGCCCAAGGCAATTTTCGCACGCAAAAACAGCGAATACAAACTTTAAAAATACTGCATGCTTTGCGAAACCGCGGACTGCTTTCACGCCACGGTCGCACAGGCCCCCTCCGCTTGCTTATTGCGAGCAGCGCTTCATTGCCCTGAAAGCATTGCAATAAGCC
>Ga0208789_1000073_pt1 | contig 158168 bp, 131 predicted proteins | sample Methanotroph_Enr_FD_187368 | JGI IMG/M metagenome (GOLD analysis project Ga0208789, IMG submission 187368) | Enriched soil microbial communities from Old Woman Creek wetland in Ohio, USA - Methanotroph_Enrichment_5 (SPAdes) (version 2) | ecosystem: Environmental > Terrestrial > Soil > Wetlands...
CCCTTCAACCTTTTGCATGAACAAAAGGTTGAGCCAAAATTCTAGTCAAAGCAAAGCTATCCCCCCGCCCTCAAAAAAGGCCGCAAATCACGCAAGGTAGTGCCGAAAATTCCCGCTGGCGGCTTTCTCCGGAAGATCTTCAACGAACACCCATCTTTGAGTAAAGATTTTCTCGTCCATTTTCGACAGAGCCGGCAGCGATAAAACTGCTGCCTGGCCCCTTGCGGATTTGCAGGCCTTTTTCGATTCACGCCCTCGCACGCCCGCTGCTTTGACAAGGCCACCGCACACGCTCTTAGCAAAGTGGCTGCAAAGCCAAAATGGATAAAGCGAGCAACGATTATTTCCTTTTGCAGCGAGTTATCTACGGGCGTCCTGATTGCTCTGAAAGAGCAAACTCCCGGCACACAGCAATAGCGGCTGCTGAACGAAGGGTAATCCCGGAGCGGCTTATTGCAGTTTCTTCAGTGCAATGAAGTACTGCCAGCAATAAGCAAGCGGAGGGGGCCTGTGCGACCGTGGCGTGAAAGCAGTCCGCGGTTTCGCAAAGCATGCAGTATTTTTAAAGTTTGCAGTCGCTGTTTTTGCGTGCGAAAATTGCCTTGGGCCGGGAAAGCGGTTTTGTTTACTTTTGACAAGACAAAAGTAAAATAAAGAAAATGAATGCTTTACGGTTGCAGCGCCGTTGGAAGGAAGAAGTAAAATGGTATGGTGTCCTTTGAAGACAACACCAATCCTCAGGTTTTCGGTATGATCCCGGTTAACCCTGAAATCTTTGGCAATTTGTTGGTCAAATAAAAAAAGGGCCTCAGTTTTTAATCACTGAAAACCCTTTTATTCCTGCTCCCCCTGCTAGACTTGAACTAGCGACCCTCTGATTAACAGTCAGATGCTCTAACCAACTGAGCTAAGGAGGAGTGTAAAAACAGGGTGCAAAGATACTATATTTTTAATTCCAAACAAGCGACTGCAAAAATATTATATTTTCGTCCGCCTGCCCCGCAGTCAGGGTGCTGTGATGGCGGGTAGCGCACTTGCCGGCAACTTCAGGAGATGCGGGTCCAATCTTCCGGACCTTCACCATTAAAACTTAATAACCGTGAACTCGCAACGCCGGTTCATCTGCCGCCCTTCCTCCGTTGACTCGCTGGCATCCGGCTGATCAAAGCCATACCAGAGCGTTTCCAACTGATTCTTCTTTACCCCTTTTGTTATCAGGTATTCCGCAATGACCTCCGCCCGCTTGCGCGAAATAAAAACATTGTACTCTTCTGAACCCATATTGTCGGTATGTCCGGTAACCGCGACCTTCCAGCCCGTAAACCGTTTGAACAAGGCAGCATGGCGTTCAAGAATTTTTGCCGCTTCAGGCCTGATCTCACTTCGGTCGAAATCGAAATATATATTCTCAAGCGTAATCTTTCTTGCACCTACCCTGCTGGTGCTGTATTTCACCATTTCCGTTTCCGGGATATCGGTGCAGGAAGAAGTGAGAATTTCCAGCTTATAACTGGCGGATGACGGTACCTCCAGACGGAAACAACCATTTGAATCCGGCATCGACCGCACAACCAATTCATTGTTTTTTAAATCGGTGACCACCACCGGAAATTGCAGGGGTCTGCCCGTCCGGTAATCCCTGAGCACCCCGTTCACCACCGTGCGTGATGGATCTGCCCCGTTTATCGCGTAATTTGTTGTGTATTGCGTAACGCCTGGCTGATGTTTCTGTGATGGCATCGCATCGCATAACATCATCTGCACAAGCATTTCATACGATTTCATTGAAGTCAATGCTGCTGTAAATCCACCCATGCTGTCGGTAATGCCCCCAGGAACCAGGCTGGTGCCACCAGTTTCACGAATATCTACCGAGGCCTCCACGCCTTTTTTTGTCTTTTCATCGATAATGCTGCCGGCAATAATTACAGGCTCGTCTTTGCCAACCGGATTTTCAGAAGCCCCATTCAGCATTAAGGTAGGGTTTTCACCATCCGGATCAAACACGGACAGACAAGGAAAAGCCGCTACAACTATGCTGCTATCGTCAGAAATATATCCGTTATCGAAGAATAGATTGCGCGCAGTTGCAGGAGGTGCGAACCATAAAAACAAGAAAATAAGGGATGATATCCCGTATCGGGCGAAATGATATATTTTCATTGTCATTAGGTTCTTTCAGCGTTTCTGGTGGTTGTGTTGCTGTTCCCTTTATAATAGGGGCTTCTGCAAATTTAACATAAGTTTTAATAAAAAAAGATTCAGGGTGAGAAAAAAATCACGCTGGGATTACACCGATGCCTAAATCGTTTCAGATAGGCTCGTTGCTTAAGACCTCGCGCCCGGGAAAGATTTTTCTTACCTTTGTACTGTATTAACGATTGTTGTTTAAAACGGAAGATTTTTATGAAGACGAATAAAAAAGTGTTGCTGATGATCATGGATGGCTGGGGTGAGGGTGACCACTCAAAATCGGATGCCATCTGGAATGCTGAAACCCCTTTCTTTAAATCACTTTATAATACCCCCGGCTGGGCGCATGCCCAGATTATCCCGCATGGCGAAGCGGTTGGTTTACCTCAGGGACAGATGGGTAATTCAGAAGTAGGCCACCTTAACATCGGCGCAGGCCGCGTGGTTTACCAGGATCTCGTCCGCATCAACCGCGCTATTCGCGACCACAGCCTCGACCAGAATCCCGTGCTTGCTGAAGCGTTTTCCTATGCAACTGCCAACAATAAGGCGGTGCACCTGATCGGACTCATTGGCGATGGCGGGGTGCATTCACTGAGCAGTCATATGCTGGCGCTGTGCGATATGGCCAAAAAACGATCCTTCGATAAAATATACCTCCACACCATTACCGATGGCCGGGATACGGATCCCCGCAGCGGACTGGCCTTTATGCAGGAAATTCTTGACGGACTGCAACACTCGGCCGGAACAGTGGCAAGCCTCGTAGGTCGTTACTACACCATGGACCGCGATAAACGCTGGGAACGGGTGAAGCTGGGATACGACCTGATGGTATACGGAACAGGCACAAAGAACAGCGATGTAATGGCCGCTATTAAAGCCTCCTACGCAGAGGGTGTGACAGATGAATTCATCAAACCCGTGGTTATAACCGGAGCCGACGGCAACCCCGTAGCCCTTATTCAGGAGGGCGATGTGGTAATTTGCGTAAACTTCCGCACCGATCGCCTGAGGGAAATCACCACCGTGCTTTCGCAGAAAGATATGCCTGAGTTCGGGATGCACACCCTCCCCTTGCATTACATTACCATGTGCCGCTACGACGACTCGTTTAAAAACGTCCGTATCGCTTACGATAAGGAAGATGTAAAAATGACCCTGGGTGAGGTTATCAGCCTCCATGGCTTGAAACAGATACGTATCGCTGAAACGGAAAAATACCCGCACGTTACGTTCTTCTTTAACGGAGGCCGCGAAGAGGCCTTTGAAGGCGAGCAGCGCATTATGATCCCTTCACCGAAAGTCCCTACCTACGATATGAAACCCGAAATGAGCGCTCCCGAAGTCAGGGATGCAATTATTCCCGAGTTACAAAAAGCCACAGCAGATTTTGTCTGCCTCAACTTCGCTAATGCAGATATGGTAGGCCATACGGGTATTTACCCGGCCATCATGCAGGCACTGGCTGCGGTTGACCAATGCGCAGAAGCTGTGACGAAAGCGGCTCTTGAAGCAGGCTATTCGGTGATTATTACTGCCGACCACGGTAATGCCGACATGGTCATCAACGAAGACGGCAGCCCGAACACCGCCCACTCGATGAATCCCGTTCCCTGCTTTTTGCACGATTCTGACTACAAAAGCCTCAACAACGGGAAGCTTTCCGACCTGGCCCCCACTGTGCTTAAACTCATGGGAATCGAGATTCCCTGTGAAATGCATGGCACACCCATGGTTTAGTCCGGACCAACAGAAATACAGCTACATAAGGACCTGAACAGCATCTAAACAGAGATCCATTAACAGATATTTCTATTCTTTACCTATGTAAATATCCGTCTATGTTGGTGTATTATTATCTGCAGGCCTTCAAACGATCTAAAACACTGACTTTTAGTGTTAATATTGTGTTAACCACCCTTGCTGCTTTGATTTCAGACCGGATTTTTCTACCTTTGACTGTAGAATCCCATCCTTTTATCAAATACATAATCATATACATATTAACACCTTACACCCCCTTTGTATGAGAACAATGCTTATTACGCTTGTGGCATTACTGTTTTCCATTCAGGTTTTTGCCCAAACGTCTGACAACGGTCGGTTAACGATCAAAGAAAACACTTACGCTAAACTTAAGTTTACCAGCAAAGTAACAAAAGAGGACCTGACGTTTATGAAAATAAACACCCCCTCAGGCCTTTTCACACAAATCGGGATCAAAAATGCCAATCACAGTTTACAAAACGGTGACCCCCGCCTTCCGGTGATCAAAGAACTGATCGAAGTGCCCGTGGGTGCCAGCGTTGAAATTAATATTATCAAGGCGTTGTACGCCGAATACACCCTGGCCGAACTTGGCGCAATCTACCCGCTGATGCCCAATCAACGGTCGATTTCAAAAAGTGACAATCCGGTCAACATTCCCTTCCAATACAATCCACAAACCTACCAGACCAACGCCTTCTTTGGTTTTGATGCCGTGAAGGTCGAAAATGTCGGATCCATGCGCGGGGTAAGAATCGCCCGCCTCGAGATCTCCCCGGTTGAATATAACCCCGTTACCGGGATCATCAGGGTACTCACCGAGCTGGAAGCAGAAGTCGTTTTTACGGGAGCAGATATTGCATCAACCCTGCAATTGAAAAGAGATAAATATTCAATGTATTTTGAATCGTCTTACCAATCGCTCATCAATTATAAACAAATTCCCCAGAAGGATGTCCTTTCAAAATACCCGGTGAAATATGTAATTATTGCTGATCCGATGTTCCAAACGGCATTGCAGCCCTTTGTTCAGTGGAAAACAAAAAAAGGATTCACCGTTGTTGAAGGCTATACCAACAATCCGTTGGTGGGAACCACCACCACTTCAATTAAAACCTACATCCAGGGTTTATACAATGCAGGTACCGTTGGCAATCCCGCCCCGACGTTTGTATTATTCGTGGGTGACGTGGCACAGGTACCTTCCAATGCTTGCAGTGGTCACGTTTCCGACCTTTACTACTGCGAATATACAGGCGATTATATTCCTGAAATTATTTACGGAAGATTTTCCGCCACCAGCGTGGCCCAGCTGCAGCCCCAGATCGACAAAACCCTGGAATATGAGCAATACCTGATGCCCGATAAATCCTTTTTAGATGAAGTGGTCATGATCTCCGGTGTAGATGCCGGGATGGCTCCGGTTCACGGAAACGGACAGATCAATTATGGCACTACGAATTATTTCAATGTTGCCAATGGCTTTATTCCTCACACTTATTTGTATCCTGCTTCGGAAACCAGCGACGCACCTATCATCCAAAATGTATCCGATGGCGTTTGTTTCGTAAATTATACCGCTCACGGCGGATCCGATGGCTGGTCAGACCCTACCTTCAATGTAACCAACGTAGCTACCCTCGAAAATTCGCACAAATACCCGCTGATGGTGGGTAACTGCTGCCTCACAAACAAATTTGACGACACCGAATGTTTTGGTGAAGCATTGCTCAGAGCCGATCTTAAAGGCGCGCTGGGATATATCGGTGGTTCTAATGTTAGCTATTGGGACGAGGATTATTACTTCGGCGTAGGATTCCGCAGCAGCATCGTGGTGAATCCAACTTATGATGCTACCGGCCTGGGAGCCTACGACAGGGTGTTTCATTCCCACGGAGAACCGTTCTCCAAATGGACCATGTCGCAGGGACAATATATGTTCGGCGGCAACCTTGCAGTTACTCAGGGAGGAAGCATGGTGCAGTATTATTGGGAAATTTACCACCTGATGGGCGACCCCTCACTGATGGTTTACTTCACCATACCCCCCGCCATTACAGCAACCCACAATGCATTGATTCCACTGGGAGCCACCACATTTCAGATCCAGACCAACCCCTGGGCCTATGCTGCAGTCTCCTTAAACGGAACCCTCCTGGGTGCCGCCCTCGCTGATTCTCTTGGACATGTTACCGTTCCCCTTACCGGCGCCTCTACCCCCGGAACCGCGGATGTGGTGATTACCGGGCAAAATCTTGCCCCCTATATCAGCACCGTGGTGATAGCAAATCCTGCAGGCCCCTATGTACTATATGCAACCGCTATCGTTCAGGATCCGACAGGTAACAGCAACGCGCTGGTTGATTATGGCGAAACCATCAACCTCGACGTAACGCTGCACAATTTCGGTTTGGCTACAGCCAATAGTGTTAGCGCTACACTCTCTGCAACCAATGGTTATATCTCAATCGTCGATAATAACCAGTCGTGGGGAAATATCGCCGCAAGCGCTGATGCCTCACAAACCAACGCCTATAGTTTTACCGTAGCGAATGATATTCCCGATCAGGAACTCATTCCCTTTACGATCAGCATTCAGGATAATGCATCCAACACCTGGTCCTCAAATTTCAGCCTGACCGCCAATGCGCCTGAGCTGGCTATCGGACAAATGACCATCGACGATGCTGCCGGTAATAGCAACGGCTACCTCGATGTTAACGAAACAGCCGACATTGTCATCAACACACTGAATAACGGTCATGCCGATGCGCTTAACACCATTGGAACGCTCACCACAACCACACCACAGTATATCACCATCAATTCTGGAACCCATAACTTTGGCTCCCTTGTTAAAAGCACCAACGCCAACGCCACCTTCGGCATCACTGTGTCTCCCACAGCGCCCGACAGTGCTATTATTGAACTCGTGTACACTGTAACCGCCGGTCAGTACACCGCTAATTACCACTATCTGTTACCCCTGGGTCAGGTGGATGAAGACTGGGAAACCGGCGATTTCACACTGTTCGATTGGCAGACATCCGGAGCCAGTCCATGGATCATTACCAACGCTGCACCCTACGAAGGAATTTATTGCGCACAGTCTGGCGATATCAACGATGAAGAATCTTCCATCCTCACGGTAACCATGGATGTGATTCTTAATGATACGATTTCCTTCTGGACAAAGGTATCGAGCGAAAGCAGTTATGACAACCTGACTTTCAAAATTGATGGTAGCGAATTGGGCTCGTGGAGCGGCGAAGAATCCTGGACAAAATCTGCCTATCCTGTATCAGCTGGATCACATACCTTCACATGGGATTATTCAAAAGATGTTTCTCTTTCTTCCGGCAGCGACTGCGCATGGCTTGATTATATTTTATTCCCGCCGGTAATCACAGGTTTTATCGGTATGGAAGAACAGACAGGCCCGATTTCAGACCTGACGTGCTCCCCCAATCCGTCTTCCGGTATGGTTATGATCCAATTTTCCCTGACAGAAAATAATGATGCCACACTCCGCTTAATGGATGTCACCGGACGTATCGTGAACACACTGTTCAGCTCCCCCGAAAAATCTGCAGGAACCTATAACATGATGTTCAATGTTTCCACGTTTGACGCTGGTCTTTATTACCTCGTACTCAACAGCGGAACCCAATCCAAAACAACCAAAATCATCATCACTAAATAATACGGATATATGAGAAAATTATTTTTATGGAGTTGTTTCATTACATTATCCGCTATGCTCCAGGCACAGACCTGGACTGGCGCCACTTCAGCACAACCCAAAGCCGCAAAGGTTTCCTTTGTATCCGGAACAACACAGTCGTCAACCCTTAAACTGGAGGTTGCCGGTTATTCAGCAATACCTGTTAATACACCCAACGGTATAGAACAGATTATTGATCTGGAAGGCAGCACCAGAATTTTACGCTCAGGCACACCTGATCTTCCAAAAATGACCTCTTCGCTGGTGATCCCTGACAACGCTCATATGACGGTGCAGATTAACCAATCAGAATACGTGGAATATCAGAATATCGATGTGGCCCCGTCAAAAGGCAACTTCACCAGGGACCTCGATCCTTCTACGGTACCTTACACATATGGCTCAGCCTATGCAAAAAATCAATTCTTTCCGGGAACCCTGGCCGAATTGAAAGATCCGTTTATCATGCGTGACTTACGGGGACAGACGGTCGTTTTTTATCCCTATCAGTATAATCCTGTTACAAAAGTATTGAGGGTTTATACCACTATCGAAGTTACGGTAGCGCAGAACGGGCTTAGCGCAGATAATGTTTTTAACCGCACTAAAGCCATCACTGCCGTGGATCCCGAGTTTGCCGAAGTATACAAACACCGGTTTATTAACTATACCAATCAATACAAATACACCCCCCTGGCTGAATCCGGCAATATGCTGATCATTTGCCCTGCATCATACCTCAGCGCAATGCAGCCCTTTGTTGATTGGAAAAAAACCGAAGGCATCCCCACCGAAATTGTTGATGTTACTACGGCGGGTGCAACTGCTGCTGCAATCAAAACATACGTCACCAATTACTACAACACCAACGGACTTACATTCCTTCTGCTGGTAGGCGATGCCGCACAGGTGCCCACCTTTACAGCAGCCGGCGGTGGCTCTGATCCAACATACGGTTATATCACCGGTGCTGATCACTATCAGGAAATCCTTGTTGGACGCTTTTCAGCGGAAACAGTCGCCCACGTTCAGACACAGGTAGCGCGCTCGGTGAACTACGAAAAAACCCCTTCACTCACCCCCGGAAAATATAACCATGCGGTGGGAATCGGCTCAGATCAGGGCCCGGGCGATGATTCCGAATATGATTTTACCCACCAGAGAAATATCCTTACCGATTTACTGGGATTCACCTATAGTACAAGGGCAGAACTTTTCGATGGCGACCAGGGCGGTTTAGACGCCAGTGGCAACGCAACTGCAGCGCAGTTAACAACCCAGATTAATGCCGGCACCGGTATCATTACATATACAGGTCACGGAGCCGACGATCAATTTGTAACTACAGGGTTCAGCAACTCTGATGTTACTACCCTTACCAATACCAGCATCCTTCCGTTCATATGGTCCGTTGCCTGCGTTAATGGTAATTTCACCGCAGGAACCTGCTTCGCAGAAGCATGGATGCGGCATACATCAGGCGGTCAGCCCGCTGGCGCAGTAGCTACACTGATGTCGACCATTAACCAAAGCTGGAATCCACCGATGGAAGGCCAGGACGAAATGGTGGATCTTCTGGTTTCCACAACCGCTACCGCTAAACGTACATTTGGCGGGCTTTCTGTGAATGGTATCTTTAAAATGAATGATACTTATTCTGATTTTGACATGACCGATACCTGGACCCTTTTCGGAGATCCTTCTCTGATGGTCCGTACCGACGATCCTGCCGCCATGACCGTAACACACACACCTACACTGAACATCGGAGAAACCAGCCTCACCGTGAATTGCAACGTAAACGGCGCGTTGGTTTGCCTGACCATGAATCATGAAATTCTCGGAACAGGTACTGTTGCCGGCGGGAGCGCCACGATTACCTTCCCGGGAATCGCCCAGATTGACACCATAACCGTTTGCGCTACTGCTTTCAATTATGTACCCTACCTCGGAACCGTATTGGTGGCAAACACCTCCGGTCCTTATGTAGCTTATTCCTCAAATGCCATCCATGATCTTACCGGCAACAACAATTCACTGGTCGATTTTTCTGAAAATATCATCCTGGATGTTACGTTGCATAATTATGGATCCGCTTCCGCGAATACCGTTACCGCGACCCTCAGTTCTGCTGATGCTTACGTTACTGTAACCGACAATAACCAGGGCTGGGGAAACATCGCCGCAAGTGCAGATGGTGCGCAATTGAATGCATACGCATTTACCGTTGCCAACAATGTTCCCGACCAGCACCTCATACCTTTTTCGCTGAATATTCAGGATAATGCCAGCGGAAATTGGCCCTCCAGCTTCAGCCTGCTCGTGAATGCCCCTGAACTGGCCATCGGCAGTATGACCATCAATGATGCAGCAGGTAATAACAACGGATGTCTTGATGCGAATGAGACGGCTGATATTGCGATCAACACATTGAACAACGGACATGCTGGTGCTCCCAATACAACCGGAGTTCTTACCACTGGTACACCGCAATGGGTGACCATTAATACAGGCAGCCAGAATCTTGGCACGCTTGCCAACAGCGCAAATGCTGATGCTACTTTTAATATTTCAATAGATTCATCGGCACCTGCATCTGCTATAATTGAGCTGATCTACACGGCAACTTCAGGAGCTTACAGCGCCAATTACCATTATTTCCTTACACTCGGATTGGTCAGTGAGGACTGGGAAAGCGGCGATTTTACGCAGTTCGAATGGACTCAGGGTGGAGATGTGCCATGGATTATCACCAATGTTTCGCCCTATGAAGCTATTTATTGCGCTAAGTCCGGAGCGATTGCTGATGAACAGACATCCACCCTTTCGGTAACGATGGAGGTGCTTGCCGCAGATACCATCTCTTTCTGGAAAAAAGTCTCCAGTGAACAGGATTACGATTATCTTACCTTCTACATCGATGGTGCACTCAAGGAACAATGGTGTGGCGAGGTGGCATGGTCAAAAGAAGATTATCCGGTTTTAAGCGGCACCCACACATTTAAATGGGAATATTCCAAAGATGTAATGATCGCAGCAGGAAGCGACTGTGCATGGCTCGATTACATCCTGTTCCCCCCGGTTGTCACAGGTTTTGTGAATATTGCGGAACATCAGCGCACCATTACCGGTCTGCAATGTAATCCGAATCCGGCATCCGGCATGGCAACAGTTGCCTTTACCACCAACGAACCTGGTAATTTTTCATTAACGCTGATCGATATTACAGGACGCACCATTGCCCGTCTGGCCGATGAATCCGGGAAACCTGCTGGCACCTATAACTTCTCTTTTAACGCAGGAGCATACGATGCTGGCTTGTACTACATCGTGCTTACTTCAAACAATGAAACAAGGTCCTCAAAAATGATGATCGCAAAGTAAAAAAGCAACTCATAAAAAAAGGCTGATGGTAATCCATCAGCCTTTTTTTTATGCCTGAGCACAGTTTTATCCAAATAATAAACGAAATACATCCTCTATGTTTGCCACATAATGGAGCTTAATTCCAAACCGGCTTGCATCGAGGCTTTTGGTATTATACTTCGAAATAACCATATGCTCAAAACCCAATTTTTCTGCTTCACCGATACGCTGTTCAATGCGGCTCACCGGACGGATTTCGCCGGATAATCCAACCTCTGCCGAAAAACAATATTTTTTATTGCAGGGAATATCTTCAGAAGAACTTAACACAGCAACCACTACCGCAAGGTCGCTGGCGGGGTCTTCCACCCGGATGCCACCCGCCATGTTTAAAAAAACATCCTTGACCCCAAGCCTGAACCCGCATCGCTTTTCGAGAACCGCCAGCAACATATTCAACCTTCGAAGGTCAAAACCTGTGGCTGAACGCTGCGGAGTGCCATAAGCTGCCGAACTGACAAGTGACTGCACCTCAATCAGCATAGGGCGCATTCCCTCGAGGGTCACGGCAATACTAACACCGCTCACATCCTCCTGACTATGCGACAACAGCACATCGGAAGGATTCTTCACCTCTGCCAGGCCTGTGCTGTGCATTTCATAAATTCCCAATTCGGAAGCCGGACCGAAACGATTCTTGATGCCGCGCAGAATTCTGAAATTATGGTTACGGTCGCCCTCAAACTGCAGCACCGTATCCACCATATGCTCCAATACTTTGGGGCCTGCGATACTTCCGTCTTTCGTGATGTGACCTATCAGAAAAACCGGAACGCCGGTTTGTTTGCAATACTTCTGAAACTCCGAAGCACACTCACGGATCTGGGAAACACTTCCCGCCGATGATTCTATCGTAGCGGTCTGTAATGTCTGAATGGAATCTATAATCAGAATATCCGGACTGAGTTCTTTTGCTTGTTTGAAAATATCATGGGTATCCGTTTCCGTGAAAATATAGCACTCCTTATTCTCGAGGCCGATCCGCTCGGCACGCATTCTTAACTGCTGCCCGCTTTCTTCTCCGGAAACATAAAGTACTTTTTTATCCTTTACATGTAATGCCAGTTGCAGCATCAATGTGGACTTACCAATACCGGGTTCTCCACCGATCAGTACCAGGGATCCGGGAACAATACCTCCGCCTAAAACACGATCGAGTTCCTCATCACCACTCAAGATTCGCTGAACTTCAGCAATTTCCACCTCCTGAACGGGCCAGGCTTTTTTTTCAGCCGCAGCAATAAAATGCAAATGCCCCCTGGGCTCCTTTTCTTGTTGAACAACTTCCTCAACAAAGGTATTCCATGAATTACACGATGTGCAATGACCCACCCATTTGGGCGATTGGGCACCACAATTCTGACAATAAAATACTGTTTTGACTTTGGCCATTAATGAAAATTAAATGGGCCGTTATATTTGCCTGAATTCCCTGAACGTCAACCCGCCGTCTTCTCTCACTATGATCAGGGAACCTTTTTTTAACTTGACGATCCTCCAGTTACCGTTGGCATCCAGCGGCCAACCTGAATTCTCCGATCCCGATATGGTGAATTCACGGGAACTTTTCATAGTATACGTTCCCTCAACATAACTACTATCGCCAGATGAAGCGTGCGAATAATAAATCCGTATATCAGGTGCACCCATGAATTCCCATTCCTCCACCCTTAAGGTGTCTGCCAGATTATCAACATTAATCTTGCTCCACCGGCCAAGAAGTTTATTTTCGGTAGCGGCTTTTCCACAACCAAAGAGTGTAACAACAACTGTTACAACAGAAAGAAAAATAATTAATGTGGATCTGTATTTCTTCATATTCAAGTATAATTACGCAAACTACGTACAAAAGTAAAAAAGTACTGTTATAATCCAAGAAAAAAACGCTGGTAAAAAATATTTCACTTATTCCGGACCCTTGCCGCAGGAGGAACTTATTTTCTTTTCAATTAAACTGGTAGAGTATCCCTCCAGAAAATCAATAGTTATAACCTGGCCTCCCCTGGCGCATACAATATCATATCCCACCACCTCTTCTGCTTTGTAATCGCTGCCTTTCACAAGAATGTCGGGCTGTACGGTTTCAATCAGTTTATACGGGGTTTCCTCATCGAACAGGATCACACCCGTAACAAATGAAAGAGACGCCAGAATCATCGCACGCGACTGCTCATCTGTGATAGGTCTCGAAGGACCTTTTATCCCTCGCGTAGAAGCATCAGTGTTTAACCCGATCAGCAGCACATCACCCAGATCTGCCGCCTTTGACAGATAGTCGATATGGCCCAGATGCAAAAGGTCAAAGCAGCCATTTGTAAAAACGATCTTTTTATCGCGGAACCGCCAAATAGCCAGGTTTTTTTTCAGGTCTTCAGGACTGAAGATTTTTTTTCGGATGCGCTCTAGTGTGGACATGCTGAGGTTTATTATAAAGGGGAAGTATAATTAATGAAGCAATCCCTGCAAGTATTAATGCCGAGGTCTGGGCGGTCCAGATCAACCACCCCAACGCATACGCTTTGGTAGATACGGCCCCATATAAAACGAGGGTTTCCGCCACTATGGCCGGATAAATTCCAATCCCACCCTGTACTACCATGATCCCGATGGTACCCAGTACCAAGACCGAAAAACCCGCCATCATACTCAGACTACTCATTTCTGCGATGCTGTAAAAACACAGGTAAGTCATGAGGAAGTACATTAACCAGATCATAAAAGTATAAAGCAAAAACAAACCTGGCTTTTGCAATTTGGTCAGCGATTTCAACCCGTCCCAAAAACCTTTGAACACATTGATAATTTTCCGGTACAAACTGTATTTGTCAAGTTTGTGGCGGAATATTAAAAAGACTACAATCAGAATTGCGAGTCCGGCGATAAAAGCATAAAGCAGATATCCTTTCCCGATAAAGGTAAATTTTTCAGAAAGCGGAGTTATGATCTTTTCATTCACATAGTGGTTGAGTACCTCATACTGGATAAAAAGATTGATAAAGAATAATATCACAAAGGTCAGCAGATCAAAGGCCCGCTCTGCCACCACTGTCCCGAACCCCTTCTGAAAAGGGACGTTCTCATACTTGGCTAAAAACCCGCAGCGGGTCACTTCCCCCAGTCGGGGTAATGCCAGGTTGGCAAAGTATCCGATCATCAGCGACATAAAAACATTCCAGAATCCTGTGTGATAACCAAGGGGCTTTATCAGCATTTGCCAGCGAAGGGTCCGCATTACATGGCTGATCAGGGCGATAAATATCGACAAAACAATCCATCCATATCGCGCACTGGCGAATGAATGGTAAATTTCATTTAATTGCTCCTCACTGAGATCTTTGGTGAATAACCAGATGAACAATACGCCTATTCCTAAAAATACGATGAGCTTAAGCGCTGGGAGGATGCGGCTTTTCATCCTTATTTTGGAAGTTTGTTCGTGGCAGTATCCGGAAAAATAATCCAGGGTTTAAAAACCTTTGCCTCTTCAAAATCCAGGGAGGCATAGGAAATCACAATAACCACATCACCAACAATCGCTTTCCGGGCGGCAGGACCGTTAATCCCGATGGAACCGGAACCCCGCTTACCTTTAATAACATAAGTTTCGAGGCGTTCACCATTATTAATGTTGACCACCTGAACTTTTTCGCCCTCAATAATATTCGCAGCATCCATCAGATCTTCATCAATGGTGATGGATCCGATGTAATTCAACTCGCTGTGCGTAACAGTAACCCGATGGATTTTCGATTTCAGAACTTGAATATTCATACTGCAAAATTACGAAAAAAAACGTACATTGTCGATTAACCTGATTTCTCCCACATAAACTGCAATACAGGCAATCAATCCCGGGCCTTGTTCCCAGACTCTTACCGGCTCCAGCGTCTTACCATCAGAGATCTCAAAATACTCCAGCTTAACATCTTCAATTCCAATGAATTGCTGTTCAACCCATTGTATTATTTCCCCGGGTTGCATGCTGTTTTTCTTATTCACAGCCTCCTTCAGGGTACGATATATCATGGGGGCGAATTTTCGCTGTGACTCTGTAAGACGCATGTTCCTTGAACTCAGGGCCAACCCGTCAGATTCGCGTACAATTGGACATGGCACGATCTCAATATTCAAATGATGAAGTTCCACCAGTCTCCTGATAATAAGGTATTGCTGATAATCCTTTTCTCCGAAAAAAGCCTTTTCTGGCTGTACAATATCAAAAAGCCTTTTAACCACAACCCCAACTCCGTTAAAATGCCCGGGCCGGTATGCACCTTCCATCACGGTTGCAAGGCCTCCAAAATCATAAATCGTTTTGATTTCTTCAGGATACATTTCCTTTACGGAAGGCTGAAATAAAAAGTCACAACCCGCTGCTTTCAATAAGTCGGTATCCTGGGCTGTTACCACCGGGTATTTTTCGAAATCCGCGCGGTTATTAAACTGCAGAGGGTTAACAAAAATAGAACATACCGTAATATCGCACTGTTTACGGCACTCATCAATCAACGACAAATGTCCGGCATGTAACGCACCCATGGTTGGCACAAATCCAATGCGCCGACCACTTTTCTTAAGTGCTGATAAAGACTCTCTTAACTCTTTTACTGTCTGTACTGTTTTCATGTAAATAAATTGCAAAGATACAACAGTCTGCAAATACCAAAAAGATCACTCATTTTCAGATAATTCAATAGAAAATATGATTATTTAATGGATGTTTATCAAAGAGTTACGTATAAAGAAAAAACCAGTTCCCAGGAACCCGTTTTGAAAATATAACGCAAACTATTGATTATTAAGCGTGTTAATTATTGGTTAAAAAACATTTCCTTTTTCAGATTTTGCAATACGCTAAATTTTTAGTACCTTTGTACCACTTTTGGAGATAATTAAGATGCTTATGTCAAAACCTAAAGTTCTTTTTGTTACACAAGAAATTGTCCCTTATATGTGCGAAAGCCATATGGGCACCACTTGTCGCCAGCTTCCACAGGGAATTCAGGAAAGAGGCAAAGAAATCAGAACCTTCATGCCGCGATTTGGTTGCGTTAATGAACGTCGGAATCAACTTCATGAGGTCATCCGGCTCTCCGGTATGAACTTGATTATTGACGACACCGATCATCCGCTGATCATAAAGGTTGCTTCCATCCAATCCGCCCGCCTGCAGATTTATTTTATTGATAACGACGATTATTTTCAACGTAAATTCGTCTTTACCGATAAAAGTGGCACTTACTTTCAGGATAATGAAGAACGTGCTATTTTTTATGCCCGCGGAGTGCTTGAAACAGTCAAAAAATTAGGCTGGTCTCCTGATATCGTGCATTGCCACGGTTGGTTTTCCAGTCTGGTACCCCTCTATATTAAACGTGCATTTAAGGATAATCCGATTTTTTCTGATACCAAAATCGTTGTTTCAATCTACAACGACGAAAATCCCCAGGAATTCAGCAAAGATTTTGCCCGTAAATTAAAATTCGAGGGTATCGCCGACAAGGACCTTAAGCATTATAAAACCGCGAATTGGATTTCCCTCATGAAAGGTGCCATTGATTTTTCTGATGCTATCATTGCAGGTAACGAAACGATGCCTGCTGAATTGAAATCATATATCACAAAATCAGGAAAACCATTCCTTGGATACCAAACTCCGGAAAAATACGTTGAAGCATTCGATACTTTTTACGACGAAATTCTTGTGAACGAAGAGGTGATGTCCTGAATGACCAATCGCCCCTCCAATTGCCGAACTGCTAAAAAACGTAAACATTGAAAAAATTTCTTTTCAGTCTTCCTTCATGTGCAGCCATTCTGTTGCTGTTAACACTGATTTCCTGCCAAAAAAATGAAGAAATCGGATTCGAAGTCCAACCTCCAGAAGATAAAATCATAGTCGGGTTTAACGATCAGGGTGGAATTGTGGCCTATACCGTCCGCGAGGATTCAGTTAGAACAGACGAAACCCTCCTTAACCTGTTGGGCAGCTATTTCGACCCGATCTTTGGCACCAGTGCTGCCGGATACTATGTGCAGTTCCGCCTTTCCAATAGTAATGTAGCCTTCGGCACCAACGCTGTTGTCGACTCCATTGTCCTCGCCCTCGCATACAGTGGAGGTTATTATGGAGATATTACTACTGTGCAATCTGCCGACGTTTTTGAAGTGGAAGAAACCTTCCTTATCGACAGCAGCTATTATTCGTTTGACCGGCTAAACTGCTCCAGTACCGATCTCTATACCAATTCCTTCTTGCCCAAGCCGAACGATAGTGTGCATATCGGCACCAATGTCTATGCGCCCCACCTTCGCCTTCGCCTCGACAATTCACTGGCTCAAAAATTTATTACTGCCTCCGGGACTTCAGACCTGGCTAATGACCCAAACTTCCTGTTGTTCTTTAAAGGATTATATATAGTTGCTGACCCTGCTTATGTGAACGGCGCGATGCTTTATTTTAACCTCTTGAGTTCAGCCTCAAAACTCACGCTCTATTACCACAACGATGAGCACGACTCACTTTCGTATGATTTCCTTATTAATGAAAATAGTGCAAGGGTTAATACATTCGACCATTTTGGCTACTCCGGTGCAAATCATGATTTTCAAATGCAAATTGCCGGCGATACTGCCCTTGGTGAGCAAAACCTGTTTCTGCAGGGAATGTGTGGCGTCAAAACCTTCCTTCGCTTTCCTGATCTGAAACCGTTACTGAACGATGGCAATGTGGTTGTTAATAAAGCGGAGCTGATAATAACCCCCAATGCCTCTATGCTTAACACTTATGCACAACCAGACAGGTTGACGCTCAGTAAAATTAATGCGGATGGCTCACTGAGCTTCCTGCCTGATCAATACTACGGAACCGACTACTTCGGAGGATCATACAATTCCACTACCGGAGAATACCGCTTTAATATTGCTACGTATATTCAGTACCTGATACGATTTGATGAATATGCAGGTCAGGGATTATACCTCGCCCTTGCAGGTTCTGCGATCAATGGAAGCCGACTCGCTATTAACGGACCCGGGAAAGAATCCTCTAACCTAAGGCTGGAAATTTCTTATACCAAACTTAATTAACTTCTTATGTGTGGCATTGTTGCTTATATCGGTCCCAAACAGGCCTACCCTGTGCTGATTAAAGGTCTCTACCGCCTCGAATACCGCGGGTATGATAGTGCAGGTATTGCTATCATCAATAAAGGCGATATCAAATTATATAAAGCCAAAGGCAAAGTTTCCGAACTGGAGAATTTTGTAAAAGATAAAGATGTAACCGGAACCATCGGAATTGCGCATACACGCTGGGCTACTCATGGTGAACCAACCGATTTAAATGCTCATCCGCATTTCAGCCAATCCAAAAATCTGGCCCTCATCCATAATGGTATTATCGAAAATTATGCGACCCTCCGTGAAGAATTAAAGTCACGGGGCTTTGTGTTTTCTTCTAATACCGATACCGAGGTCATGGTTCACCTGATCGAAGATATTCAGACCAACGAAAATTGCACCCTCATTGAGGCCGTACAACACGCATTAAGTCAGGTCATCGGAGCATACGCCATCGTGGTGATCGCTAAAGATGATCCCGATACCCTCATCGCTGCCAAAAAAGGCAGTCCCCTCGTAATTGGTATTGGTGAGGATGAATTCTTTATCGCCTCCGATGCAACCCCTATCGTTGAATATACAAAGAACGTTGTTTACCTTAATGATGAGGAAATCGCGATCCTGAAAAGGGACGAAGAACTGAAAATCAAAACCATTAAGAACAAGGATAAAACACCGTATATCCAAAAACTTGAGTTGAACCTGACCGCCCTCGAAAAAGGAGGTTATGACCACTTTATGCTCAAGGAAATATATGAACAACCCCGCTCCATCCGTGATTGTATGAGAGGCCGCCTGAATGTCGAAAATGGCATTGTTTCCCTTGGCGGGATATTGGACTACGAGGAAAAAATCCGTAACGCAGAACGTATTATTATGATCGCCTGCGGTACTTCTTACCATGCCGGACTGGTGGGCGAATACCTCTTCGAAGAATTGGCCCGTGTGCCCGTCGAAGTTGAATACGCCAGCGAATTCAGATACCGCAATCCCATCCTTTCGGAAAAAGATATCGTTATTGCAATCAGCCAGTCAGGCGAAACCGCCGATACCCTGGCCGCAATCGAATTAGCCAAATCAAAAGGCGCAACCATCATCGGCATTTGTAATGTGGTTGGATCAAGTATCGCCCGCGCTACCCACGCCGGGTCGTATACCCATGCCGGACCAGAAATTGGCGTCGCTTCTACAAAAGCATTCACCGCACAGGTCTCTATCCTTACCCTCATGGCCCTGATGATCGCCCATAAAAAAGGCACGATCTCCAAATCCAGATTCCATCAGCTCATAAACGAACTTGAAAAAATACCGGAAAAAGTGGAAACCACCCTACTGGTAAATGACAAGGTTGTTGAAATTGCTACGATCTTCAAAGATGCCCGTAACTTTTTGTACCTCGGTCGCGGGTATAATTTTCCCCTTGCCCTCGAAGGCGCACTCAAATTAAAAGAAATCTCATATATTCACGCCGAAGGATATCCCGCAGCAGAAATGAAGCACGGACCTATCGCTCTTATCGATGAAGAAATGCCTGTTGTTGTGATAGCCACCAATAAAGGAACCTACGAAAAAGTAATTTCCAATATACAGGAAGTTAAAGCACGTAAAGGAAAAATCATCGCTATTATTACCCAGGGTGATGTTGCCGTAAGAGAACTGGCCGATTATGTGATCGAAATTCCCGAAACAGAAGAAATGTTTGTGCCGCTGCTTGCCACCATCCCGTTACAATTGCTAGCCTATCATATAGCCGTTATGCGTGGATGCAATATAGATATGCCCAGAAATCTGGCAAAATCGGTGACCGTTGAATAACTATTTTTTTGATGAAAATCAGTGAAGTCACCCGTATCCTCGAAAACCTGGCTCCGCTTGCTTTGCAGGAACCATACGATAATGCAGGACTGATTATCGGTGACCCGGATAAAGAAGTCTCAGGCATTATGATTTGCCTCGACATTTCCCATGCTGTAATCACTGAAGCAAAAATCAAAAATTGCAACCTGATTATTTCCCATCATCCGGTGATTTTTAACCCGGTAAAAAAAATCAATAACAATACCGTTACCGGAAAAATTATTGTCGCTTTAATAAAATCTGATATTGCGGCGTATGCAATCCACACCAATCTCGACAGCGTTCCGGTTGGCGTGAATGATTTGCTGGCCAAAAAGCTCGGGCTCATTAATATAAGGTTCCTCCAACCCCAAACTGACCTGCTTCGTAAACTCGTTACCTTTTGCCCGCTGAATGCGGCCGAAAAAGTAAGAAAGGCACTCAGCATGGCTGGGGCCGGATCCATAGGCAATTACGACAGCTGCACTTTTAGCACCGAAGGCGTTGGAACCTTCAGGGCTAACGAAAAAGCAACACCTTACGTTGGGGAAAAAAATGTTGTGCACCACGAACCCGAAATTCGTATCGAGACCATCTTCCCTGCTTACCTTCAGCAAAATATTATCGCAAGCCTGCTTCAATCCCACCCCTACGAAGAAGTTGCTTATGATATTTATTCTCTGGAGAACAATCTGCCTTTTGCCGGTGCAGGAATGATAGGGGAATTGCCGGTTCCAATATCTGAAAAAGAATTCCTGGAATTCACTAAAAAGAAACTTTCCCTGAACAGTCTGAAGTACTGCAAGGGCAAAAACAAGAAAATACACCGTATTGCGCTTTGTGGTGGCTCCGGAAGTTTTCTGATCGCTACGGCAATGGCTGCCGGAGCAGATGCATTCGTTACCGCGGATATCAAATATCATGATTTTCAAGGTACTGAAGGTAATCTCCTCCTTATCGATGCGGGCCATTTTGAGACCGAAATCCAAGTAAAAGATTTACTCAAAGTTGTCTTGTCCGAAAAATTTCCTAATTTTGTGATCCTTAAATCGAAAAAGGAACAAAACCCCGTTAATTATTTGTAATTCATAATATTCTTACTTATGGCAAAGACAGTAGCAAAGAAAACTCCCGAAAAGAAAGCAGCGCCCGTAAAAAGCAAGGCTAAAGTGGCTGAAACCAAAGAGGTGAAGGTCGCCTCCAAGCCAAAGCCGGTTGCCGAAGTAGAAGAAACTAACGATATTACGATTGAAAAGAAACTTGTTGCCTTATACGTTTTACAACAGGTTGATACCGAAATTAACAAGATCAGAATTGTACGCGGGGAATTACCGCTCGAAGTTCAGGACCTTGAAGATGAAATAGCCGGTCTCGAAACCCGTATCGGAAATCTTCAGGCTGAAGTGGATCAGATGGACGTCAATGTAAAAGAAAAAAAATCAGGAATCAAAGAATGCCAGGCCCTGATCAAAAAATACGAAGCACAACAGAACAACGTGCGTAATAACCGTGAATTTGAATCAATTTCCAAGGAAATTGAATTTCAGAATCTCGAAATTCAACTCTGCGAAAAACGCATCAAAGAATTCGCTGTTACTGTAGAAGCCAAGAAAGCCATCGTGGCACAAGCAAAAGCTTCTCTGAAAGAAAGAGCTGACGACCTGAAACAAAAAAAGATCGAGCTGGAAGAAATTGTGGCTGAAACCGAAAAAGAAGAAGATCGTTTAATGAAGAATTTTCAGAACAACCAACGCTTCATTGAAGAACGCCTTCTTAATGCCTATCAAAGAATTAAAAAGAATGCCAGGAATGGTCTTGCCGTTGTGCTGGTCGAAAGGGATGCTTGCGGTGGATGCTTCAATAAAATCCCCCCACAGCGCCAACTGGATATTAAAATGCACAAGAAAATTATCGTATGTGAATACTGTGGTCGTATCCTGATCGACAGAACGATCGTAGAAATGTCAGAATAACGACAATATTTTCTGCAAAAAAAAAAGGGGAGTGTTCTCCCCTTTTTTTTTTGGAACCTATGAGAAAACTAAAATCTATAGCCTAACGTAAGCATTATATTATGATTTGTAAACTTGTTTACTGAGGGAGAAGGTACAGTAGAATACAAATAGTAATCTTCGGTCTTGGTTGAATATACATAGCCAAGATCAATAAAATAAGCCTTATCCCTTATCCCCAAACCACCACTGATCGCCATGCGTTGTCCATCATTGATATTATTAGCATAAGGACTTACATTCATTTGGAAACCACCCCTGACACTAAGAGGTGCAAATTTTATTTCTGCACCCACACGCAGGTTAGAAGTAGCTTTATACACATTCTCAATGGTGCGGTTTTCATCAATAAACTTATACACACTCGAGCGCAAGCGGGCGTCTGAATAATCAATAAACTCATAATCGGCACTGATTAAGGCATGCTGGCCAATTACAAAAGCCACACTACCGCTAAGTCTGAGTGGTGTTGTAAGCTTATAAGAGAAGGCACCCTGCGGGGATTGCGCATCATATTTAGCCCCGTTATCGAAAGAACTGGTCATTTCTTTAGAGTAGGTATCCTTCATATCATAGAAGGTGGGCGTATGAACGGATGCGCCAATACGCACCCAATCAGTAATTCTGTATATCAATCCGAATTTAAAATTGAACCCGGTACCACTTGTCTCAAGATCTTCATTAAGGGTCATTCCCTTAAATCCGCCAATGGTATCCTCAGTGTCAATTTCCTGATACATAGAGTTTTCATGAAATCTAACATAAGGGAATCCGAAGGTTCCTCCTATATACAACCGGTCGTTATAATTTCCTCCCAGGGTAAGGACCATTTCATTCACTGCGCCGCTGTATTCAATGTATTTGCTCTGCATGGTTCCTCCGCGGGGAACAGCCGAATAATAATCTGTCAGGCTCCCAATCGTATCAAGCAAATAGGTATTAAAGGCCATTTCAGTACCAAATGGTTCGAGATCTGCCGGCTCTGTTCCCATTGCATCTGCCAGGTATTCATCCAGAATGGAATTCTGAGCATTCGGCCCTTCAATTAATACAGAACTATTATAGTTGGCCAGCCGGTTTACACCAAACCCAAGCTGTACACCCTTCCATGAACTTTCTGCTTTCTTTGGAATAATGGCAAAAACAACTCCTGCATTACTGATATTAAAATTGTATTTAATATCTTCATTTTCATTCCCGGAGTATATAGAATTTGCCTTTCCTACATAAATAGAAGGGGTAAAGGTAATCTCGGATCCTTTATAAAACCCGATACCTGCAGGATTCATACTCAGTACTGAAAAATCAGCACCCAAAGCACCAAAAGCGTTGCCCATGGCCATTGACCTGGCAGTTCCTCCATAAACAATTTGAGAATATCTCAGGGCTTCAACTTGATTTTGTGCAAAAACCGTTACCGAAACTGCACAAAATATAAAGAGAAAAGTGATCTTTTTCATTTTCGTTAAGTTTTATATGACAGATTTACCTTCTGTTATTTCCGCTTCCAGAGCTACCTCTATTGCTGCTTCCCGATCCCGACGTGCTGTGACTTCCTGAACTGGGGGTGGAAGATCCACTGCTTGGCCTGGATGGTGAGGAATAATTTGAATTATTGCTCGGCTTGGAAGGAGCTGTATAATTTGAATTACTGCTCGGTCTGGAAGGTGCCGTATAGTTTGAATTAGAGTTATTGCTGGGTGTTGTTTTGTTGTATTGCGGCGCAGGTGTATTTGAATTTGAAGGTTTAGTATTATAATTTGTATTACCGCTATTACCCGAATTGTAATTATTGTTGGAACCAGAAGGAGCTGTATAGGTATTAGGTTTATACTGCTGCTGAGGTTTTGCCTGGTTGTTATAATTGGGACTATTGTATGGTTTTACGTTAGAGTTTTGCGGCTGCACATTACCTGTATTGTTAGGTTTCTGGTAATTTGGGGCCGTTGTTGGCTTTTGATAGGTAGGTGTATTATTAGGCTTCTGATAACCAGGGGTCGTATTGGGTTTCTGGTATGTCTGATTGACATTCGGTTTCTGATAATTATTCACAGGGGCCTGATTTGTATTTGGCTTCTGATAATTAGGCGTCTGATTTGAATTGTTTACAGGCTTCTGGGTATTCGTAGGTGTAACATTTGAATTATTAACAGGCTTCTGATAATTATTCGTAGGCGTTTGATTTGAGTTAGGCTTCTGATAATTAGGAGTCTGGTTTGAATTATTTACAGGCTTCTGCGTATTAGTAGGTGTAACGTTCGAATTATTAACGGGTTTCTGATAATTATTCGTAGGATTTGTCTGGGTACCATTAACCGGTTTGGTGTCGTACTTGCCTGCGGCGGGATTAATATTAGTCGGGGTAACGTTTCCATTAACCGGCTTAACAGTGTTGGTAGAGTTTCCATTGGCGTTATTATCAACGCCGTTTCCCTTACCATTGCTATTGGCATCAAAAGCGCCATTATTATCTTTTACCACACCAGAATTAACATCCTTCACACCCGCACCAGTAATTTGCTGAGTGTTATTGTTGACATCAGGTTTTAAATTAGTAGCATGTCCGGAGCCAATAGCTTGTTCGTATTTATTACCCAAAGACCAGTCATTATCGGAACCGCCAACGTTGGTTGAGTTACCTGCACCATCACGGGGGCCATAATAATATGAGTTGTCATCATAACTATTGTAGTAGTTGTTCCCTGAATTGCCAGCCCAAAGTCCATCATAGTAACCATCATAATAACCGTTATAATATCCATTCGAGTACCCATTATAATATCCATTATTGTATCCCCAGCCGTAACCACCCCAGTAACCGTAGTAAGGATAATTATAGTGATTATAATAGCTGTTATAAGGATACCAGGAGTAATGATCCCAGCAACTGTAACAACCACCAGAACCGTAATAATAGGAAGGCCACCAGTTATATCCAAAATAAATGCTTACCCCATAATTCCACGGATTGTAATCATACCAGTAGGAATTGGTATAATAGTCATGATAATAATTATAATTATTGTAATTGCCATGAAACCTTCTCAAACGGGATGAATATGCATAATCATAATAATCATCATACACAAATTCGTCATCATAATAATAATTATTGGTGACGTACGTATTACCATTTTCATCCGTGTAGGTTTGGTTTTCTGTGTAACCAGCCTGATCGCTGCCATAATACTCGTCTGCGTTCTCACCATCGTAAGTATAGGCTTTATTATCAGTTGTTACTGCTTCCTGATCTGTTGGATAATTGGTGTTTGTATTCTGAGGATCAACAGCAGCCTGAGGATTGGAGGGGCTTGTTACTACAGGGTTATTCCCTTTGGAATAATAAACATCGTCGTATCCGCCTGCCTGATACGCTGTATTGCAGGCTGCTAGAAAAACAATGCTTATGGCGAATAATTTTGTCAAGGTTTTCATTTGATGTTCCTCCCGGATAATTATGTGTGTTGAATGGTAATTTATTTTTAGTTTTGCATATTAATTAACAACATTTTGCAATTTTTATACCAATCTTCAATATGGCGAAAGATTTTACGACGAGAAAAGAAAACTACTCACAATGGTACAACGAACTGGTAATTAAAGCTGATTTGGCTGAAAACTCTGCGGTCCGTGGCTGCATGGTGATAAAACCTTATGGCTACGCTATTTGGGAACGCGTACAGGCAGTATTGGACAAGATGTTTAAAGATACGGGTCATTATAATATGTATTTCCCAATTTTTATTCCGAAATCTTTTTTCAGCAAAGAAGCCAGTCATGTAGAGGGATTTGCCAAAGAATGTGCCGTAGTTACTCATTACAGATTAAAAAAGGGACCCGACGGAAAAATCGTGGTAGATGAGGATGCCAAACTGGAGGAGGAGCTCATCGTACGTCCAACTTCAGAAACCATTATATGGGATACTTATAGGAACTGGATTAAAAGTTATCGCGACCTTCCGATACTTGCCAACCAGTGGGCAAATGTTGTTCGTTGGGAAATGCGTACCCGCTTTTTTTTAAGAACGACGGAATTTTTATGGCAGGAAGGCCACACCGCGCACGCAACCTCTGAAGAGGCCGTTCGGGAAGCAGAAACGATGCTGGATGTTTACGCAACCTTTGCAGAGAATTGGATGGCAATCCCTGTCCTGAAAGGACTAAAATCGCCAAATGAGAGATTTGCCGGGGCATTAGAAACTTATTGTATTGAAGCCCTGATGCAAGATGGGAAAGCATTACAGGCAGGAACATCTCATTTTCTGGGACAGAATTTCTCAAAAGCTTTTGATGTAAAATTTCTGAATAAGGAAAATAAACTGGATTATGTTTGGGCAACATCCTGGGGGGTTTCCACCCGGTTATTGGGAGCACTAATTATGAGCCATTCCGATGACAATGGATTGGTGTTACCTCCAAAACTTGCCCCGATACAAGTGGCAGTAATACCCATCTTTAAAACCAGTGAGCAGCTTTTAACAATAAGTGAAAAACTGTCGCCTGTTATTGCAAAACTGAAAGAGCTCAACATCTCCGTCAAGTATGATGACCGGGATAATTTTTCACCTGGCTGGAAATTTTCTGAATACGAATTCAAAGGAGTCCCGATCAGACTAGCACTGGGGCTGAGAGATCTTGAAAACGGGACAATTGAAGTGACCCGGAGAGATACTTTGGAAAAAGTCTCGATTCCTTTCGACAATATCATTCCTACAGTACAAGAATTGTTGGAAAAAATACAACAAAACCTGCTGGATAAGGCCAGACAATTCAGAGATGAAAACTCAGTCCGGGTGGATGACTACCAGACCTTCAAAGAAACCATTGACCAAAAGGGTGGGTTTGTATATGCACATTGGGACGGAACTGCTGAAACAGAGCAAAAGATCAAAGATGAAACCAAGGCTACTATCCGTTGCATCCCCCTAAATAATGAAGCAGAAGAGGGAAAATGTATCCTTACAGGAAAACCATCGAAGCAGCGGGTAATATTTGCCAAAGCTTATTAAAGTTTTCAACAATGCTAACCGATAAAAAGAGCTCTTTTGTCTTATAAAAAAATACCTCTATCGATCATTTAATTATCTGATTAACAATATTGTTGATAACATTGGTTTTTTAATAATCAATTTTTCTTACCTTTGGTTTGACAAATAAATCACACACTAATTTTTTTTAATTATGGCAGGAGTAAACAAAGTTATTTTAGTTGGACATCTGGGTAAAGACCCGGACGTTCGCACCTTGGAAAACGGGACAAAAGTTGCTTCTTTTTCCTTGGCCACTACTGAATCATACCGCAACAAGGAAAACCAAAGAGTTGATCAAACTGAATGGCATAATATTGTTGTTTGGCGCGGTTTGGCTGAAGTAGCAGAAAAATATCTGAAAAAGGGCAACCTGATTTTCCTTGAAGGAAGCATCAAGACCCGAACCTATGAAAAAGATGGACAAAAAAGGTACATTACTGAAATCCAGGGTAATGATTTTACCATGTTGGGTGGGAAAAAGGAGCCGGGTGCTCAGAACGACAGTCCGGTAATCCCCTCCGATCCTCCTGAAGTAGAACAACCCGGCGGCGACAACGATCTGCCGTTTTAAGGAAATGTACTTCAAAAAGCATAATCCGAAAACCCCGGGTTATGCTTTTTTTTTATCTTTGTAACTGCATAATTACAACAGTTTAGTGGAAATTTCTGTTTTTAGCGCGATTATTCTGGGAGGAATACTGAAGCCTTTTACTGCCTATGCAGCTATTGGAATCATTCTTATTATAGTTCTGCTCTTTTGCTCTGCGATGGCGTCAGGCTCCGAAATGGCATTTTTTTCACTTTCCCCGGTGCAAATGCAGGAGATTAAAAACAGAAAATCACAGTCTGATCTTCGCATTTTAAAATTATTGGAAAAACCCAAGAGATTACTGGCAACCGTATTAATTAGCAATAACTTTATCAATATCGCCATTGTCATAATCTCGACCTATGTCACGCAATGGCTCTTCGATTTCTCGGGCATGCAGGTCCTTGGATTTATCGTTCAGTTTGTGATTATTACCGCCCTGATTTTATTCTGCGGAGAGATCATGCCTAAAATTCTTGCCAGTCAAAAACCTGTACGTTTTGCCTCATTTATGTCCGGCTCCATACCTTTTGTTGTTAAGCTTTTCTATCCCTTAAGCACGATATTGATGAAGTCCACAAAATTTCTTGAAAAGCGGGTAGAAAAAAAAGGACATAAGATTTCTCTCAATGAATTAAATGAGGTTATTGAAATTGCATCTGACAGTAATACACAAGAACAAGAAAAGAATATCCTTAAAGGAATCGTCAAATTCGGGGATCTTGAGGTTAAGGAAGTAATGAGGTCAAGGGTTGATATCACAGCAGTAGAAGAAAGCACATCCTTTAATGAGCTGCTTAAACTTATTCTCGATTCCGGATTTTCCAGAATTCCTGTATTTAAGGATTCCATGGACAATATTACGGGCATTCTATATATAAAAGATTTACTACCTTATCTGAGCCAAACAGAAGACTTTCAATGGCAACCACTGGTTCGACCTGCGCTGTTTATTCCCGAAAATAAAGGCATTAACGACCTTCTTTTGCTGTTCAGGGAAAAAAAAATACATCTGGCCATGGTGGTAGATGAATTCGGAGGTACAGCAGGAATGGTCACGCTGGAAGATGTTATCGAAGAAATTGTTGGTGAAATCAATGATGAATACGATGATGAACCTATGGATCTTTCGTATACCAAAATTGACAACAGCACTTATATTTTCGAAGCAAAGACAAGTATCAATGATTTTATTAAAATTACCGGTTGCAGCGGGGACCTGTTCGATAGCCTCAATGGGGAATTCGATAGTCTGGCCGGTTTTATCCTGGAAATAACCGGCAAAATTCCCGCAAAAAACGAAACAATTGAATATAAAAACCTGATCATTAAAATTGAATCTGCTGACAGTCGCAGGATCAAACAGGTACGAATTACAATAAAATAGTTCTTTTTTCTATAAAATCTTAACGTATACTTATTTTTAACCTCTTCTCACTAGTAAATTATTGATGAAAAAAACGACAGCATATTTTTTAACATACTTTTTATGCCCACTGGCTTTGCTGTTACTCATTTCCTGTGGAGGAAACGATTATATACCTAAACCCAGAGGGTTTTTCAGAATAGATTTCCCGGAAAAAGAGTATCATCTGTTTGATTCCGTTTGCCCTTACACATTTGAATATCCGGTTTACGCCAACATTGTACCCGACCGCAATCCCATGGCAGAACCCTATTGGATCAATGTAGAATTCCCGGCTTTTCATGGAATCCTGCATCTCAGCTACAAACCTGTCAATAACAATCTTTCGCAGTACTTTGAAGATGCCCGGAGTTTTGTGACCAAACATATTCCAAAAGCCGACGACATCATCCCAACAGAATATCATAACGACTCAAATAACGTGCATGGAATCGTCTATGACATTAAAGGCAGCGGGGTGGCTTCTTCTTACCAGTTTTGTGTTACCGATAGTGTCAGACACTATTTACGAGGTGCCCTATACTTTTCCACGGTGCCCAATAATGACAGTCTTGCCCCGGTGCTCGATTTTGTCAGAGCAGATATGAACCACATGTTATCGACCCTGAAGTGGAAAGAATTACGAAAATAAATTCATTCCCGCTTTTACACCGAAAACCTATATCCTAAAGAGTTTTGTTGATTGATGTCAGGGGCGTAACAATGCTATCAGACCTTAAAGTTTTTTAGTTCATCAAAAATGAACATTTCCTAAGGGATTCCCCTTAAAAAAATTTAATGATTCCTGATAAAATTCTTCTTTCGCATCCACGTGAACCCAGTGCCCAGCATTTTCAATGTTTTTACAGACCGCCAAGGGAAATACCTGTAGAATCTCTGCCCACTCATCCATTTTAAAATAAGGCGAAAGTCCACCTTTTATAAACAGCACTTCCCGCGCAAAAGGTTTTTCCTTTGAAACAGGTTGCTTCATTTTCCAGGCTTTTTCACTCAGTACATCTACATTAAGTTTCCAGGCAAACTCACCATTGGTGTTTCTCTTAATATTTTTCATGCAGAACAAAACCAGTCGCTCAATCTTAATAGTTTCCCTGAATACTTTTTCAATCTCAGATAGTAATCTATAATTCTTCAATTCAATATTTTGCATTACCTGAAGAAGAAACAGATGTTGGTTTTCTTCAGGAAGGCTGAAAGGAGAAATATCAACCACCTCACATTTGCGGATTCTTTGCGGGTAATATACTGCCAGCATCATTGCAAGGCGTCCACCCATACTATGCCCTAAAATATTGACAGCGGATATGCCTAGATTATTGAGTAAGTCAATGATATCCCCCATCATTTCCTCAAATCCAAAATCATCTGAATGGGGCGAACGTCCATGATTTCTCATATCAGGTATGATGACGTGATATTCTTCTGCAAACCGCTTACCCAATGCCACCCAGTTGTCTGACATCCCCATAAATCCATGCAAAATGAGGAGCGGTTCACCCTTCCCAAATTGATGAAAAAATAAAGGTAATGATTGAGCCATTTTCAGCAATAGTTAAGTGGAATATGCAGTAAGTGTATACTAAACCATGACTTCTGGTTATTTCAATAACCCAAGATACATTTGAATTGTTTTTTCGAGACCATAATACAATGCGTCACATATTAATGCGTGCCCAATAGAAACTTCAAGCAATCCGGGTATTTCTTTCGCAAAATAAGCCAGGTTGATCAGATTCAGGTCGTGTCCGGCATTAATGCCAATGTTCAGCGCATTGGCCCTGCGCGCAGCCCTGACATATGGGGCAACAGCCTCTTCCCTGCCAGAAGCATACATTTTGGCATATGCTTCAGTGTATAATTCTATCCGGTCTGTCCCTGTTGTTTTGGCATACTCGATCATTTCTTCATCAGGATTCACGAAGATGCTGGTCCTTATTCCCAATAGATGCATTTCATTAATGATGTCCCGAAGCATCTCCTGGTTCCGTCGCGTATCCCAGCCTGCATTTGAAGTAACCGCATCGGGGGGATCAGGCACCAGTGTAAGTTGGGCAGGTTTCACCCTTCTGACCAACTCCAGCAATTGATCTGAGGGATATCCTTCAATGTTAAACTCTGTGGAAAGCCGTGGTTTGAGGTCAAGTACATCTTGAAACCGGATATGGCGGCCATCAGGCCGTGGATGCACCGTAATACCCTGCGCACCAAATTTTTCACAATCCAGTGCTACCTTAATAACGTCAGGTAAATTTCCACCACGGGCATTCCGAATGGTGGCAATTTTATTTACATTTACACTAAGTTTTGTCATAATCAGGAAAATTATCTGCAAAGCTAAAAAATTACTATGTTTGCATTAACTACTTCATGTAAAATGATGTAAATTAATTATCAGTCCATGTTAGCTAAAAATCTCATTTCCGAAATCCTTCCCACATTAAAAACTTCGGATACAGGATTAATCGCCCTGAAAATCATGGATGAATACAAGGTTTCACATGTTCCCATTGTGAATAACGAAGATTTTCTGGGACTTTTATCGGAAAACGACGTTGATGCCGTACATGACCGTGACGAGCCCATTGGAAATTATCAGTTAAGCCTTTCACGACCCTTTGTTGATCAATATCAGCACATCTACGATGTTATTGAACTCGCCTGTAATGAGAAGCTCACGGTTATTCCTGTTTTGAGCAAAAGCAATTTATATATAGGGACAATTCTTTTGAAGGATCTTGTGTATCATTTCGGAAATATTACTGCGGTGCGGAATCCCGGGGGCATCATTGTTCTGGAGACAAACGAAAATGATTATTCTCTTTCAGAAATCTCAGCTATCGTTGAATCCAACGATGCTAAAGTGCTGAGCAGCTATATCACCAGTCATATGGATTCAACCAAATTAGAGGTAACCCTGAAAATCAATAAAATAAACATCTACCCTATACTTCAAACCTTCGAAAGATACAATTACATTGTACTCGCATCTTTTTCTGAGAGTACGTTTAATGATGATTTAATGGACCGGTACAAATCATTGATGACCTGGCTCAATTTATAACCTGCTTCGCAATTATTTCAAAACGACCTCCGAAAAACCATTATCAATAACCATGAAAATAGCACTTTGCGGACGTGAATACCAGGAAAAGCAATTTCCTTTTTACCACCAGCTTTTTAAAGAATTATATCAATATCAATGCGAACTATGGTTGAATGAAGAATTGAATGCAAGCATTTCAGAAAAACTGAGTAATTATAGTATTTCGGGAACGTTTAGCGCAGAAGACAACCTGGCGGGGAAAGTGGATTATATTTTCAGCATCGGTGGCGATGGTACTTTTCTTGACACTGTAAAGTATGCTTATCGTAGCGGGATACCAGTATTGGGGTTCAATACCGGCCGGTTGGGTTTTCTGAGTTCTATCTCTGCAGAAGAAATAAGTGAGGCGATTAAGGCCCTTGCTGAAAAACGTTACGAAATTGAGAAACGGAGCTTACTGACCCTGGAAACGAAAGAGAATTTATTTCAAACAAATAATTATGCATTAAATGAAATCTGCATTCATAAAAAAGACTCAGCCTCAATGATTTCTATTCATACGTATGTCAACGATCACTTTTTAAACACATACTGGGCTGACGGATTGATCATTGCAACACCTACAGGATCTACCGCTTATTCGCTTAGCTGCGGAGGCCCGATTCTTACCCCCGAATCACAAAATATTATCATTACGCCGGTGGCAACCCATAATCTTACCGTTCGCCCAATTGTACTTCCTGACACCTGCACTATCCGACTCAAAGCGGAAGGCAGAGAAGAGACTTTTTTAGTATCGATGGATTCAAGATCAGAAGTCATTAACGCCTCTATTGAGTTAAACATAAAAATGTCTGATCGTTATGTTAACATTGTACGCCTGCCGGGCTTGACCTTTTTCTCCACCATCAGAGAAAAATTAATGTGGGGGGCAGATAAACGTAATTACTAATTTCAAAATCGATTTTCCAGAAAACTTTCAGTGCTGTTCATGACAAAATAACAAAGGTTAAAGACATCTCCTCCATCCTTTCTATATCCCCTCTCCCTAAAGAAATCCAGCAATTACGATCGCTATTAACCTCAAAGGCTATTTTTTACATCTAAATCACTGTATTTATTGTTTTTTTCATACTTTTGTAGATTGACGGAAATATTATGCCTTTTATGAAAAATTTTATTCTTTGCTTATTGGCCCTGGTTCTGATCACGGACTCTTCATCAGCACAAAGGAGATACAAAAGAAATAATAAGTCGAAAGCACAGTCGATTACTTTTGGTATCGGTGCTACGAATTTTCTTGGAGAATTGGGTGGTGCAAACAGGATTGGTTCAAAAAAAATCAGCATCAGAGATTTTGACTTCCCCTCTATCCGGCCAAACATTAACATTGGTTATCATTACCAGTTTCATAAACAATGGGCTGCTAAAGCCGAGATAAACGCAGCTTTTATTGGTGGTCATGATCGTCTTACTGAAGAATTATACCGTAACAACAGAAACCTTAACTTCCGTACACCCATTATCGAACTTTCCGGAAGGATGGAGTATATCCTGAATTTCAAAAAGAAAGGACAACAATACAAATTAGGCATCAGAGGCTGGAGAAACATTGACATCAAAGGGTTCTTTTTTGCCGGGTTGGCTGGTTTTTATTTCGACCCCCGGGGCAAATTAGATGGGCAATGGTATCGACTGAAACCGCAATCGACTGAGGGTCAGGGAATCGTTCCGACACGTAATAAATACTCAAATTTTCAAATTGCCATACCAATGGGCCTCGGAATCCGTTATGCTGTTAATAAGACCTGGACTTTATGCTTAGAATACGGAACCAGGTGGACATTTACAGATTATATTGACGATGTAAGTTTAACCTATGTTGATTATGATGCGCTCAGAGCAGCAAAGGGAGATTTAGCAGTACAATTATCAAACCCATCACCTACCGCTTCTGACCCTTCAAATTATTTGTACAACAGTACTTTGGCCGGGCAACAGCGAGGTGATCCAAGAGATAAAGATTCGTATATGTTCATATCGCTCTCTGTGCAATATAAGTTAGGGCGTGGATATAGTCCAAAATTGAGATTTTAATTAAAATGAAAAGAATTCCTTTTGTTGTGGTTTTGTTGTGGTTTTTCAGCCTGCCTGTAATGGGGCAGTTTGCCAGGTCTGAGGTAGGTGTTTTTGGTGGTGTTTCCTATTATGTGGGCGATTTGAACCCCTCAAAACATTTTCTGCTTTCCAAACCGGCTGTTGGTATTATATATCGCTATAACATTTCACCACGTTTTGCCATAAAAATTAATGGTATTTACGGAACCCTCCAGGGGAATGATGCGATTTCCAAAGCTAACGTCCAGCGCAATCTGAGCTTTAAATCTTATGTCACCGACATTTCTGTTCAGGTCGAGCTCAACTTCCTGAAATATATTACGGGGCACGAAAAATATAAGTTTTCCCCTTACATTTTCACAGGGGTTTCTCTCTTCAACTTCAATCCTAAAGCTGAGTTGGACGGAAGGTGGTATGAGTTACAGTCGATGGGAACAGAGGGACAAGGAACCACCCTCCCGAATGTCAGCAAAAGATATTCCCTGACCAATGTCGCAATACCGTTTGGTCTTGGAGTTAAATATAGTCCTGCCAGTTTCTTATGCATTGGCTTTGAATGGGGTTTGCGTAAAACCTTCACCGATTATATTGACGATGTCAGTACTGTTTATGCAGACCCCGTTGTACTAGCCGCTGAAAATACAGCTATTGCAGCACAATTAGCAGACCGCACAAGACCCGAAGATGGAGGATCAGCTTATAACACAGGCCTTCAGCGCGGTAATTCTAAAACTAAAGACTGGTATTCCTTTGCCGGGTTATTTGTTCAAATCCGCATCAAGCAAAAAAACAGCTTATGTTCGGCTTATCAAAAACACCCCAAGATCAAAATTCGTTACAAATAATATTCATCACTCTTCCCCGGGATGTCCAGTTTTAAAAACAAAATCAACCTTGCCAATTTACCCCAGCACATTGCTATAATTATGGATGGCAACGGGCGATGGGCCAAAAACAGAGGTGAAATCAGAACCTTTGGTCACGAACATGGTGTAACAGCTGTGCGTGAAACCGTTGAGGCTGCAGCCGAATTAGGCATCCAATACCTCACCTTGTATGCGTTTTCTACAGAGAACTGGAACCGGCCGAGAGAGGAAGTTGATGCGCTCATGAATCTGCTGGTAAAAACTATACATAGCGAAACAGATACACTAAATAAAAACAAAATTCGTTTATGGGCAGTCGGTGACCTGGAAAGTCTCCACGAAGATTGTTATAATGAACTGATGAGCAGTATAGAAGCTACCAAAACAAATAGTCGGATGACCCTGAATCTTGCCCTAAGTTATAGCGCCCGCTGGGAAATTACGCGCGCGGCCCAACTTTTAGCAAGGGATGTTGCTGATAAAAAAATTGCCCCCGGGGATATCAATCAGGAAATGTTATCCTCCTACCTTACAACCAAAGATATTCCTGATCCCTCTTTACTAATACGAACCAGTGGCGAATACCGCATGAGTAACTTTCTCTTATGGCAGATTGCATACAGCGAGCTTTATTTTACAGATAAGTTATGGCCTGATTTCCGAAAGGAAGACTTATATGAAGCCATCGTCAATTACCAAGCCCGGGAAAGAAGATTCGGAAAGACCAGTGAACAATTGTTTTAAAAACTATTTATGATAAAATGGAATAAATTCTCCGGGACGCTATTGTTGTTGTTCTTGCTCACATCCGGAATAAATGCTCAGGTACTTACCAACCCTCAGGGCATTATTGACTATTCTAATCCAAAAGAATATCTTGTAAAAAAAATCACTATTTCAGGAAATCACCATACAGATACAAGTATATGTAAACTGTTATCGGGCCTCAATGAGAATGAAAAAATTCTGATTCCCGGAGAAAGAACCTCCAAGGCTGTTCAAAACCTATGGAAACAAGGGATCTTTGATGATATTAAAATCACCGCTACTAAAATTGAAGGAGATAATATCTGGCTTGATATCCACTTAAGCGAACACCCCAGACTTTCTGAAGCGCCTATGTTCTCGTCTAATGTTAAGAAAAGCGATGTTGATGACATCAGAGAATTACTAGACCTCAACCGGGGAGACTTTGTAAATAACCATGTTATTACACGCAGTAAAAACGCAATTGAGAAGTACTATATAGATAAAGGGTTCTATAATGTTGAAGTAAAAATCAAGCAAATTCCCGACACAACTCAAAACAGATATATGACTAAGCTGTATATTGAGGTTGAAAAAAATAAAAAGGTAAAGATTAACAAGATCAGAATCTATGGAAACGGCACGCTTGCTGGCACGACCATCAAGCATAAAATGAAAAAAACCAAGGAACGCACATATATAGATCCCTTTCGTGATATTGAAAAGCTCGTATTCCAATCGGTTAAAAAAGTATTCAAACCCGACACTATAAGCATCATCGATAATGCAAAAACTTTTTTTGAAAACAGACTGGTAATCCGTCTTTTCAAGTCAGCTAAGTTCAGCGAAGAAGATTATAACAATGATAAAATAGCGATCATTGATAAATACAATGAAATGGGTTACAGGGATGCAAAATTAATTTCAGATTCAGTATATAAGGCCGGTGACCGCTACCTTAATATTGATATCCATATTAATGAGGGCACCAGATACTATTTCAGAAACATCAGGTGGGTGGGTAATACCAAGTACACTTCCGCACAGCTGGATGCAATTTTAAGGATCGGCAAAGGAGATGTGTATAATATGAAGGTCCTTGAATCTAACCTTAATTTTAACCAGTCAGGACTGGACATCAGTTCGCTCTACATGGACGATGGCTACCTTTTCTTCTCGGCCACGCCGGTTGAAGTCGCTGTTATTGGAGACTCTATTGACCTTGAAATCCGACTGGTCGAAGGAAAACAAGCTTATATTAATAAGGTTTCTGTAAGAGGAAATACCAAAACCAATGACCATGTAATCATTCGCGAAATCAGATCGAAACCGGGACAATTATTCAACCGTAGTGATATTATACGTACAACCCGCGAACTGGCCCAGTTAAAGTACTTTGATCCTGAAAAAATCACACCCGATATCCAACCTAATCCGAATGATGGAACGGTAGATATTGAGTATGTGGTAGAGGAAACTTCTTCCGATCAGCTGGAGTTATCGGGAGGCTGGGGTATGGGTCGGATTATCGGTACACTGGGTGTTTCGTTTAATAATTTTTCCACCAGAAGGTTTTTTAAAAAAGATGCCTGGCACCCGCTTCCATCCGGCGATGGGCAAAAGCTCAGCATACGCGCTCAATCCAACGGTTCCTATTACCAAGCCTATAATGCTTCTTTCACTGAACCCTGGCTGGGTGGTAAAAAGCCAAATGCCTTCAGTATTTCAGGGTATTATTCTGTTCAGACCAACGGGCTAACGAAAACGGATGAGGACAGGGAATCTATCATTATCAGCGGGGTTTCTGTCGGTCTGGGCCGCAGGCTAACATGGCCCGATGACTATTTTACCATTTATTATGAGGCCAGTTTCAGAAACTATCAGTTAACGAATTACTCTTATTTTTCCTATACCAGCGGAACCTCCAACAACATCAATGCAACTGTAACGCTTTCGCGGAATTCGATTGATGCCCCGATTTATCCGCGTTCCGGTTCTGAGTTCTTGTTTTCACTTCAAATGACTCCGCCCTATAGTTTATTTTCGAGCAAAGACTATAGCACCTTAGAGGCATCTGAAAAATACAAATGGATCGAATATCATAAATGGAAATTCAACACCTCCTGGTTTGTAAAGCTGGCAGGGAATTTGGTACTTAACACCCGCACAAAATTTGGATTTTTGGGTTTATACAACAAAAATATTGGTATTGCGCCCTTTGAACGTTATTATTTAGGTGGTGACGGCCTTTCGGGATTTGCTCTTGATGGCAGGGAATTAATCGGGTTAAGAGGATATTCGAACAACTCGGTTACCCCCAAAATGGATGGCAGTTATATTGGCGGAACCATTTATAATAAATACAGCTTAGAACTCAGATATCCTATATCATTAAATCCAATGGCGACAGTTTTTGTTTTAGGCTTTTTGGAAGCAGGAAATACCTGGAGTAAGTTCAATAACTTTGACCCCTTTGATGTAAAAAGATCAGCTGGTCTGGGCGTTAGAATATACCTCCCGATGTTTGGATTACTCGGCCTCGACTGGGGCTATGGTTTCGATGAAATTCCAGGTGATCCTGGTGCTAATAAAGGGCAATTCCATTTTTCAATCAACCAATCGATCGATTAAGAATTCTAATAAATATAAGGAGACCTGATTATGAAACGCATTATTCTAACCATCGCTCTGGCCCTTGCGGCAGTCTTTGCCGTCAATGCACAGAAATTTGCTTATGTTGATACCGAATATATTCTGGAAAACATTTCCGAGTATCGTGATGCTCAGGACCAGTTGGATAAACTTTCCGTCGACTGGCAGAAAGACATTGAGGCAAAATTTGCCGAGGTAGACAAACTATACAAAGCCTTCCAGACTGAAGCTCCGCTTTTACCGGAAGACATCAAGGCAAAAAGAGAAGAAGATATCGTAAAAAAAGAACGTGAAGCCAAAGACCTTCAGAAAAAACGTTTTGGAAAGGACGGGGATCTTTTCAAAAAAAGAATGGAACTGATTAAACCCATTCAAGACAAAGTATACGAAGCCATTGAAGATATTGCTGTTGCTCAGGGATATGCGATGATTTTCGATAAATCCGGTTCAGTCACCCTTCTTTACGGCAACTCCAAGTATGATAAAAGCGATGAAGTGCTGGCAAAGCTCGGTTATAAACCAGGGGCCATTCCTACCGATGACAAAAACAGCAAGGAAGACAACGAATAGTTGCTATTAAAAAAATTATTTTATATTTGCACTCAGTTTTAATTAAAAACATACTTTTCACTATGAAAAATGTATCAAAAGTTACGTTCATTATTGCTCTAATATGCCTTGTTTCATTTAGTTCCTTTGCACAGAAAAAACAGAAATTTGGTCACATAGATTCCAACGAATTGCTTAAAATGATGCCCGGCAGAGACTCCGCTGTGGCAAAAATTACTGAATATGCAAGCACACTGGAAAACCAGATTAAAGGGATGCAGGCCGAATTTGAGACCAAGTACAATGATTACATGGCCAACGAACCCAACATGACGGAACTGATCAAACAAACCAAACAGCGCGAACTTCAGGATATCCAAAGCAGGATTGAAGCCTTCCAGACTTCAGCAGAAGAGGATCTGCAGAAAAAGCAGACTGAATTACTCCAGCCCATTATTGATAAAGCGAAAGCCGCTATTGATAAAGTAGCCAAAGCAAACGATTATACCTATATCTTTGATGCAGGCCTTGGCGTATTGCTGTATTCAGATCCCATTGAAGATATCATGCCCTTGGTTAAAATTGAGCTTGGATTAAAATAACACAAACAGACTTTACGTATTCTCGTGTAGCAATGCACGCGAATTTTCCCCGAAAGGGAATAGATTCAATTCAGTTTCATTAATTACAAATTTTTTGGAGGTTTTACTCATGTTAAAAGGAAAAGTTAAATGGTTCAACGCAACCAAAGGTTTCGGTTTCATTACCGGTGAAGATGGACATGACATTTTTGTTCACTACTCACAAATCCTTAGAGAAGGTTACAAATCATTAGAGGAAGGACAGGAAGTAACATATGAAATAACCCAGGGCTCCAAGGGACCCCAGGCATCGAATGTTAAGGTTGAAGAGTAAGCATCTAAGCTTTTAACCTCTTAGGTATTAACCGGAGTCCAGTTTGGGTTCCGGTTTTTTTATTCCGTGTAAATTTTACTATTTTTGCTTACAGGGCTTAACCTGCACATACATTTACTATGACCACAAATGAAGAAATTGACCTGATTACAGCCGATCAGGAATATTACGAACATCACCGGTTTACCGCCGATCCCGGCCAGAGCCTGCTCCGGATTGACAAATACTTGTTCGCAAAAATACAGGGCGTTTCACGAACTAAAATACAGGCAGCCGCTGATGTTGGATGCATACTGGTTAACGACAAGCCGGTAAAGTCGAGTTATAAAGTCAAGCCCCTCGACGTGATCTCAGTTGTTATGGGAGCTCCTCCGGTTACCTTTGAGCTGATCGCAGAAGACATCCCGTTGAATATCGTTTACGAAGACAATGACCTCCTGCTTATCGACAAGCCCGCCGGGCTCGTGGTTCACCCGGGGGTTGGCAATTTCACCGGGACCATGCTAAATGGCTTATTGTATCACGCCAAACAGTATCCCCCCGAAACGCAAAAACAGCCTTTTCTCTTACACAGAATTGATAAAGATACGAGCGGAATATTGGTTGTAGCACTCAATGAGCACGCACAGGCAAAGTTGGCAAAACACTTCTTTGACCACACCATTAAGCGAAAATATCTGGCTCTTGTCTGGGGTGATTTCGACCATGAAAGCGGTACTGTTACCGGACACATCGGCCGTTCGGCAAAAAACCGAAAAGTAATGGATGTCTTCCCCGACGGGGAATATGGAAAACATGCCGTTACACATTACAGGGTGTTGGAGCGATTCCGTTATGTGACCCTGCTGGAGTGCACCCTGGAAACCGGACGTACACACCAGATACGCGCACATATGCAACATATCGGCCATCCATTGTTTAATGACAGTACTTATGGGGGTGATAAAATATTAAAGGGCACTACCTTTACTAAATACAAACAGTTTATTCAAAATTGCTTTTCAATCCTGCCCCGTCAAGCGCTACATGCACAATATCTCGGATTTGAACATCCCGGTACAGGGGCTTTAATGGAATTCACCTCTCCGCTCCCGCTGGATTTCCAAACTGTTCTCGACAAATGGAAAACCTATGTAACCTGCACCAAAGGTCCTGAAGAGTAAAAACATACTATTAAGATTACTATTATGAGGCCTGAAAGGGCCTCTTTTTTTACTCATTTACCGAATTTAACCGAATTTTTATTAGGTTTGTGTGACTATCCTGATTAATCCTCCCTTTATGAAAAAAGTGCTGCCTCTTTTGTTCCTGTTTAGTGTCATCATTGCACCACAGGGATTTGCACAAGAATTGCCCGATACCGCATTGCTCAAACAAATGCTTATCAATTATCCAATGCAGGATCTTAAAAGTTCGGAAATCTCCGCACTTAATTCTCTGCCTTTGCTAAAAATGCCTGCACACTATCTTACCAACAGACAAACCTTACCTGTATTAGTAGATAATTCACTGCAACCTTATTTCAGACCCATTGGCTGGCAACAGGGTTATGAGTGCGGGCAGTCAGCCGGCATTGCGTATAATTTCACCTATGAATTATGCAGGTTACGGGAGGTATCAGCACAGTTGCTCGAAAACCAACTCGTGACCCATTTTTCGTGGGACTTTTTAAATAGCGGGCAACAATATGTCGGTGCTTCTGCTTTTGATGGATGGGAAGTGGTGAGGGCTGCAGGAACACCTAATTCTATAGACTACGGCGGTGGTCTGGCTACAGGCGGCCACACACGCTGGATGTCGGGTTACAATTTGTACTATAATGCGATGCATAACCGAATTAATACAGCCTATCAGATCCCTGTCGGAACAGAAGAAGGGCTGATGATACTGAAACAATGGATCTATGATCATCTTGACGGGAGTGCTGTAGGTGGGGTTGTAAACTTCTACGGAGGTTATTTTTCTCCAACGGAATACCTGCCCGCAGGCACATTGGATGCCGGCAAAGCAGTAAAGACAAGTTGGTCAGGATCAAGTCACACATGGACCATATGCGGATATAATGATTCCATTAAATGGGATTATAACAGCGACGGGCAATACACGAACAACATCGATATAAACAATGATGGACTCGTCAACATGAAAGACTGGGAAATCGGGGGGTTAAAATTCGCCAATGGATATTATAGTACGGGTTGGGGGGACCAGGGATTTTGTTATATGATGTATAAATGTCTGGCAGATGCTTCTGGATCCGGGGGTTTATGGAACAATTCCGTTTTTGCTTTGGGAATTAAAGAGAACTGCGATCCGCAACTGACTTACAAAGCTACGATAACCCATACCAGCCGCAACATGCTAAAAGTTAAAGCAGGAATTGCGCTCAATACTTCGGCTTCTAAACCGGAATATTGGCTCGACTTCCCCATTTTCAACTATCAGGGCGGGGCATTTTATATGCAGGGAGACACAACACAAGCAGCTAAAACCATTGAGTTCGGGTTGGATTGTACTCCTTTACTCAGCTATATTACGCCGGGTGCCCAGGTAAAATATTTTCTGGATGTTTATGAACAGGATCCGGGAGGATCAAACAGCGGACAGGTCGTGAATTTCTCAGTTATTGATTATGCCGGAGGAATGCACGAAAGTATATGTGCCTCCACTAATGTCCCTATCATCAATAACGACACCACGCGTCTGAGTGTATTGAAAAATGTAACTTTCAGTAAAGTAGCTATAACCACCGACAGTCTTTCACCCGCGAATGTGAACGAGCCTTATTCCTTCCAGCTATCTGCGAGCGGGGGCAGTACCCCCTATCGCTGGGATGTTGACTGGACTGCCTCAGAAAGCATGAATGCATCAGCCTTCCCCACGACCAGCGCCCAGCAATTGGTTTTTCTGAGTGCCAACAATGGCTTTGCGACCCAAAATCTAAGTTTCGACTTTCCCTTTTGCGGCGAGACCTACAATAAAATATATGTGCACCCCAATGGCCTTCTCAAATTCGATAATGGACTTTACACCTGGCCTTTCATAATTGACAAGGAATTGCTTTTCAGACAAACCAAGCTTATCGGTGCATTTATAATTGATTTAGCTGGCGTAACTGCATGGTACGAAGGTAATGCTAACTCGGCAACCTTCCGCTGGAGTGCATCAGTGTCGGGTCAAAGCGGGACCGCAGTAAACGTGGCCATCAGACTTTATCCCAGCGGAAAAATAGAACTATTGTATGGAAATATCACAGTAAATTCAGGAACAAAATTTTTATCAGGACTCTCCAAAGGTGATAATAGAAATTACCAGCTAACGCAGGTTTCGGGGGCATTCAACAGCAATACTACACCTTTTTGTATCAGTCTTGAACCTCAGGCATTCCCCGCAGGATTCACCCTTTCTGAAGAAGGTCTGATTACCGGAACAACCTCCATAGAACTCAGCAATGCTCCGCTGAAATTCCGGGTAACCGATAATAATAATATCTGGTCTGGCAAATCGGTTCCCTTCAGCACCCAGGGTGTTCTTATGGAATACACCATCCTCTCCGGTACAGATACCATTGTACAAGCCGGTGAAACCGCAGTGCTTACGATCAAACTTAAAAATATCGGAGACCACCTTGTGTCGAATGCGGTTTTGCATATACACGAACAGGATTCTGTAACATCTATGGTTGACAGCACTGAATTTGCCGGGAGTATTGCTGCGGGTGATTCCGTGATCCTGACAGATGCGATATCGTTTTTAGTAGATCCTGCAGCAGAGGGAGGACATATTATTGTGCTGGATGCCGCAGTAATCACCCCGGGCGATACGTTCAACAATCAAATGCGAATCGCCGTTCATAGTAATATTCTGGATGCCGGCGCAGCCACTGTGGCAGATGGCAACAACAATGTTCTCGAACCGGGAGAAAGTGCCGCCCTCATCATTGACCTCAGTAATATCGGAGGCGCGACCGCAACAGACATCCATGTTCACCTTTCATGCGCGGATCCCTATATTTCGGTAACCGCTGCTGATGCCACAATTGATTCACTTACCCTGGGTCAATCTGAAAATATGTTTTTCCTGATTTCTGCTTCTTCCGCACTTCCCAATCAACGCATTATCATATTTAATCTGGATATCACTGCCAGCAACAACTACCACAATCATGATTTTGTTGTTCTGATTATTGGCACCATGGGGGAAACCTTTGAAAGCGGTGATTTTTCTGCTTATCCCTGGGCCTTGTCAGGAAATACCCCCTGGTTTGTGCAGGACACCATGGTATATATGGGAAGCCATGCATCTAAATCCGGGAAAATAACACACAGTCAATCTTCTGTAATGACGGTAAATGCCAATGTGCTTGCAGAGGGTGAAATCCGTTTTGTGCGGAAGGTCAGTTGTGAACAGGACGCCACCAATCATAACTGGGATTATCTTGCTTTTTACATTGACGGACTGGAATTAAAACGCTGGGATGGAAACCAGGATTGGGCAGAAGAAGTGTTTCCTGTGACCATGGGCAACCATACATTTAATTGGTCATACATTAAAGATAATTCCGTAAGTACGGGTTTGGATGCTGCATTGCTCGACAACATCATCTTCCCGGCAGTTGGCGATGGGAATCCGGACCTGCTGATTGCTCCGCTATCACTGTATCAGGATGTATATATTAACAGCACTGACACACAGGCGATCTCATTAACCAATAATGGTTCAGGATTAATTATTTATAATACTGATTTAGATTATATTAATTCCTTTGGGGGGATTGACTGGTGCAAGCCGGAATATTATGCCGGGAATCTGGACGCCGGTGACAGCAGGGCTTTGAATGTGTTGTTTGATGCCAACGGGCTGCCTTTGGGCACCTATAATGGAATGATGACCATTGGGAGCAACTTCATATCTGAGGTAACCATTCCGGTAACGATGAATGTCATACCATACAGCGGGCTGGAAGAAAATGCTTTAGCGCAATCATTCCTCGCTTATCCAAATCCCTTTTACGAGCAAACTACCTTTCAATTTTATCACGAGGGCGGGCCACTTGAAATGATTGTTACCGATATACAGGGCCGGATACTCACCAAACTTTTACACCATACGGAACTGAGCCCCGGCACCTATACCCTTGTTTGGGACGGGATGACAATAGATGGATCCAGGGTATCGGCCGGTGTATACTTCTGCCATATCAGCAGTGGTTCAGAAGTCAAAAGTTTGAAAATAATTCACCTGGATTAAGCTCCTGTTGAGACATAATTATGGTTTTTAGCAGCAGCTTATTTTTACTTTATTTTTTTCCTCTGTTTCTGGTGGTGTATTACCTGTTGCCAAATAAAGCCAGAAATTACTGGATTTTGCTTGCCAGTTTTCTGTTCTATACCTGGGGCGCACCCAAATATATTTTTATTGTCGTTTTTTCTATTATCCTGGATTTTCTGCTTGCCAAAGGCATTCACCAAAACCGGGGAAAGAAAAGAAAAATCTGGTTAGGAGTAGCCCTGGTAATCAATGTGGGGTTTCTTTTATATTTCAAATACGCCAATTTCTTTGTAGAAAATATTAATGAAAGCCTTGTACAGATGGGGCTTACCGAAATGTCGTGGGTGAAAGTAGCCTTACCCATCGGTATTTCGTTTTTCACATTTCACGAAATGAGTTATGTGATAGATGTATACCGTGGAGTGAAACCCCCCTTTAAAAAAATCAGTGATTACGCCTTATATATCCTATTCTTTCCTCAGCTGATTGCTGGTCCAATTATACGATTTAACGAAATTGCCGACCAGATTCTCGACCGTCGTTTTCAGGACCATATCAACAACCGGCTGGCCGGTTTTTTCAGGTTTTGTATCGGATTGGCGAAAAAAGTCCTGATTGCCAACGTCCTCGGGGCCCAGGCCGATATTATCTTATCTCAAAATATCGGCGATTTATCGACCCCGATCGCCTGGATCGGTATCCTGGCCTATACCTTTCAGATTTATTTTGATTTCTCGGGGTATTCCGACATGGCCATTGGAATGGCCAGGATGATGGGATTTATCTTCCCTGAAAACTTCAACAATCCTTACGTTTCACAAAGTATAACCGAATTCTGGGCCCGGTGGCATATGACACTGGGTCGTTGGATGCGCGATTACTTATACATTCCCCTTGGCGGAAACCGTGTGAAGCGCTGGCGGCTTTATATCAACCTCTGGCTGGTATTTCTGATCTCCGGTTTCTGGCACGGGGCGGCATGGAATTTTATTTTATGGGGCACCTTCCATGGTTTTTTCCTCATGACAGACCGTCTTTTTTTATTAAAATTCCTCAAAAAAACAGGAAAAATTCCCGCCATAATTTTCACATTTTTTATCACAATAATGGGATGGGTGCTCTTCCGGATTGAGGATACGAGCGCCATCTGGGATTTTTATCACAAATTGTTTTCATGGGATCTGCGTTATTGCGATATTTCGCTGAATCTAAAATTCTGGACGATACTGGCTGTGGCTGTTTTCTTCTCCTTCTGGGGGGGAATTAACAAAATTGAGCTATTACAAATGCGCTGGTTCAATGACCACCGTGCAAGTTATAAACTCATGCTTCAGTCGTGCGCCGGACTGATACTCCTCGCTCTGAGTATCAGTTCTATCACAGCTTATGGATTTAATCCATTTATCTATTTCAGGTTTTAATATGCGAAAAAAAACGAGTCATATTATCAAACATATTTTCTTCGCACTGATCCTGGCGGTAATGCTGCTGCCTGCGCTTCAGGCGCATTTTGACGTGGTGAAACTAAACCCGCTTTTTGGCGGATTTAACCTTGAACAGAAACCCGACCTTAAATGGTTTACCTGGCGCTGCTGGTTCAACGAAATATTTCAAACCCGCTTTAACAAAGCCATTGAGGACAATATCGGATTCAGGAACCTCTTTGTCAGGCTAAATAACCAGGTTAATTTCAGTCTTTACAAAGTCAGCGAAAATCCGAATATTGTAATTGGTAAAAATAATTGCATTTTTGAAGAAGGCTACATCCTTGCCTGGCTGGGAAGAAACTTCATCGGGAAAGAATTAATCAACGAGCGTTTACGGAGAACCAAATGGGTACAGGAGTATTTAAAGCAGGAAAAAAACATCGACCTGATCGTTATCTTTGAACCCGGGAAGGGAAGCTTTCACTCGCAATATATCCCTGATAGATATCATCCCAACATTAAGCTGCAATCTAACTATGATTATTATGTACAGCGCTGTCGCGAGACGGGTATTGCGCATATTGATTTATGCAGTTATTTTCTTCAGCTCAGCGATACCAGCCAGCATGCATTATTCCCGATGTATGGCGTACATTGGGGGAGCTATGGTATGACATTGGCGGCTGATACCATCATCAGGTATATCGAAGGGGTGCGACAGGCTGACCTGCCCGATTTCGACTATTCTGAATTGCTGGTCACTAACCAGAACAAAGATGTAGATGTAGATTGGGATGCAGAGCAGGCGATGAACCTGCTATTTCGTCTCCCCTATGCCACCATGGCCTATCCACAAGTTAAATTCGAAGATACCACGGGAAAGACCCGACCCCGGGTATTAACCATTGCCGACAGTTATTACTGGAGTATGTATAATAGCAGCATTCCCCAGCACTGCTTTCGTGATCATCAGTTCTGGTATTATTACAATCAGGTTTATCCGTATATCTGGGACAACAGTCATCTGGTGAGCGCCCTGAATGTGCGGGAAGAAGTGGAAAAGCAGGATGTCATTCTGATTATGGTTACTGAAATGAACCTCTACCGGGCTTTCTGGAAATTCACCGATGACCTGTACCGCTGGTACTGTCCGGATTTCAAAGAAGATCCTTTTTATGATGCCTGTAATGATGTTATTAACCTTGACCACTGGCTGAGAAATGCCATCACAAAAGCAAAAAAGAATAAAACAACAGTAGAAGCGGTCATTAAAGAAGAAGCAACAGCAAGACTGCAGCCGGCAGGAAAATAGACCGCAGCATAACCAAATTCCAAGTTTATGTCCAATCAGGTCTATAAAATACCCGGTTTATTTTTCGGAAACTTTATGTACTTTTGCCCTTTAATTTTTTAACAATCAGATTATGAAAGCATTCGTATTTCCGGGCCAGGGCGCCCAATATGTTGGCATGGGAAAGAACCTTTATGAGGAATCAGCCCTTGCAAAAGAATACTTCGAAAAGGCCAACGAAATTTTAGGATTTCGCATTACTGACCTCATGTTTTCCGGAACTGATGAAGACCTGCGCCAAACAAAAGTTACGCAGCCGGCCATTTTTCTGCATTCCGTAATTCTTGCGCTCACGATGGGCGAAGAATTTAAACCTGATATGGTTGCCGGACACTCTCTGGGTGAATTCTCAGCCCTCGTAGCCAATCGCTGCCTGACGTTTGAAGATGGCCTGCGCCTGGTATCCAAGCGTGCTGATGCCATGCAGAAAGCCTGTGAAGCTAATCCCAGCACCATGGCTGCCATTCTGGGCCTGGACGATTCTAAAGTTGAAGAAATTCTTGCCGGAATAGATGAAGTTGTGGTTCCCGCTAATTATAACAGTCCGGGGCAGCTGGTTATTTCCGGATCAATGAAAGGCATTGAAATCGCCTGCGAACAACTAAAGGCAGCCGGCGCCCGTCGTGCCCTTCCGCTAAAAGTGGGTGGAGCTTTTCATTCTCCCTTAATGGATTCTGCCAGGGTTGAACTTGCACAGGCCATCGACGACACCCACTTCAGTACCCCGATATGTCCGGTTTATCAGAATGTAAACGCACAAAGCGTCACCGATCCCGCTGAGATCAAGAAGAACCTCGTAGCGCAACTTACCTCTCCCGTAAGATGGACACAGATTGTGAAAAACATGCTGGCTGATGGTGCACGCACTTTCGTGGAACTTGGACCTGGCAGTGTATTGCAGGGGTTGATTACCAAAGTTGATAACACGGTTGAGACTTCGGGTAAAAGCTAATTAAGGCAATCGGAAGTTTATTGGATACAGTAATAAAATCACACGACTGCACACAGCTGTTTGAAATTACATCAGACTGCTATTTTTCAGGGCTCCGGATGCGATGAGTTGCCGGCCATGTTTATCGAGGATTCCCCTGCGGAACCATTCGAAATACCTGGCGCTGTGAACATCGCTTCCGGCATAATCCACCCACCCCAAATCGATGAGTTTCCGTGCCATTTTCCGCATACCAAAAGAATAGGGGCCGGTAAGCGAACTAAAGTTTATCTGAAAGCGCACCTCGCGATCGCGGAGTTTTTCATATTCTTCCAATTTATGATGCCAGTATGAATAGCGCTCAGCGTGGGCCAAAATGACATTATATCCATTATTCTGTAAATCATATATAATATTCAGCAATGCAGGATAGGGAAAATAGTACGAACATTCTATCAGCAGGTTATTATCACCAAACGTCATCAGTGGTCCCTGTGTCATCAGCTGTTCGAACCGTTCTTCGATCAGATATTCTGCGGCTGCTTCTACAATAATTGGAATCTGTTCCTTTGCCAGCGCTTCATTCACAATAGCCAGCCTTTCTTTAATAAATTCCGGTTCATTAGGAAACCGATCGCTGATGTGGGGTGTAGTGATTAGTTTTTTATACCCCATATCTACATACTTACGAATCAACATCACCGATTCCTCCAGGGTTTTCACCCCATCATCGATTCCGGGAAGCAGGTGGGAGTGCATATCCACGCTAAGTGCAGACATATCAGGCATCTGCCTGCTGGTCCGTGCGCCGAATATTCCTCCTATCCAACTCATGACTGAAATTGTTTCGTTTGTTGTTTAAACCATTCAAAGGTGCGTTGTAAGCCTTCTTTCACCTGAACTTCCGGATGGTATCCCAGCATAGTAGCTGCTTTAGAAATATCCGCCAGTGAGTGTTTCACATCGCCTGCCCTTTCGGCAGTATAGGTGGGTTTAATTGCTGACCCGGCTGATTCCCTAAGGTGTTCGAAGAGTTGATTTACCGTGATGCGGTCCCCAACGGCAATATTGAAGACCTCCCCCACGGCGATTTCGGGCGCACAGAACATTGCTCTGAGGTTAGCCTGTACCGCATTATCCACGTAAGTGAAATCGCGTGATTGCTCGCCATCGCCAAAAATGCACGGACTTTTCTCGTCGAGCAATGCTTGAATAAACAATGGAATAGCCGCTGCATAAGGACCTCCCGGACTCTGGCGAGGACCAAAAATATTAAAATACCTCAGTCCGATAATTTGCATACCATATACTTTTGCGAAAACATGGCCATACAATTCGTTCACCCGTTTAGTCACTGCATATGGAGACAAAGGGTTTCCCAACTGATTTTCGGATTTAGGCAAGGCCGGGCTATCGCCAAACACCGAAGAAGAGCTTGCATAGATTACCCGTTTCACATTGTTGTCGCGTGCAGCGATTAATATATTCAGAAACCCATTGATATTGCTTTGATTGGTAGCAATAGGATCTTTAATGGAGCGTGGCACAGAACCCAGTGCGGCCTGATGAAACACGAAGTCAGCACCTTTACAGGCATTCATACAGCTCTCCGGATCACAGATATCGGCATTAATAAACTGGTAGCGGGGAGAGGACTCGAACAAGCGGACATTTTCGATCAATCCTGTTGAGAGGTTATCTAAAACTGACACCTTTCCTGCCCCATTTTTTAGTAAATACTCAACAAGATGTGAACCGATAAAACCGGCACCCCCTGTGACGAGGAAAGCATATTTGCTTAAATCTTCCTGATGAAAAATTCCGTTTCCCATCAGCGTTTTTTATATTGTTGTTCATAGAAGTGCTGGTACTCCCCACTGGTCACATCGTTCAGCCAGGCTTCGTTGCTAAGGTACCAATCTACCGTTTTAGCAAGGCCTTCTTCGAACTGCAAAGAAGGTTTCCAGCCTAACTCCTTCTGTACTTTCGAGGAATCAATGGCATAACGCAAATCGTGTCCGGCGCGATCTTTCACATAGGTAATGAGCTTCCCTGCAGTTCCTTCCGGATGGCCAAGTTTCTGGTCCATAATTTTACAAAGCAAATGAACGAGGTCAATATTTTTCCATTCATTGTTCCCGCCGATATTATAGGTTTCTCCGTCCAAGCCTTTGTGAAAAATCATGTCGATGGCCATGGCGTGGTCTTCTACGTATAGCCAGTCGCGTACATTCAATCCTTCGCCATATACGGGTAAAGGTTTTGAGTGGAGAATATTGTTGATCATGAGGGGGATCAGCTTTTCAGGAAACTGATTCGGCCCGTAATTGTTGCTGCAATTCGAAATGACGACAGGCACATGGAATGTATGATGCCAGGCCATCACAAGATGGTCGCTGCTGGCTTTGGAAGCAGAATAAGGGCTTCGTGGGTCATAGCCGGTTTCTTCCGTAAAAAAACCTTCCGCACCCAGAGAACCGTAAACCTCATCTGTAGATATATGATAGAAGCGTTTCCCTTCAGGCTGATCTTTCCAAAGTTCCCTTGCGGCATTCAGCAGATTAACCGTACCCATAATATTGGTGTAAATAAAATCCAATGGATTACTGATACTCCGGTCAACATGAGATTCAGCGGCAAGGTGAATCACGCCATCAAACTTATATTGCTGAAACAACTTCATCATAGCCTCTGCGTCAACAATATCGCCCCTGACAAACTCATAATTGGGTGCGTTCTCAATATCCTTCAGATTGGCCAGATTGCCTGCATAGGTGAGTTTATCGAGGTTAACAATACGATAGTTGGGGTATGCGTTGACGAATCTCCTAACCACGTGACAACCAATAAACCCGGCACCTCCGGTTATTAAAATGGTTTTATGCGTCATAAGTTTATATTTATTTTTTGTTGATGTCTTTTTTCAAAGCAAGTTCCCAGTTCCAGGCCGACAGCATCATTTCGTCGAGCGATTTTTCAGCTTTCCATCCCAGCACTTCATTGGCCTTTTGGGTATCAGCCCACACCTGTTCTACATCGCCAGTTCTGCGGCCAGCAATTTCGTAATTCAATTTCAGTCCGGTCACTTTTTCAAAAGAATGTATAACTTCCAGCACAGTATTCCCTTTACCTGTACCTATATTAAATACTTCACATGCCGAAGTATCTTTCTTGGTTATCAACCGGTCTAAGGCAACCACATGAGCTTTGGCAAGGTCCTCCACATGAATATAATCGCGTATACATGTGCCGTCGCGCGTTGGATAATCATTACCAAAGACTTTCAGCACGGAACGTTTTCCAATGGCTGTTTGAGTGATAAAGGGAACAAGATTCCCGGGGACGCCCAAAGGAAGCTCACCGATTAAAGCACTGACGTGAGAACCGATGGGATTAAAGTATCGTAAAAGAATCGCTTTAAGTTCTGTAGTTACCGTGGTATCCGTGATGATTTCTTCCGCGATTTGTTTGGTATTTCCGTAAGGAGATTTCGCTGGTTTTACAGGAAATTCTTCACGAACCGGCAGTTTATCCGGCTGACCGTAGACCGTGCAGGAAGAAGAAAACACGAGGTAATGACAGCTGAACCGCTGCATACATTGCAAAAGATTGATGGTGCTCAGTATATTATTATGATAATATTTCAACGGTTGCACTACTGATTCGCCCACTGCTTTAAATGCGGCGAAGTGCACTACTCCATCAAAAACGTCGACATCATCAAACAGGTTCTCGAGTGCCCTGAGGTCGCATAGATCAATCTGTGCAAAATGCGGCCGTATACCGGTGATTGCAGCAATCCCATCCAACACACCGATATCGGAATTGGAAAGGTTATCGGCAATCCACACCTCATGGCCCTGCTGCTGAAGTTCAACAACCGTATGAGAACCAATATATCCGGTGCCACCGGTTACTAATATTTTCACAATTATTACAACTAAATTATTACAAACTCCAGTAGGTTATATCCTTTATTTTGTCACGATAAAGACCTTTGATATCCACCATTATCCCTTTTTCTCCCAATAACCCTTTGAAATGAGCTTCGTCAAGTCCGGTGTATTGAGTGTGAGAAACAGCGATAATGACAGCATCATAATTTTTTCCGGGGGTATCCATCAGTTCAAATCCATACTCGTGCTGCAATTCCTTAGAACTGGCAAAGGGATCTACAATATCCACTTTGACGCCATATGATTTTAGTTCACTCACCACATCAGCCACCCTTGAATTGCGGATATCGCTGACGTTTTCTTTAAATGTGGCACCCATCACCAGTACTCTGGCATTTAGTACATTTTTTCCGGCAGCAATCATTTTCTTGACCGTTTGCTTGGCCACATAAAAGCCCATAGAATCATTAACAAACCGTCCGGAATTAATGATTTGCGCATGATATCTAAATTCTTTCGCTTTAAAAGTCAGGTAATACGGGTCAACCCCGATACAATGGCCACCGACCAGGCCCGGAAAGAAGCGCAGAAAATTCCATTTGGTACCAGCGGCTTCAAGAACTTCATAGGTATTAATTCCCATGCGGTTAAAAATGATTGAGAGCTCGTTCATCAGGGCAATGTTTACATCACGCTGGGTATTTTCGATGATTTTTGCCGACTCTGCCACCTTAATACTGGAAGCACGATGTACCCCAGCTTTTACAACCAATTCGTATGTTTTTGCAACATTATCGAGAGATTCCGCATCACATCCGGAAACCACCTTGGTGATCGTGGTAATGGTGTGTTCCTTATCGCCCGGATTAATGCGTTCGGGAGAAAATCCCACTTTAAAATCCGTAATAAACTTCAATCCTGACAACTCCTCCATGATGGGAATACAATCTTCCTCGGTGCATCCCGGATACACGGTTGACTCGAACACCACATAGTCTCCTTTTTTTAATACTTTACCTACACTTCTGCAGGCGCCAATCAGTGGAGTCAGATCGGGAAGGTTGTGTTTATCAATAGGGGTTGGAACAGCTACAATATGAAAAGTGGCCGCGCGCAGATCTTCAACGTTTGCTGTAAATTGAATATCGCATCCTTCGAAAGCGTCAGAACCCAATTCCTCGCTGGGGTCCATTTTGTTTTTCATCATTTCAACACGATCCGCTTTAATATCAAAGCCAATCACAGAGATGTTTTTCGCGAACTCCAGGGCAATAGGCAGTCCCACATAACCTAATCCGATAACCGATAATTTGGTTTTCTTATCAATCAACTCCTGATAGATACTCATAATGATATTTTTTTACTTAACTTTCTTTTTTAATAATTTTTCCGGTCTCAGTGCATAAACCCTTTCGATCATTTCGACCACCTTTAATCCCTCCAAGGCATTGGTGGTGATGGTTTTTCTGTTTTTCAGGGTATCGATCACATTTTCGATCACATAATGATGATTGGCGGCACTTCCCTTATACGATCCATAATCATTGGCAGGGTTCGCTGGTGCCAGTTGCGGCATTTCATAATTCTGGATATGGCAATATTCCACTTCGTTCATATACTGCCCACCAATTTTTACAGAGCCCATTTCACCGATAATGGTCATACTGCTTTCGAGGTTGTTATCCCAAACAGCGGTGCTGTAATTCAGACATCCCATTCCGCCATTTACGAAGCGGAAGGTCACCATCCCGGAGTCTTCAAATTCGGTGGTTTGCTGATGGTTAAAATCTTCAAAATGGGCCTGAATATCCACAATATCGCCAAAGAGCCAATACATAATATCGATAAAGTGAGAAAATTGTGTAAACAACGTTCCCCCATCGAGTTCGTTATTGCCTTTCCAGTCGGTCTTTTTATAATACCGGTCATCGCGGTTCCAGTAACAGTTTACCTGCACCATATAGACGTTCCCGAGAATTTTGGTATCGACGACCTCCTTAATCCAAACTGATGGCGGGGAGTAGCGGTTCTGCATCACCGGAAAAACCTGACGCGAAACATTCAATGCTTTGTAGAGTACCTGTTCCACCGATGCTTTGGAGAGACCGAGGGGTTTTTCACAAACCACATGTTTGAAGCAATCCAGTCCTTTAATGGCATGAGCTGTATGCAAACCGTTGGGGGTGCAAACATTCAACACATCAAACGCGGGTGCCCCCGACAACATTTCTTCGAGTGTATTAAAGAAAGGGACGTCATACTTTTCGAGACCCAGTTGTGCGCGCTCTTTTATATCACAAAGGGCCACCAACTCAGCTTCCGGATTACGAACGATCATCTCGGCATGACGCTTTCCAATATGTCCGCACCCAACAACCGCAAATCTGACTTTATCTTTCATTTCCATCAACCAAAAAATTACTTTGTTTCCTTAATTACCCGGCCATCGCGAAGGAAATACTTTTCGCTGCTTTCGGGGCATATCGCAACACCTTCTCCATCGAAATGAAGCCTGTGGCCGTATTCACTCATCCATCCGGTCTGGCGGCCAGGGTTTCCAACAATCAGTGCATATGCGGGTACATCGCGGGTAATCACAGAACCTGCTCCGATAAATGCATATTCGCCGATGTCGTGACCACAAACGATAGTAGCATTAGCACCGATCGTAGCGCCTTTTTTCACAACCGTTTTAGAATATTCACTTTTGCGGTTTATGGCGCTGCGCGGATTCACCACATTGGTAAAAACCATGGATGGCCCCAGGAACACATCGTCTTCACAAACGACACCTGTATAAATAGAAACATTATTTTGTACCTTCACGTTGCGACCCAGAACCACCTGCGGTGAGATCACCACATTCTGTCCGATATTGCAATTTTCGCCAATGATGCAGTCAGTCATTATATGACTAAAATGCCAAATTTTTGTACCCGAACCGATTTTACAGCCGTCATCAACCACTGCAGTTTCGTGAGCAAAATAATTATTTTCCATATTTATTTTTTTCTACTGCCCATGAAGCCAATAATGGTTAAGGGAACCATGAACAAACCGTATAAAAATCCCACCGGGGCGAATTCTTCTATATCGATCCTTCCATTACTCATTGCTGCCATGGTTAACCACGACAGAAAAATGACAGTTAACACCAAACCAATAATTGACATTGCTTTCATAGGTCCGTTTTTTACTTATTAATAAATTCGAGAACTGATTTTGTGATATGAGATAATTGCTCCTCATCAAGTTCGGTGTGCATAGGGAGAGAAACAACTTTGCGACACAGCATTTCTGTTACAGGAAAATCACCTTCTTTGTAGCGCGGATCCAGATAGGCCTTTTGCATGTGCAGGGGAACCGGGTAATAAATCATAGCAGGAACCTCTTTACTTTGCAGATATTCTATAAGTGCTGCGCGGTCGACGCCTTCAGTTACCAGAGTATATTGATGAAAAACGTGGCTTGACCGATCTGAACGGACAGGGGTTTTCAGTTTAGCACATCCGGCAAACGCGTTATCATAGAAATCTGCGGCACGGTTGCGGGCAGCAGCATAGTTATCGAGGCGTTTCAATTTTACATCAAGCACGGCGGCCTGGATGCTATCGAGCCTTGAGTTCACACCAATCATGTCGTGATAATACCTTGTAACCATCCCGTGGTTCACAATATAACGCAGTTTGGTGGCAATGGCATCATCATTCGTAAAGATGGCACCGCCATCACCATAACAGCCAAGATTTTTTGAGGGGAAAAAAGAAGTGCATCCGATGGCAGCAATGGTACCGGCCTTTTTACGGCTTCCGTCCGCAAAAATATAATCAGCGCCAATGGCCTGGCAATTATCTTCGATCACGTGCAGGTTATGCTTCCGTGCGATTTTCATGATTGCTTCCATGTCGGCACTCTGTCCGAAAAGATGTACCGGAACAATAGCTTTGGTCTTAGAGGTAATGGCACGTTCGATTGCTTCGGGATCGATGTTAAACGTGTCAGGTGTAACATCCACCAGCACAGGGGTCAATCCCAGCAGGGCAATGACCTCAGCCGTTGCAATAAAGGTAAATGAAGTCGTAATAACTTCATCTCCGGGCTTCAGATCCAATGCCATCATGGAGCATTGCAGGGCATCGGTTCCGTTAGCACAGGGAATAACGTGCTTTACACCAAGATAACTTTCTAAGTGCTCCTGAAAACGTTTTACTGCAGGTCCATTAATAAAGGCTGTAGCGTCAATCACTTCCTGAATCGCTGCATCCACTTCGGGCTTCATTTTTTCGTATTGACTTTTAAGGTCAACCATTTGTATTTTTCTCATCCGAAACTCCTCTTATCGTTGGTTTTATTTAAGTTATTTTTGAACGAAGTGCAAAGATAAATAATTATTGTTAGCGTTATAACAATACGATTTTAAATTGGCGTCTGCCAATAAATTCAGCGGTACTCATAAAACTGCGGAAGGAAGGCGTTTACAGCAGCTATTGACTGCCATTCGGCACAACGGCAACGCTAAAGACGGCTTCATGGCCAAATACTAATTCACATTCTCCACTGTTACAGCGGGAACGAAAAAATGCGAGGACAGCAGAACAACCGGATTATGCGGTAAAACTTAATACAATAACAACGGAACAAACAGATTAAGCGGGAAAAACTTAATAGAAGACAGCGGAATAAACGGATTAAACGGGAAAAACTATAATACAAGGACAACAGAACAACAGGATTATGCGGTAAAACTTAATACAATAACAACAGAACAAACGGATTAAACGGGAAAACTTAATACAATAACAACGGAACAAACAGATTAAGCGGGAAAAACTTAATAGAAGACAGCGGAATAAACGGATTAAACGGGAAAAACTATAATACAAGGACAACAGAACAACAGGATTATGCGGTAAAACTTAATACAATAACAACAGAACAAACGGATTAAACGGGAAAACTTAATGCAATAACTACGGAACAAACGGATTAAGCGGGAAAAACTTAATGCAATAACTACGGAACAAACGGATTAAACGGGAAAACTTAATACAATAACAACAGAACAAACGGATTAAACGGGAAAACTTAATACAATAACAACGGAACAAACAGATTAAGCGGGAAAAACTTAATGCAATAACAACGGAACAAACGGATTAAGCGGGTAAACTTAATGCTAGGACAACGGAACAAACGGATTAAACGGGAAAAACTATAATACAAGGACAACGGAACAAACGGAATAAACGGGAAAATATATAAGAGGTATGAATGGTACCATTAAATAGGGTTTGTATATAAAAACAGTGCTGATTTTAAAGCTCTGGGGGCAAGGCGGCCGAATTGTCGGATAGAAAGTGTTTAGTGTTATAATCATCTGCTGTTCGGAACGAGGGGAGCGCTGCAGACGAAATTTAAAGACGGGCACAAAATAAGGCAGCATACTATTTCGCCAATAACTTCGTTGAGTTTTCGTATTTTTGCACAAACACTTTTCAGATGAAAAAGTTCATTTCGCCGCTGTTGTCGGTTTGTTTCATACTCTCAACCTTTTGGGGTCACGCGCAGTCGGAAGTCAGCGATAGCTCTATCACCATTCCTATGTTATATGCCAGCTACGCCTATCAGTGGCCAGGGGGCGACCTGAAGGACCGTTTCGGTTCCAATTCCGCGATTGGTGGTGGCGGGCTGATTAAACTCAAAAGTAACTGGTTGATCGGCGCTGATTACAACTATATCTTCGGTAATAATATCAAGGGGAGCGACTCCCTGTTCAGGGCTATTGATACCGAAGACGGCTATATTATTGACCGCAACGGTGAACTTTCAGCGCCTAACCTTTATGAGCGCGGTTTTTATACCTCTGTAAAATTCGGTAAATTGTTCCCGGTTTTAAGTCCTAATCCGAATTCGGGGCCCTTTGTTATGGGCAGTGTGGGACTGTTTCAGCACAAAATCCGTATTGAAAGCATCGGCAATACCGCCCCGCAAATTATTGGCGACTACGTGAAAGGATATGACAAGCTTTCTAACGGTGTCGGCATTTCCGAATTTATCGGGTACATGTATATGGGAAATAAGCGACTGGTAAGCTTCTTCGGAGGCATTGAATTTACGCAGGCCTTTACCCAAAGCCGCAGAAGTTATGATTTCAACCTGGGTGCACGCGACGTTCAAAAGAGAACCGACCTGCTCTGGGGATTCAAAGTGGGGTGGATTATTCCATTTTATAAAAGGGTTCCCAAAGGATATTATTACAACTAAGCCGGCGGCAACACACCATGATGACCTCCTTCCTGTATAATCTGAGCCTTTACCTTTACCGGGCAGCCATCCTTCTGGCTTCTCCCTTCAACAAAAAAGCGCAAAAGTGGACCCTTGGCCGTAAAGGTTTGTTAAAAAGGATGGAGGAAGCCCTTTATAACGAAAGTCATCTCATCTGGTTTCATGCAGCCTCTCTGGGCGAATTTGAACAGGGTCGCCCCTTAATGGAAGCCATTAAGCAGCGTCATCCGGAATATAAAATATTACTCACTTTTTTTTCGCCCTCGGGATATGAAGTCCGAAAAAATTACACGGGCGCCGATTTTATTTTCTATTTACCCCTCGACACCCCCCGTAATGCGCGCAAATTCGTTGAAATCGCCCATCCCGAAATGGTGTTTTTTATTAAATACGAATTCTGGTTTAATACCATCCACTGCCTTAACCAAAAAGAGATTCCCTTATATTACGTATCCGCCATTTTCAGGAGCAACCAACATTTTTTCAAGTCATACGGCGGGTGGTTCCGCAAGCAGTTGAAAAAAATAAACTGGTTCTTTGTGCAAAACGAATCTTCGGCTGCTTTATTGAAATCCATAGGGATAGAGCAGGTTTCCATTTGTGGCGACACACGCTTCGACCGTGTTTGGTCTGTTGCACAAGATCGCAGAGCGTTCCCCGAGGTTGCGCATTTTGCTGAAGGGCAACCCGTGCTGCTGGCAGGTTCCACCTGGCCCCCTGATGAGGAATTGCTGATACAATTACTCAACGACCATCCCGGTACATTCCGCTGCATTATCGCCCCCCATGAAATCGACCACCAGCGCATGGATGCCTTTGCACAGAAAGTAAACGCAACGTGCATCAAATATTCTGAGATTCAGGCTAAAGATCCGGCCAGCGCTTCGGTTCTGTTCATCGACAACATCGGGATCTTGCTCCACCTTTATCAATATGCGCATATTGCCTACATTGGCGGCGGGTTTGGAAAAAACATCCACAACATCCTTGAGGCGGCTACCTTTGCGAAACCCGTAGTATTCGGGCCCAATTACCATAAATTTCAGGAAGCCAAAGACCTCCTCTCACTGGGTGGTGCTTTCTGTGTACATGATTATGCGGAAACCAACACCATCATCATGAAATTAATGGATGACCCCGGTTTCTACTGCAACAGTGCTGAAACCTGCAGCCGTTACGTACAGCAAAATCTGGGAGGGACCGACCACATTCTTTCAAAAGTATTTAAAAATTCAAAATAACATAATCTATATGCTGATTTCAGACACCTTGATATTCGCCACCAACAACGCGCATAAATTAACGGAACTGAAAGGGGCCATACAGGGTAAAATTTCCATTGCCGGACTCTCCGAAATCGGCTGTACCGAAGACATCCCGGAAACGGCGGATACCCTTGAGGGCAATGCCCTGCAAAAAGCCCGTTATGTCTATGAAAAATTCGGTAAAGATTGCTTTGCTGATGATACCGGTCTGGAAATCGAAGCCCTCGGTGGCAGACCCGGCGTATATTCCGCCCGCTATGCCGGAGAAGGAAAAAGTTTCGACGACAACATGAATAAAGTCATTGAAGAATTACAGGGCAGCACGAACCGCCATGCCTGTTTCCGCACTGTAATTGCGCTGATTCTAAAGGGAGAAGAACATCTTTTTGAAGGAAAAATCTGCGGTACGATACTCACTGAAAAGCATGGTTCGCAAGGATTTGGCTACGATCCTATCTTTCAGCCGGAAGGCTATAATATTACTTTTGCCGAAATGCCCCTGGAAGAAAAAAATCGTATCAGCCACAGGGGACGGGCTGTACAGCAATTAACAGCATTTCTGTTGAACAGATAATTCCGGAATTATTACCTTTACCAAAACAAATACACTTATGCCTGCTCCGAAAACTAAAAAAAACATCGCACTCGTGGCCGGGGGCGATTCGGGTGAAAAAGTAATTTCCATCGCAAGTGCCGCAGTCATTAAAAAGAACCTTGATGCCAGCCGCTATGAGGTTTATACGATACATATCAATAAAGACGCCTGGTTATATGTCCCTGAAAAGGGGAAAAGCATTCCGGTTGACAAAAACGATTTTTCCGTAAAAATCGGAACCAAAAAAATAAATTTTGATTGTGTATTCATGGCCATACACGGTACTCCCGGTGAAGACGGGCGCCTGCAGGCCTATTTCGATTTAATCGGCATTCCTTATACCAGTTGCGGGCAGCTTACCTCAGCCCTGACCTTCAACAAAGGATACTGCAACCAGGTTGTTTCCAAACTCGGCGCAAATGTTTCCAGATCGATACATCTTTTCAGCGACAAACCCTACGATGTAAAAATCATACAGAAAGCCCTGAAGTTTCCGGTCTTTGTAAAGCCCAACAACGGGGGCTCCAGCATCGGGATGTCGAAAGTTGATGACAAGAAAAATCTGGATGCTGCCATTCGCAAGGCTTTTAAAGAAGACTGCGAAGTACTCATAGAAGAATACATCAAGGGCACTGAAATTACCTGCGGGGTATATAAATATAAAGGCGTATTAACGGCCCTGCCAATCACCGAAATTGTATCCAAAACCACTTATTTCGATTACGAAGCCAAATACAACGGAAAATCTGAAGAGATTACCCCTGCCCGCATCCCGGAAGAAAGCGAGATGCTATGCAAGGCTACCTCGGTAGTACTCTACGAAAAACTAAACTGTAAAGGGGTTGTCCGTTTCGATTATATTCTTTCGAAAAAAGGATTATATTTTCTTGAAGTCAATACCGTTCCCGGGATGTCTGAGGCCTCCATCATACCGCAACAGGTCAGGATTTTCGGACAGACCATTCCGGTGTTTTTCAGCATGCTGATTGAAGATGCGTTGTGGAGGGAGAAACAAGACACAAAATACAAGAGACAAGACACAAGATAAAAGAGACAAGACACAAGAGACAAGAGACAAGACACAAGACACAAGATAAAGGATAAGAGATACAAGATAATGCTGATTTTTCGAAGTCTCTGATTTTGTTATTTTTGCAATAATATAAAGTGATGATCGTTTTAACCCGGTACTTCCCGGATCACTTATTCTACCCAATAGTTTGCGCTGAATATGGAAAAAAAGCCCAGCATATACGCACAGAAACGCCGATGGAAATGGCTGTTACTTGCTATGGCTGTGCTGATCTTCACGGGTTCATTGTTATACATAAACAGGCTGGCGCGGAACATTGCGGAAGAAGAGCGCAACAAGGTGAGAATTTGGGCGGATGCCATCAACAAAAAAGCAGCCCTGGTAAATGCCACCGATACCTTCTTTACCCAGATCCAGCAGGAAGAACGCCATAAAGTGGAGTTATGGGCCAAAGCCAACCAGCATCTGATTACAGCGAATTTTTCGGAGGATGTCACTTTTTATGTGGAAATTCTTACTGCCAATACAACCATTCCGGTGATTGAAACCGATCAGGATAAAAAAATCACGATCGCTAAAAATATTGAATTCAGTACCGACAGCGTAAAATATCTGGAGGGCGACCTCCTCAAAGAATTCAGTGTATACCCGCCCATTGAAGTTAAATATTTCGGCAAGAAAAATTATCTGTACTACAAAGAATCTAAAGTTTACACTCAATTACGCGAAGTACTGAACAAACAGATTAAAGAATTCCTTTCTGAAATTGTTACCAATGCCCCGTCGGTCCCGGTAATTATTACCGATGCCAGCCGGCACCATATCATCGCGGCGGGGAATGTAGATTCACTGTCTATAAGGGATACCATCGCTTTAAGTGAAACCATTGCCCTGATGGAAGTCCAGAATAAACCCATCGAAATCGATCTGCCCGGACAAGGAAAATGCTATGTCTTTTATGAAAAATCATATTTGCTCACGCAGCTAAAGTATTATCCTTTTATCCAATTTCTGATCATCTTTGTATTTTTATTTATTGCATACTTACTGTTCAGCACGTCGCGCAGGGTTGAACAAAACCAGGTATGGGTGGGCATGGCCCGCGAAACCGCTCACCAGCTTGGCACACCGTTATCCTCGCTCATGGCCTGGGTGGAATTACTAAGATTAAAAGGGATGGATGATGAAACCCTGTTTGAGGTTACAAAAGACATTCAACGGCTCGAAACCATCACCGAACGTTTTGCTAAAATCGGCTCCACACCCAAGCTGGAGCAGGAGAATATCGTTGAAGTCATCTATCACGCCATTGCTTATCTGAGGCTGCGGACTTCACGCAAAGTGCATTATAACATCACCTTTACCGAAGATCTGAAAGTGGTTCTTCCCCTTAACCGTTATCTGTTTGAATGGGTGATTGAAAACCTCTGCAAAAACGCCATCGACGCCATGAGCGGCACAGGCACCATTCAAATCGACCTGATTGATGAACCCAGAACGATCTGCATTGATATTTCCGATACCGGTAAAGGCATTACCAAGGGCCATCATAAAACCATCTTTAATCCCGGATTTTCGAGTAAAAAAGTAGGCTGGGGACTAGGCCTTACGCTGGCCGAAAGGATTATTGAGCAGTACCATTCAGGAAAGATTTTCGTTAAATCGTCCACCCCGGGCAAAGGAACTACTTTTAGAATACTGCTGAAAAAATAAGCGCTTATCTTCTCAATATATCATTCGTAGCGGCCCTCCATAAAGTCCGTCCGCGGCGCAGCCCTCATCTCTTTCCGGAAAGTTGACTGAGAGGGAAGTGCTTACCCGCTGAAAATCACCGTATCGTCAATAAAAAAAAAGTCAGAAAAAACCGGGTCTTCTGGTAGCAAAAATATTTGTACTTTTGCGCGTTTCCCAACCTGAATAAACTATCCATGCCGGTAATAGGATCCATTATTAAGAGTGCGATCGACCTGAGGGGCAAGGTGCCGATGAGGGTCAATCCCTGGCGTTCCCAGAAAAGGGTACTTAAACGCTTACTCCGTAAAGCGCAGTTGACTGCTTTCGGGGAACATTACGGCTTTTCGGACATCCTCCGTGAAAAGAATTTTCCGGACGTTTTTTCCTCACGCGTTCCCGTATTTGATTATAACAGCATCCACAATCAGTGGTGGTTTCGTTGCTTAAATGGAGAACCCTATGTATGCTGGCCGGGACAGGTGAAGCATTTCGCCCTGAGTTCAGGAACCAGTGAAGCCTCCAGCAAATACATTCCGGTGACAGCCGATATGATGAAGGCCATTAAAAAGACCAGTGTAAAAGAAGTTTTTTCGCTGGCCTGGTATGACTTTCCGAACGAGTTTTACGAAAAAGGCATCCTGATGCTGGGTGGCAGCACCCTTTTGCAATTTAACGGCACCTATTACGAGGGCGATCTTTCGGGAATCACAACCGGGAATATCCCGTTTTGGTTTCAGCACCATTACAAACCCGGGAAACGCATCTCGCGCGAACGCGACTGGACCACCAAGCTGGAAGAGATTGTAAGAAATGCCCCCAAGTGGGATATCGGTGTCATTGTTGGCGTTCCGGCCTGGCTACAGATACTGCTCGAAAAAATTATTGAACGATATAATCTCACCACCATCCACGACCTATGGCCCAACCTTTCCATTTTTGTGCATGGCGGGGTGAGCTTTGCACCCTACACCAAAGGATTTGAAAAGCTGCTGGCCCGTCCCCTGACCTATATCGAAACCTACCTGGCTTCCGAAGGATTTATTGCATTTACCTCGAGGCCCGAATCCACCGGGATGCAGCTCGTACTCAACAATGGATTATTTTATGAATTCATTCCCTTCAACGAAGAGAACTTCGATGAGGATGGCAATTTGGTAGCCCAACCTAAAGCCCTTACTATTCAAGACATTGATGAAGGTATAGATTATGCGTTGCTCCTTTCGACCTGTTCCGGAGCCTGGCGTTACCTTATTGGTGACACCATCCGGTTTACATCGAAAGAACACAGTGAAATCATTATTACCGGCCGAACCAAGCACTTTCTGAGTTTATGCGGCGAACATCTTTCGCAGGATAACATGAACCAGGCGATAAAAATGCTGGGTGACGAACTGGATGTGGAAATCCGTGAATTTTCGGTAGCCGGAATCAAGCATGAATCCATGTTTGCACACCGCTGGTACCTTGCCTGCGATAGTCCGATAGATGCGGAGTTTGCCCGTAATAAAATTGATGAGAACCTGAAATTGCTGAATGATGATTACAGGGTTGAACGTATTGCGGCCATTAAAGACATCTTTGTGGAAGTACTACCCACTTCTGTGTTCTATGATTATATGCGTTCGAAAGGTAAAGAAGGGGCACAGCATAAATTTCCACGTGTGTTGAAAAATAAACAGCACGACGAATGGGTTTCATTTATTCAAAATTATCATATCGCAAGAAAATCTGATATATGATAGAAGGTTTGTTCAGCGGCATTTTACTAGGGTTGACCATGGCCATCATGCTTGGTCCTGCCCTGTTCAGCCTGTTACAAACGAGCATCCACAGGGGTTTCCGGGCCGGGTTGTTCATGTCGCTGGGTATCTTCATGAGCGATTGTTTACTGGTTTCCCTGAGTTATCTGGGGGTTTCATCCGTGTTAACGGAACCCGACAACACAACTGCCTTCGGAATTATCGGTGGTATTGTGATGATCTTTTTCGGATTGTTCACCTTCCGGAAAAAAACCCCCATGAGAAATGACCCAGAGGTAGATGCGCCCGTCACGATTGACAGGCCAAAGCCCTTGAAATACATGGCCAAAGGTTTCGCATTAAATATCCTTAATCCCTTTTTACTGATCTTCTGGATGGGATGGATGGCATATGTCGGGAATACCTACGGTCCACAGTCGGGTGAACTCGCAATTTTCTTTGGTGGTACCCTTGCCACAGTATTATGCACCGACTTGCTGAAATGCTTCATTGCCGGAAAGATCAAACATTACCTGAACCAACGGGTTATTACCAGTGTAAACTATATCCTCGGAGCCACCCTCATTGTGTTGGGAGTTTATATGATTTTCCGGGTGACCTACCTCAAATCGGATAGCAGCACTGATAAACAACAGCTAAAAACCGAGATCAGCATGCCGGCCGGACATTGATTGTATGCTGGTTCCGTGTTTTTTTTTATTTTTACCCTTCAATCACAACCCCATGAAACAAAAGTTCGTTCTGCTCATCCTGAGTTTGCTCCTTTTGGGAGGCACCATTGCAACTTACTATAACCATTTCAATAATGGTTTTCATTTTGACGATTCACATACGATTAATAATAACATATATATCAGGGATATCAGCAATATCCCCCTGATATTTACCCAAGCCAAAACCTTTGGCTCGATGCCCAACAATCTAGGTTTTGAACCTGTGGTAACGGCCAGTACTGCGGTTGATTATTATTTCGCTAAAAAAGATCCACTCAGTCTGAATACGAATAAGGAATACAACGAAGGACTGGTGCCGTTTTACTATCACTGGCCTATGTTCCTGATCTTCATTTTACAGGGAATCCTGATGTTTTTTATTGTGCTGAAAATATTTAACATCAGCTATAAACATTCGTGGAATATTTATCTGGCCTTCTTTGCTGTTGGCTGGTATATGCTGCATCCCGGAAATGCAGAAACCATTAATTATATCTGCCAGCGTGCAGACCTGTTCTCAACGTTTTTTGTAGTGCTGGGGTTACTGCTTTATATGTATTCCAGGGTATGTAGAAAATACTTCCTCTACCTGATTCCTCCGGTAATCGGGGTCTTCTGTAAAGAAACTGCCACCATGTTCCCTGTACTATTATTTCTGTATGTCTTTTTCTTTGAGAAAAAAATGTCGGTCAGAAATTTCTTTTCCCTTAAACATTTTAAAGCAACCTGGGGTGCCATTAAAACCACCATTCCGGCCTTTATCGTGCTGTTTATTGCCATTATGACCGTTCAGATAGTCCTCTATTATCAAACGGATGTTTCGGGCTCACTCCATAGCGGAACCACGGAACCGGGTTATCATTTTAAATATCTGATCACACAACCTTATGTGCTCTTCACTTATTTTCTGCAATTTTTTGTTCCCCTCGGATTAAGTTCTGATCCCGACACTGAAGTATTTAAAACCGCATCAGATCTGAGAATGTGGATTGGGTTTCTTTTTATTACCGCGGTGGTGGCCCTATCGGTGGTGGCTTCACGTACCGAAAAAGGACGACCCGTGGCTTTTGGTTTGTTCTGGTTTTTGGTCGCCTCCATTCCCACCTCAGTGCTTGCAGCCCTGACCCAGGTGTCGAACAGTCACAGGTTGTTCTTTCCATACATAGGCTTAATGATCGCCATTTGTTGGGGATTGTATTTATTCATCGTGAAGATTAAACCTGTTTTTAAAGAACTTGCCTTCACGCGTACGCTGGTGGCCATTGCACTGATCATGCTGGGAGCCTATGCGTATGGCACCCGCCAGCGTAATGAAGTGTGGCGCACCGATGCCTCCTTATGGGAAGATATCGTGGTGAAAAGTCCGGGCAATGCCCGTGCCCTCATGAATTATGGCCTTTCAAAAATGGAAACCGGCGATTTTTTTGAGGCAGAATATTATTACCGAAGAGCGCTTGCTTTATGGCCCAACTGGTCTTACATCCATATCAACATGGGGATTCTCAAGAATGCACAGGGGGCAGAAGATGAAGCTGAACAATGGTTCTTAGGCGCCATACAGGTTGCAGGGGCCAGTCAGGAGCCCTATTATTATTACGCCCGTTTCCTTTATCAGCATAAGCTGCCTGATAAAGCCATTGCAAATCTTCAGACCGCCATCAGTATTTCGCCCGGCGACCTGAAATCGCGCAACCTGCTCATGTCGATATACGCGGAAACCGGTGCCTGGAGCGCCCTCACAGCATTGGCCACTGAAACCCTGCAACTGGTTCCCGGCGATGTCAATACCCTGTCGTACCTGGAACTGGCGGCCAACAAAAAAGATGCGGTAAGCCTTACGGCAGATGAGGTTGCTAAAAATCCCACCGCAGATGGATACCTGAGTCTGAGTGTGGAATATTACAACCGTGGTGAATATCAGAAATGTATCGACGCCTGTTATGAGGCGTTAAAACTCAAACCTGATTATTCAGAAGCCTACAACAATATTTGCTCGGCCTACAATGCCATGCAGATGTGGGATAAGGGCATAGAAGCCTGCGAAAAAGCGCTAAAAATAAACCCCGCTTTTGAGCGTGCCACCAACAATCTGAATTGGGCCAAAGCGGAGAAAGCAAAAACTAAATAGTGTTTTATTTTTCACTCGGGGCCGTCTTCTTGCGGAGCAGTGCCCGCAGATCTTTCAGGCTGAAAAAATCTGAATTAAAGGCGGTGTGTAACACCCCGGCGGGAATCATAATCAGAATTGAGCAAAGGCGCAGGTAAATCGAAAAAACCAGGCCGGCATTGGGATCGTGACCGATGATTCCAAAAATACCTGCAGTGAGTAACTCATCCAAACCGAGGTTGCCGGGTAGAAACCGTATGAGTCCTGAAATCCGCATCATCGCGATTAACGCAACGATCGACAATAACGGCAATCCAATTTGCAGCGCATCATTCAACCAGTAATACAAAAAGAAAAATACCAGCAACGATCCCAATGTAATCAGGACGTTCACCAACACCACCTGCTTGTTACGCATCATGGCGTTGGAATGGGTAATCACACGGTCGAGATATTTTTTGGTGCGGTCGAAAAAATTGCCCTGTTTCACTGGAACCAATTGTATTAAAAGATTGGCGTAATAGATCAGAATCGGGCTCAGCATCAATACCACAGAAAGCAACAGCAGATATTTATTGAGGATCCCTGCCAGCAAACTGACCGCCAACAGCGCCATTCCGGCAATGACAAACGAAATATAAATGGATACCACACCCACCGAAAATCCCTGTGAACTATCGACCTGATATTTTTTACGGAGATAGTAAACCGCATAAAAAATACCCCCGTTCGTGGGGATAAAATACGAGAACAAGCTCATCGACATTGGCATGAACAATACATCCGCCAGGGTTATTTTTTTCCCGCTGACAAACTTCACCAGAAACAACATCTGAAGCCCCGAAAAAAAATACAGCACCAGCGTGAGGCCTGTAAGAATGGCCCAATCAGTAAGGCTGATTTTCTCAAAATCATCAAAATAATGTCCGACATACAGATAATATACAATACCAGATATTATTATAAGTGAAATACAAAGTTTTACTATATCTTTTAATTTCATAAGCTATCGGACTCTTTCGGGTGTTATGTATTGTAAATGATCCTCCACAATCAGAATCATCAGGTCAAAAATAAAGATATTTCGCCGGCCGTGCGTAATAAAGTGATATTTTTGTAAGACCAGCCAACAACATGAATGAACCTACCCCTTCCGGCGATCTGAAAGCATTGTACGGAGAACAGTATGTTGAGAACTTCGCCCAAAACCAATCCCTTCAAAGGATTGGCACCTTATTGAAGTTTGTAAGGCTGCATCCACAGGACCATGTAGCGGATTTCGGTTGCGGCAACGGTATGCTGATGCCCCTGCTGGCGCCGCTGGTTGCTTCCTATACCGGGGTTGATTTTTCGGAATCGTTTATTGCGGCCGCCAATCAACGGAAGCAGAAGGGGTCTTGGAACAATGTTCAATTCCATTGCTCTTCCATACAGACGTTTTGTGAGGAAAATAAAGGAATCTACGATACCGCCTTCACGCTGGATTTTTCGGAGCATGTATACGATAATGACTGGCTGGAAATTTTGAGGCACATCCGGCAATCGCTGAAACCTGGCGGGAAACTCTATTTGCACACCCCCAATGCAGATTTCCTCATCGAACGTATGAAGCAGCATCACTTCATTCTGAAACAGTTTCCGGAGCATGTAGCGGTGCGTAATGCAGCACAAAACATTGCATTGCTGAAGGCTGCAGGATTCACGGTTTCAAACGTGCGGTTACTGCCGCATTACGTCACTTTATTGAAACCCCTGCATGTATTTTCTTTCCTCCCGCTACTCGGCAAATATTTCAAAGCGCGGATTTTTATTGAAGCCATAAACCTCTAACAGCACCTCAGCATAAGCCGATAATACGGATTCTGGTATTATTTGTTTAATAATCCGGCATACTCCTGGGCAACAACTTCCCATGAAAAGCCGGTAAGGATGTGCTGGCGGGCTTCACGACGCATCTCCAACAGGTCATCCTGCTGTTGTAGCACATAAAGTACCTGTTCCGCTAACGCCACTGAATCGCCCGCGGGGACAAAGAATCCTGTTTTCTGTGGAATGATCAGATCGTGCAGGGCCGGTAAATCCGAAGCAATCACGACCGTCCCTGACGACATCGCTTCAGCGACGACCAGACCGAACCCTTCTGACATACTGGGTAAAACAAACATATCAGCCGAGGCAAAGAGCTCTGGTAACCCGCTATGGGGAAGGGATCCGGTAAATACAACCGAGGAAGAAATATTTAACCGGGTAGCTAATTGTTGCATTTCGCCCATGAGATTCCCCTCTCCGACTACCATCAGCCGGGCTTCAGGGAATTGTTTCAGAACAGACGGCAGCGCTTGCACCAAATGCCTGATGCCCTTGGGTTCGATCACAGCCCCAACATATAGAAGGAATGGCCCGGTAATTCCGTATTTCAGCCGAAGTTCCGGTTTCCTTTTCGCAGGTAAAAATTGTTGTGTATCAATCCCCATCGAGCGCACAAAAGTTTTATCGCCAAAACCGTAAGCATTAAGGATTGCCTTCATGGCGCCACTCACAGTAATAATGCGGTTGCAATGTTTCATTACATATCGCTGCAGTTTCCCGCCAAGGCCTTTTGACAATCCAAGCAAATCGGTACCATGAACGGTTACGACCAATTTAATTTTCCGGTTAAAAAACCGCTTATAGATAACCGCCGTCAGGCCCTGTGGAATCAGCCAGTGGGCGTTGAGCAGCTGAATTTTCTCCTTACGGATTATACGCCGGATGTAATGCAACTGGTACAAAAAATAAAAAGGCACTGCAAACAGCAGTAGTTTATTTTTCCGGATATTGGGCAGAATGCCCGAACCATAAGCTATTCGTTGCGCGTTGAAGGGCGATTGCGGATGCTTAATAATATGCATGCCCTCATATTCTTCTTTCCGTGAAAATCCTTTATCGTGGGGCACCAGCACAAAAACTTCATAGGTACGTGCCAGATGCCGGCATAAATCCAGCATGAACATATCGCGCTGTTCGCCCTGCCTGCGCGGGAATGCAGAGGTTGTGACCAGGAGTTTTGGGCGGATATTGGGTGTCATGAGGATGGGGTTGCCGGGTGGGAGTTGATTGGTTGATTAGTTGGTTGGTTGAATAGTTATGTGATTGGTTAATTAGATAATTGGTTGATTGGATAACTTGGTCATTTGTTGGTATAATGTCAGACAGATGCCGTCATCCCGAACTTGTTTCGGGATCCCCTTGATTGCAAGATATCTTGATTTTCTAAACGTAATATATGACATTATCTTTTCATTTTTTGTTTTTCGCAAAGATACCTTTTGCCAGGGGATCCCGGATCAAGTCCGGGATGACTGCTTCGTAGGTGATCCCGGGTTACTTGTACGGAGCGGCGCCGAAGTAAACCCGGGATGACTGCTCCAATTGATTTTTCTTCCTTTGGTTTCAATGATCACAACGGTTTCTTACTATTTAAAGAATTTCTCGTACACCACTGGCGTCATAAGTTTGAGTGATATTGCCAGTTTGATAAAAATTTTAAATCTCCGAATCGTGTGGTAGCTGGTTTTATAATCCTTAAAAGACTTATTCGGGGCCTGCATAATTTGCTGAAAGGCCTCCTCTGAAAGCCCCAACTTTTTCATACAGTATTCAGTAATTTCTTTGGCCACGGGTGGTGGATTCTGGATTTCGCGCACGGCCTCCTCCCTGCTCATGGTACCCATCCGTAAAGGTCCCGACAAGGAAACCTTGCGCTTGTCGAATCCGAATTTCTGAAACGTATAATATCCGAATGCCCAGTGACTATATGTGTTTTCGTAATGATGGCCTCCGTAATACCGCCAGCCGAGCTCTTTGTCAAGTTCTGCTCGGGCTTCAGCCTTGGTATAATGAAAATAATTGGTAAACGGAATCACCTTAATGCGCCGGATAAACGTATGGGTAAACACGGACCACAAAGAAACGCCCGGGTAGGTTTTCAGCGGTTTATCAGAAAATAATCTACTCACACTTTTCACGTAAGTGCCGTCAATATAGCTCCATTCCATTGGAACGATTCCTTCGGTCATAAACGAAGCGCCACTCAGGATATACTTCACGCCCTGCTGTCGTGCCAGTTTATAGAGGGTGCCCATGATGGCCACATCGGTAGGAACTTCCACACACGGAACAGAAGCTTTAAGAAAGGCCACCTGCAATGCCTTAAACTCTTCCCAGTTCACCACGTAGGTGAAGAGATCGACCTTCAGTTTTTCAACCGCATTTTTAATGTTGGTCACAGAAATTTCGGTACTCCAACCGTTATCGAAAAATACCGCCAGCGGCCGCAAACCAGCTCTGACAGCGGCCAGCAGCGTATAGGTACTATCGGTTCCCCCACTGATACCCACGATACAATCGTATCGTTTATTTTTCGCGGAAGCTTTAATACGGGCAATAAGCTCCTCAAACCTTTGCCTGCGCAAAGATTCCTCCTGAGGATAAAATTGCAGCAGATGATCATGTTTGTGGCAATAATTGCACACGCCGTTTTCGTCGAACGTAACGGAAGAGGCCGTATCGTCCATCAAACACCTGACGCAAACCTTAGTTCCGGCCATGCTCGTGATTATTTGTACAAACGTTCATTGTCCTGAATGTCCATCCACATGGCAAACAACAGGGACTGCAGACTGCTGATGACAAGAAATATAAAGGCCAGGATGGTCAGGGGGTTCACCACCATTCCGTTGGAAACCAGGCCGAGAATCTTTACGGCATAAGGAATAGCGCCCAGTCCAAGGAAAAATCCCATATGATACAGGATGAACAATGGATGGAAATCGCGAAATAAATACTTTATATATAACCTCTTAAAAAACGATTTAAAGAGCAAAAAAGAAATCAGCGGAATGACTTTAAACACTTTCATTTTCGATTTTTCGCCGATAAAATAAACGGGTTTAATCTCGACTTCACGGACCGTGCAGAAAGAAATATTCAATTTTACCAGCAGGTCATTAGGCATTCCGTAACTCTTATAAATTTTATACAGCGCAATCGCGTTCAGCGCCTTGTTGGAAATGGCGGTGAATCCGGTTTGCGTATCGCTCACATGCCAGTAACCCGAGGCCAGCTTAGTGAGGGCCGACAGGGTGGCATTGCCCATAAACCTTACACGTGGAATGGCCATCCATGCTGAGCGGTGGATAAGACGATTTCCCTTTACATAATCGATTCCTTCGCTGATCACCGGCATGCAGATCGATTCAAGTTCGTCGGGATCCATTTGTCCGTCACCCGCCATCACCGCCACACAATCAATATTGCGGTCTTTGCACCATTTATATCCGCTGGCGATGGCTGCCCCTACGCCGCTGTTTTTCTTATGACGGATCAGGATTACCTTATCATGATCAGGATCCTCGTTTAATATTTCTGAGGGGATAAAATATTTTTTTTCTGTCTGGCTTTGCTCATAGAGAAGCATCTTAGCCCTGTGGTACTTGGTTTCTGTTTCGCGGTAATGAAATTCAGGCAGGTGCATTCCTTTCCCGATAAGGGGAATAAGTTGCTTCACCACTTCGCTCATCTCATCAGTGGAACAATCATCCACAACCACTATTTTATCCACAAAGGCCGGCATGGTTTCTATCACCATCCCGATTTGCTGCGCTTCGTTGAAGGAGGGAACTACGACGGCTACGGTTTTACCGTTTAACATATTTTAAATTTTGTCAGGGTTCGTACTGCTATGCGAAAATAACTAAAAAACCTGATGCGGTTCACAATCCCGGCATTTTGTTCAGGTTCATTTTTACTTGTACCTTTGAGCTCCGGAGGAGCGGGATTAATCCCCGCCAGTTTAAATAAAGAATGAAAAGTAAGTCAGCGGTTCGTAAATATACTTCAGGCATCAGCAGGAGGCGGATTCTGTATGCATTTTTTCTGCTGACAATGCTGTTGGGATCGCAGGTTACTTACGCGCAGACCGTCACCAAAATCATGGGGACGGTTATTGATAAAAAGACCAAGCAGCCTATCCCATTTGTGAATATTTTTCTCAAAGGCTCGGGATTAGGCACCACCACAGATTTTGAAGGGCGGTATTCCATTGAGACAAAAACCCCGACAGATACGATTCAGGCGCAATACATGGGTTATGAAACCGCGGTGCAACTGGTGGTAAAAAACAGGTTTCAGTTCATCGATTTTGAATTAAAATCCATGAGTTATCAGCTTGCCGAAGTAGTCATTCTACCAGGGGTAAACCCCGCAGAAGTGTTGCTGAAAAAAATTATCGAACACAAGCCCCAGAACAATAAAGAAGAGTATGATGCCTATGAATATGAAGCATATACGAAAATTCAGATTGACGCCAACAATTTCACTGAACGCCTGAAAGAACGAGGCATAATGAAGCCCTTCCGCTTCATTTTCGAAAATGTCGACACCTCCATCATCAACGGAAAGGCTTATTTACCGGTGTTTTTCACCGAAACTATGTCGGATGTTTACTTTCGGAAAGAGCCCAACACTACGAGGGAAATCATTAAAGCCCACAAAATATCCGGTATGGACAACGCCAGTATGGCGCAATTGCTGGGCAATTCATACATGAAGGTCAATCTTTACGACAACTACATGGTATTTTTTGAAAAGAATTTTGTGAGTCCCATTGCTAATTTTGGGCTGGCCTATTACAAATATTATCTCACCGACAGTGCTTTTATTGACCACCGCTGGTGTTACAAACTCAACTTCAAGCCGCGCCGCGCGCAGGAACTCACCTTTACGGGCACCCTGTGGGTTTCCGACACGACCTTTGCCCTAAAAACGGCCGACCTCCGCATGGTGGGTGATGCCAATATTAACCTGATCAACGAAATTGTAATTCACCAGGAATTTGAACGGGTCGACAGTCTGCATTACATGCCCGTGGTAGATCAGATGATTGCCGATGTAAACGTAACTGAAAACAGCAGCTGGACTTTTGGGTTTTACATACACCGCAACACTTCGTTCCGCAACATGATAGTAAACCAATTGCAGACAGAGGAATTTTATAACAAGCCCAACGATATCGAGATCCTCGACAGTGCCGGCAAAAAGGATGACGGCTACTGGAAACAAATCCGCCACGACAGTCTGACCGTTGAACAAAAAAATATATACAAACTGGTCGACACCATCCAGACAGTTCCTGCCTTCAAACGTTACAAGGAGTTTTTCAGCATCTTCACCACAGGATATAAAGTCTGGGGGCTTTTTGAGATCGGGCCCTGGATGTCATTATACAGTTTCAACGCCATTGAGGGAAGCCGCATCCGCGTCGGGGGGCGTACCAGCAATAAATTCAGCACCATGACGATGATTAACGCCCATATCGCTTATGGCACCAAAGACGAGCAATTTAAAGGAGGCGTGGATTTCTGGTACCGTTTCCGGAAAAACCCCAACCGCGGGTTCGGCATGGCATACACTTACGACATTGAACAATTGGGAGAAAGTCAGAACGCCTTCAGGACCGATTATCTGATTGGGTCCATCATCAGGCGCAACCCGCAGAACAAGCTCACCATGGTGGAAGAGATCAAGGGATTTTATGAGCATGAATGGTTTTACGGACTCGTTAATCGGTTGTATATAACACATCGCGTTATTTATCCCATGGGGACTACTTCTTTTCAATACATCGATAATCACCGGGTCAAGACCAAAGCCTCCATCATTACCTCAGAGATCCGCTTCAATACACGTTTTGCGTATCACGAAAAAATGCTGATGGGCGAATTTGAACGCGTCAGTCTGGGCACCAAATATCCGGTTTTGGAAGTAGGTTACGGATATGGCGCTAAAGGTTTATGGGGCGGCGATTACGAATATCACAAGTTGCAGGTCGGTCTGGTGCAGTGGTATAATGTCAGCACCATTGGCTGGTCAAAATATATTATTGAAGCCGGCAAAATCTGGGGGAAGCTCCCCTACTCGTTGCTGAAACTGCACGAATCCAACGAAACCTGGTCGTTCGACGAATACGCCATCAACACCATGAATTATTACGAATTTGTGAGCGACGAATATCTGCACTTATATTATACACATCATTTTGATGGATTATTTTTCAACAAGGTTCCGTTACTGAAAAAACTCCGCTGGCGCGAAGTCATACACGGGCGCTGTGTGATGGGGCGAATGAACGCCACCAACAGGAACTATAACGTCCTTCCCGAAGGCACCTACACATTAAGCAAGCCCTACTATGAAGCCGGTGTGGGCATTGAAAACATTTTTACGGTGCTTCGCATCGATGGCGTATGGCGGCTTTCGTATCTGGATCATAAGAATGTATCGCGGTTTACCCTGATGTTCTCGGTGAAGTTTAATTTTTAAAAGTAACGAGTGACGGGAGGCGAGGATCGGGTGATGAGTAACGAGTGACAAGTGATTGATAAAAACATTACTTTTGTAATGATTAAGAATAGAATGAGATGATTTTAAGGGCCACGAATCTTGTTAAAAAATATCGTAACCGCACGGTGGTTAATAATGTTTCGCTTGAAGTGAACCAGGGCGAAATTGTGGGATTACTCGGACCCAACGGGGCGGGCAAAACCACCTCTTTTTATATCATTGTTGGACTGATCAAACCCAACGATGGCAAGGTGTTTCTGGATGATGTTGAAATTACTTCAGAAGCCATGTACAAGAGGGCGCAACGCGGTATCGGATATTTACCCCAGGAACCCAGCGTATTTCGCCGGCTGAGCGTAGAAGACAACATCAGCGCGGTGCTTGAATTCACTAAACTTTCGCGCGAAGAACAAAAAGATAAACTCGAGACCCTGCTGGAAGAATTCGGGCTGCAGCATGTCCGCAAAAGCAAAGGCATTCAGCTTTCCGGCGGAGAACGTCGCCGTACAGAAATCGCCCGTGCACTGGCCGTTGGACCTAAATACATCCTGCTGGATGAACCGTTCGCCGGAGTAGACCCCATTGCGGTGGAAGACATTCAGACGATTGTTTGCAAACTGAAAGAGAAAAACATCGGGGTGCTCATTACCGACCACAACGTACATGAAACCCTATCCATTACCGACAGGGCTTATCTTCTGTTTGAAGGTTCCATTCTGAAATCGGGCACGGCTGAAGAGCTCGCCAATGACGAGCAGGTGCGTAAAGTATACCTTGGTAAAAATTTCGAATTACGTCGTTAAACCGGCATTCCGCCAGGATTTTGCATCGAAAGATCCGTATCTTTCCTGATGAAGTAATTACGCTTGATGAAGAACATCAGCATAAAGAAGACATCGGCCAAAACTCCTATGATTACCCCCGCTATCGCGCTGCCATATACCAGTCCCCGGATGTCGGGGACTATTTCGAAGTATTCTTCGGGCAGCCCAGCCAAAATCAGATCAACCATCTGATCCAATCCCTTGAGCATAAACAACTCATTCAGGATCATAAAAAGATATAATCCGCACCCATAAATCCAGGTCCATGAATAGCGCTTCATCATGGCAATGATGAGCAGCACCGGCATAATCACGTTTACCAGAAACATCAGATTGGCTGCCCACAAGCCGAATACATTATATCCAAACAGCGAGTAACCCGCTGCAGGCGCGGTAAATAGTGCCGGTATCGAAAATACCACACCCACCAAAAGCAGCACCCAAATGATCTTCAGTAATATTGGCAATGGCTTCCAGCCTGTATGTCGTTCCATGGTTATTTTTTTTTTGCGAAGGTAATTCTATTCTGGATTTTTGGGAAAATAAAGACAAAAGATAAAAGACAAAAGATAAAAGAAAGTTGAAAAGTAAAAAGTTTGAAAGTAAAAAGATAAGATAAAAGACAAAAGGAAGAGCCAGTATATAAGTATAAAGATTAGTGCGGAACGGGTATAGGTTGAAGCCTGGCTGGGTCGGTATGAGTTAAGATTAACGCCTGGTTGGGTCTTGCGGTCATTTATCCTCGAAATATCGGTCACAACTAAATTGCTGGTCAGGTCGAGTGCAGCCGCATGTTTTTGGCGGCTGTGTATCGAGACCCGCTAATGAAAGGTTAGTCGGGGGTGACTGCTCGCAATGCCGACGCGAATGGAAGTTTACTTTAAACTTTTTACTTTTAAAACTTTAAAACTTCCTTTTGTCTTTTATCTTTTGTCTTTTTACTTGCTTATTGTTTATTGTTTATCGTACTGCAATATCTCGTTATGCACGTATTCCAGCTTGATGCCAGCCTCGGTGAACATCTGTTCGGTTTCGGCTCCGGTATGGTACATCCATTCGCACACCACGCGTTCGATGCCGCAATTGATGATGAGCATGGCGCAGGTTCGGCAGGGGGTCATGCGGCAATAGAGGGTCGCGCCTTCGAGCGCTATGCCCATACGTGCGGCCTGACAAATGGCATTCTGCTCAGCATGCACGGTGCGAACACAATGCTGCGAAACGCGTCCATCCTCATGTGTGACCTGTTTGAAAAGATGGCCTACCTCGTCGCAATGCGGCAATCCGCGCGGCGAACCGACATAACCGGTTACAAGAATCTGTTTATCGCGGGCAATCACACAGCCGCTTCGGCCGCGGTCGCAACTCGCGCGTTTGGCGATGGTATGCGCAACTTCCATGAAGTATTCATCCCAGGTGGGGCGAATGTTTGTTTGATCGTTTTCCATGTTTTGAGTCCGTAGTCCCTAGTCCCTGGTCAGTGGCTGTTGGGAGATTGGGATGAGATATTGATTAATATTTTTTCTATCTGTTGGTGTAATTCTTCTATGCTGCCATCGTTCATGACCCGGTAACCGGCCAGTTCGATGCATTTGCGGAGGTTTTGATTGTTGGGATCGGTGGAATCCATTTCGCGTTTTTCGTTGTCACGAAAGGTTTCGAAGGAGATATGATCTGTTTCCGAAGCCCTTTCGATCACACGTTTATAGCGGACTTCAGGGCAAGCATCCACGGCGATCAGATAGAAGTTACCTTTGCCGCGCAGGAGCTCAACTTCACCGGGCGTGCGGATGCTTTCTATAATACAATTCTTTCCACTGATCAGGGCCTGTTCGTAAAGTTGTCCAACGATGTAATCCGGGCCGTGCGCGGCACGCAACTCATTGGCCACGATTACCATACTATCGCGGTTTACAGGCATCCCGCGACGACGGATCTCATCGGTTAAAAACGCCCTGACCGAAAAATGTACAAAGCCCTTGTTACCTGTGAGAAAATCTACGATGGTTCCTTTGCCGGCACCTAGTGTGCCGGTAATTCCGATGATCAGCATGCTGAGTTTTTAAATTGAAAGGATTAAATCCCAAACAAAAGTACGTATTTATTCAGGCTTATTCAACAACACCAGGGAGGATTATTTCTTGCATTGCGTATTAATCCAATCAATCATCACATGCAGGACTTCAGGGGAAAAAGTTTCGGAAATCCGCGCATATTCACTGATCTGACAGGTGGTGCAGTGCTGAAATAAATGGTTCAGCCCGGGAAAGGCCATCGTTTTATACTGTTTACATTTGCCCGATTTCAGCGCCTTCTCAATAGCGGTGAGGTTTTGCGCACAAGGAACCTGAAGATCCTTTTCCCCGTTAAGGGCCAGCACCGGGCAGGAAACTTTTTTCAGCCATGGTTGCGGATCGAAACGAACAAACTCAACAAACCACTTTGTGCAGATCAGAGATACACTCCGGTTAATATTTGCATCGGTCAACCCGGAAGCTTCCTTTTGCTCCGAAGTCATATTTTCCGCTTCCCTCTTCATTAATTCTTTAAGTGAACCAGAGAGCTCTTTGCTATAGCCCTCTTTTTCGATCAGTCCGTAAATTTTTTCGAGGATGGTGCGATTTAAAGCGATTTCAGACTCAGGCGTGCTATCGGCACGGGCGATAAGTTCCGCCTGGTCCATCAGGATTTGCTTGCCCGTAGTTCCGGGGCCTGCAAGCAGGATGATGAACGCCACTTTACTATTTTTAGCCGCTACTATGGGTGCTATCATACCGCCCTCGCTATGTCCGATCAAGCCGATACAGGAGGGATCAATTTCGTTGCGGGTTTGCAGATAATCAAAGGCTGCCAGGGCATCCGTGGCAAAATCGTAGGACGTTGCTTTCTGGAAATCGCCGCCGGAAACGCCTACTCCGCGGTCATCGTACCGCAGCACAGCAATGCCGGCCCGGGTGAGTGAATCGGCTATTACCCAAAAAGGTTTATGTCCCAACAGGGTTTCATTCCTATCCTGGGGACCGCTTCCGCTGATCATAATTACTGCCGGAAAAGGTCCGGTACCGGCAGGTACAGATAATGTTCCCGCAAGGGAGAACTTCCCTTTTTTATTAGGAAAGGTGACGTCTTCGGTCGCATAAGGGAAAGGAGGCTTCGGTTCCTGCGGGCGCTCCATCACCGGCAGCACTTCCACACGATGCATGGCAAAGGCGATTTCACCGGCCTGATTCCATTGACCCTTGAGGGTGTCGCAACCGGCATTGAAGACCGCCTTGTATTTTGCACTTAGTTTTTTGCATTTCACGATTAACGTATCCCCAGACAAAGTAGCGGCATCTATATTGAAACTATCGCTCGTCTGATCGGGGCTGGTGAAATATCCGGTGCACACTTTATTGCTGCAATCGAGATGCATTCCCAAGCGCAGACTGCCACCCCTGCCTTCGATGGCACCCATCCAGTTTCCCTGTGGGTTGCAATTCTGCGATTGAAGCAGCAACGGAAACAACAAACACAACCCCCATGAAATAAAAGTGATGCCATGCAGCATCATTCTTTGTGATCGTGCAGCTGTCATTTTCATATATCAATGAATTAATTTTTAACAGAAAAATTATTTAGTTCCTAAAACACGCAATTCTCCGGAGGTGTAGAAGATTTGTCCGGTGGGTGGGGTATTCAGGATTTTAATCATTGCTCTTGCCACCGTACGGGCGTGAATGGCTTTGAAATTCTTTGCCGGCCCAAACAAAAACAATCCGAAGAACTGCATAACCCAGCGGCCCGGTTCTTCGTGCCATCTTACTTTTTTGCGTTTACCCAACAGAAAGGATGGCCTGACAATAGCGAGTTGTGTGAATCCCAGGCGTTGAATATTTGCTTCCATTTCGCCCTTCAGCCTCAGATAATTGGTGCCGGAAGCCGCATTGGCCCCTATTGAAGATACCACAGCACAGGCATTCACATTGTTGGCTTTGCAGGCCTGGGCGGTAAGCACGGGCAATTCCGCATCCACGTATCGCCACACTTGCTTATCGTTGGATAGTGTGATATTGTTGCCATAACAGCTATAAAGTTCATCGCCGGTCATCAGGTGCTTCACCTCATCCAGCTTACTGAAATCTATTACATGCTCCTCAAGTTTTTCGTGTGTGAGACCTGAGGCTTTTCTGACAAAGGTTTTAACTTTTGCGTAGCCTTCATGGTTTAGCAACTCAAGCACAACATAATTGCCGATGAGTCCCGTGGCTCCAAAGACAATCGCAGTTTTGAGGGTTTTTTCCATTGTCATAACCTATTAATTATTGACATGTATTAGCTGAAATTCGCGGATCTCTTTCTGATCGACCATAATTTTCAGAAAGCAATGCTGCGCAGCAAAGTTAGCAGGAATTTTAACAGGTACCACATGGATTCCTGCAGTGTAGCTCCCGCTTTCACGACTCAGAATTTCACCCTTTGCCCCTTCCAGAATAATGGTTATATCCGATTCGACGGGCAAATTAAAACTAACATTCACGGCTTCTTTAAAAGGATTCGGAAACACTTTCACCTCTGAAATGGCCGCGTTATCGATCATCCCGGTAAGGAGGGTAAGATAAAAACCATCGCTGTGTGAAACCGGCGAAATCAAACCCGCACCATTCACGGCTTTCAGGCTTACATAAACCATGGTATCCATAAGCAGGGAAAGCCCTGAGGCGCCTGTGCTTAATACATTGCCCACATCGGTCCAGTCAATCACACTGCTGTCGCCGGGCGCATAACCTACCGCAAAAAGATAGGTCTGTATCCCGGAATGGGGATCTGTTGCGGCATCCCAGTTGGCACTTGCCTGACTGTTGTTGCTGCTGGTATCAATATCGAAAGCAAGTCCATCATAGATCCACGCAGAGGTATCGGGCGCCGACCAGTCAATGTTTACATCCCTGGAAGCCGCACTGGACCATAAACCGCTAACATCTGTAATGATCGACTTGATGCGGCATGCAGGGGTTGCAGGATTTGCATTCTGGTAGCGGACTTCTTTGCCGGTCCCAATGGTAATGTTTGCTGTACTGTTGCGTGAGCGATATACTTTCACATCATCATACAAGGTGTTGCTGCTCGCCGTTCTGAGCGAAATAGAATTCCCGGAATCCAGTGGTGCGGGGTCGGTCCATTCAGAAACCTGCACATTGTTCAGGAAAGCTTTCATGTTCCCTGTAACCGTATTGAACAAGATTTTACAATCGTACCATGTCATTGAATCAATAGCATAAACATCATTCGTTTGTAAACTATATACATCATCAATACATTTATATAATTGTACTTTATTCTCATCGGAGCGAAAATACACAAAGTACGAATTTCCGCGGTTAACGCCTTTCACGCTGTCGCAGAAAAAATGCATGCCTGCCCTGCGGTTGGTGAGGCTTCCGCCGATATTCATCTGCCAGTGATAGAGGTAGGTATTCCCCTGATGCTGATCAACCAACGCAGAGAGATTTGAGTTGGTGCTGGCTTCGTTCGTTTGGTTCACCCGGCCACTATTGATTACCCAGGTCCCGGTATTTACAGTCCATTCAGGATGAATGGCCGTGGTGAAATTATCATTAAAAAAACCATAGGCTCCGTTGGCGCGCCATTCTGTGCCGTTATAATCAAGCACCTGGTACAACAAATCATCCGTTCCGACATTATCGGAATCGGTAAAATTTGCTGTGAAATTATGGGTTTCCCAACTGTCGGCGGTGATGCTGGTAAGCGGGGCCACCATATCCACCGAACAATTCCAGATGGCCTGAAATCCGGCGTGGGTGGTTGCGTTATCGCTGTGAAATTTCAGGGTCATATCCCCGCCGGTGGCTGTAACAGTACCCGGACCTGCAGTTCCGCTATAGCGGCCTAATAACGGGGAGGCCACAGATGGTCCGTTATAAATCCATAGGGAATCGTAACCCGATTCCAGGTCGAAACCGGTGAAGGTCATACTGAGGCTTGTAGCGCCGTCCGGACTAAGGGTCCATGTAAAATTTTCATTATCGAAATGATTGCAACCGGGACCGCCAAGATCGTAGAGCGTATCAGAACAGGCGACAGTGCGGCAGGTGGTAAGTTTATCTTCGATCAGATTCCAGAGCGCGCTGTATCCATCATCATAGCCAAGGGCCCAGATTCCGATGCCCGCAATGTTGCGCAGGTAAACCATGTCGTAGCGGTATTCAAGGCTTTTTTCGTCATCGATAAAACACTGACGCCATTTTGAGCCATCATTAAACACAAAATATGGGGTCAGGCTCTTTGGTTCCCAGCGTGCATAAGGATTATCGTACCAACCGGAATCGCTGTCGTGAACATATTTATAGGTTCTTGAATTAGAAGTCCCGGCAACCGTTGTTGCCCCGAGGGATGAAGATGTGGTCTGCCATTCGCGGCCATAGTAGGGCAACGCTAGGATGATTTTATTATTTGATGCACCCGCACTCAAATAATAGGTAATGCTTCGTGAAAGATTATCACTCGTATTGCATAATCTGCTATACAAACCGGAAACAGGACCTGCTGTAGTACTACCTCCATAGTAATAATCATAACCCATAATCACAAAATAGTCGAGATACCCGTTGAGCGCAGCAATATCATAGGTACTGCTCCAGTTCACTGACGGTCCGGCAATACTGACTTTAAAATTTGCATTGGCTGCATGCACTTGTGTACAAAGATCCTGAAGAAAAGCGGTTAAATTGGCGCTTTCCGTTGAGGGAACTCCTTCAAAATCGATATTGATACCATGGGCGCCGCGACTTTGAATGGCATTGATAAGGTTGGTAATTAGGGTTTGTTTTGCAGAGGCATTAGCAAAGAAAGTGGCGTGTGAGCTAAAAAGGGTTGCGCAGAGATGCACCTTCTTACCGAGGGCGAGTGCCGTATCCACGACATCGGTCGTGGCCCAGCTATGCGTATTGATTGCCGCTCCTGTAGCGGGATTCACTTCATAGGCAAAGTAGCAAAGGTCGGAAAGTAAATCCCAGCGATAATTTCGGTAAGCGGTACCCATCCAGTAAGGGTGATATCCGAAAACGATTTTTTCGAGGGTGCATCCGGCTTTGTCGCTCGTAATGACCGGCATTTTAACGGTCCCGTTTAATGCGTCAAACTGTTTATCAGTGGTATATCCCAGGGTATTGTAATATTCTTGTTCTTCCTGATGGATAGAGATCCGCGGCTCTTCCTGAGCCAGAAGCAGGGACCAGCTCAAGGCAGCCACACAACCTAAAAGTATTCTTCTCATTTGTATAATTTGAAGACGCAAATATATGAAAAAGATCATGGATTGAGCGACATTTCAATCCATGATCCTAAACTTTCTATACTTTTTACTCACATTTGTGCCTCGGGCAGCCTAATGGCTAAACGTTAACCCCGTTGGGGTCATCACCATTACCTTTCCAATCATCTCCTCGTTCCATGAGTCATCCATAGAATGATCCACATAGAGCAGGTTTTCCATGCTTTTATCAAAACGAACCTTTTGACCGACGGGCACTTTAAATGCCACCCTGACTTTCTGGTTTCTCCATTTTTCGCGGGCTGGCAGGTTAAAGTAGTTGTTGATGTGCAACACAGAATCCTGTTGTTGCACCTGATAGGTGATGGTCTGTGCTTTTTGCCGTGCCTGAAGTATGGAGCTGCCATGGGAAGAGCGCGTAATCACCACACTGTAATTGCTGCTGTCCGAGGGGATAAATTTAAACGTAGGGATTCCGTATCCTTTGGTCGACACTTCGTCGGAAACAAAATACAGGTTATCCAACACGATCCGGCTGGGAAACTCCTCTTCGTCAAAGACGCGGATTCCGGCCTCGGGTACCTGAAGGGTGAGTGTGCTATCGGCCGGGGGTGTGATCTGAAGGGTGATTTTATCGACCGATTTCTCTGAAAAGGAGCGATACACCATTATCGTAGTATAAATGCTCAGGAACAGTCCTACCAGCCACAATCCGGTGGCAAGCATCGACACCACACGAATTTTTTTACGATAACCGAGTACCAGTTTCATTCCGTTAAACACCATCATCACCAGCGGAACGCCCAGCAATAACAGCAACCCTAACAGTGCCGTACTGGATTGTGCAGCGGATTCAAAAATCAGCGAAGTAAACGCAGGGAGCGAGAAGGTGGTCATTCCCCAGTGGGTTACCATAAAGAAGTTCTCTGATCCCGTAAGGCTAAGAAGGAGGGCAATGGTAAGAATGGTTCCGAAGATCAGAAACACAATTCCGATAATCATGAGAATGGTTTTTACAAAATAATAAACCAGGTTCTCGATCACACCGCCGATGCGGCTTCCCATACTCCCGTTTTCCACTACGGGAATGCGGCGTTTATACCGGAGCTCACGCCTGAGATGCCGCATCCGCCGCTTAAAATCCCGTACTTCCTGTTCGGTCTGCGGACGTTTTTTATCGCGAATGCTTCTGTATCTTTTTTTCAGATCGGTGAGTTCTTCCTTAATATTCTTTTCTATTGTATGGATGTTGATGTACTCCCCTTTCATTTCAAGCTTTTCAGCGGTATTTACCGCAGGGGGAATAATAATCCACATCACGATATAAATCAGTACACTCGATCCGAACATGAAGAGCATAATTAAAAAGGCCAGACGGAACCAGATGGGATCCACATCAAAGTAATGAGCCAGTCCGGAGCACACACCACCCAACACCCGGTTGTCGGTATCGCGGTACAAACGACGGCGGGCTTTGCGGGGGGTACGATCTTCTGCAGGTTTTTCGCTGCCGTTTTCGCTTCCGCCGATATCAGCGGGTTTGCCGAGCATCTGAATCACTTCATCCACGTCTTCCTGTGAGATGACATGTTTATTCTCGTCCATTTTGGTTTGGAAGATCTCCGCAATACGTGCTTCAATATCTTCAAGAATTTCATCTCCGCCCTCGGCGGCGCTGAAATGGGTACGCAGCGAATCAAGATACTGCTCCAGGACGTTGTAGGCATTATCATCTATATGGAAGAAAATGCCGTTGATATTGATTGAAATCGTCTTTTTCATTTTATTGTAGATTTAAATTTCCGGTTTTTAGTTGATTTTTTCTGTAACGTTTCCCACTGATTCCACGAGTTCCCTCCACGAGAGGTTGAGCTCTTTCAAAAAAGTTTGCCCGGTGGGTGTGAGCGAATAATACTTCCGCGGGGGACCCGATCGCGATTCCTCCCAGCGGTAGTTCAGCAGGCCATCATTTTTCAGGCGGGTTAACAGAGGGTAAAGCGTCCCCTCCACCACCAGAAGTTTTGCGGATTTCATCTTTTCGATGATATCGGAAGCGTAAGCCGCTTCGTCAGAAAGTACCGCGAGAATACAATACTCCAGTACCCCCTTCCGCATCTGTGCTTTTGAATTTTCTATGTCCATAATGATAATTTTTTCTGGTTCATAATCAATAACAGGACAAAGATACGAAACTTTTAGTACTATGCAATACACAATACCAAATATTTTTTATTACCTTGCTATGAACTGTGCGAAATAATAGTGCTAAGTTGCTTTTTTTTAATGTTTTCCATGTATAGTTTTGAATGAAAATAAATTTTGTCCCAACCAAAAAAATACAATACCTGACTTCCTTTTGGGCTGATGAGCCTGAATAACAGCTTTGTTTTCGCGTTGCATCATTTTTTTGTACTTTTGAAGTTCAAAAACAAAAATCACCATGGAAGAAAACATGCCCCCGGTCCCGGAGAACAAAGTTCCCCCCACAACACCAAAACAGGTAAAGAATCCCGCCACAAAAAAGAAACTCAGTTCCCGCCAGATACTCACTATTGTTCTGGTCGTTCTGGTAATCTTATTACCGCTCAGCGTATTTTTTGTAATGAATCTTGAGAACTCCAAACTCAAAGAGCGGCAGAAAATAGAAATGGATTCCCTGAAATCGCAAACGACGGAAATGATGAGGGCCAACAATGAAACCAACCTGAAAACTGTGGCCAAAGTGTTTTCCTGGGCAGCCCGTGCGGAAATCATGCGCAATAATATGGAACAACTGAACCAGGTAATGGTGGAACTTGTTAAAGTGCAGGGTTACCGCCAGGTGGTGATTCTCACCAACGAAGGTTCGGTAATTTTGTCGACCGATAAAAAATACGAAGGCAAGGCCTATACTGAAGATTTCTATACACAACTGGCCGGTTCTGACGATGTGCTGATGAGCGTCCAGAAAAACGGCGACCTGCTGGTCTCCGCCCCCATCTTCGGTATCGACAGCCGGCTGGGATCCCTCGTGATTACCTATACCCCCGTTACCCCCGATTTTACCTCTGCAGCTCCCGAAGAAGTAACAAAAAAGCAGGAATAAATGGCGTTTTCGGTATGTAAAAAAATTAATGTCCGCACAGGCTGGTTAATGCTTGGCCTGCTGTGCCTCAGTTTGCTTACAAGTTGCGGAAGCGATCTGAAAGTTGGCATGGATGAGTTTATGCTGCAGGGCAAATTAAAAAACAGCCGCGGCGAATTAATCCGACTGCAATTGTTGTCGGTCGACAGTCTGAGCACCATCGACTCCGTGGTGGTTGATAACAACGGCGCCTTCAGTTTTAAATCGTCCATTTCGGAACCGGGATTTTATCTGCTGGGTACCAAAGCAGATAATTTTATCACCCTCCTGATTGATCAGGGCGAAGACATTACCATTGAAGCCGACGCCATGCAGCTTGCTTCCGATTACAGTGTGAATGGCTCGCCGGGCTCACAACTCCTGTGGGAACTTAACGACCATACACGGATGAATTACCGTAAGTCGGATTCACTGATGCAGTTGCTGAATGCCAGTCAGGCCCATCTTCGTTTCGACTCGATTAAAACCGAAATTGATTCCACGTATACAGATATCTATAATAATCAAAAGACTTTTTTACAGGGATTCATCCAGAAAAATTCCACGTCCCTTGCCTCACTCATGGCGCTGTACCAGGTGTTCGGACGCATCCGTATGATCAACGAGCGGGAAGATGCGGCATTATTTGAAAAGCTGGACAATGACCTGTTAGAAAAATATCCTGAAAATTTATATGTTGCCGAATTACACGAAAGGGTGACCGTTCTTAAAAAAGAAAAAACCGAAAGACTTGCCTTTGAAAAGAAACTCGACTCAGGCAACGTAGCCCCGGCCATTCAGCTCAACACACCTGCCGGCGCCCCTATTACGTTGTCTTCGCTAAAAGGGAATGTGATACTGCTGCATTTCTGGGCAACGTGGTCTGCGCCCTCGCAAGCGGGCATCACAACCTACAAATACTTGCAGAAAAAATACGCTCCGAAGGGATTCACCGTTTTCAGTGTTTCGCTCGATAAAGACCGCCAGTCGTGGGAGATGGGCATTCGCGAAAACAAAATGTACTGGCCCCAGGGATCAGACCTCAGGGAATGGGAAAGTCCGTTGGTGAAAACCTACAATATCGCAACCATCCCCAGTACCTTTTTAATTGATAAGGACGGCAGGATTATTTTAAAACGCCCCGACGATCAGACACTGATGAACTACCTTGCACGTTACTATAAATTCTAACACCCGATAAAGTGACCCCATCCACCGCAGGCGGTAAAATTTATTTTGTTTCCGACAGCCATTTAGGTGTCCCGGATGCCGCCTCCAGCCTGGTGCGCGAAAAATTGCTGGTACGCTGGCTGGAAGAAATCCGCACGGATGCTTCAGAAATTTATCTGCTGGGCGACATCTTCGATTTCTGGTTTGAATATACCACGGTGGTTCCGAAAGGATTTGTGCGCCTGCTGGGCAAACTGGCCGAACTTTCGGACGCTGGTATACAGATACATTATTTTACGGGTAACCACGATATGTGGATGTTCGGGTATTTTCCGGCGGAACTGGGCATACAGATTTACCGCGAACCCGAGGACCGCGAAATCAATGGTAAACATTTTCTGATCGGTCATGGCGATGGTTTGGGGACGAATGACCACGGCTATAAATTCATTAAAAAAGTATTTGCCAGTAAATTTTCGCAATGGCTGTTTGCCCGATTGCATCCCAATTTCGGGATCAAACTGGCGCTGTATTTCTCGCGCAAGAGCCGCGTGGCCCGGGGCGATTCCGATGAAATTTTCGGGAGCGCTGAAGATGAACGCCTGCTTGTGTATGCCCGCGAACTGCTTAAAACGAACGATTACCATTATATGGTTTTTGGTCACCGCCACCTGCCCTTCGATATCGAACTTGAAGGGGGCGCGCATTACATTAACCTGGGCGATTGGGTGAACAACTACACCTATGCGGTATTTGACGGCGAGACCCTGGCATTAAAAGCATGGCTCCCTGAAAACGAACATAAAATTATCAGGAGTTTATCAGCGGAATGAGGGCTTCCTCATATTGCCTGACAATGTGTTCCCAGCTATATTCCTCGTGAAACTGCTGCACTTCCTCTTCGGGAACGCGATAATCGTTCAAAAATTTATTCTGATAATAATCCTTTAGTCGTTCTGCTAAAAACGCAGGATCGTTCTGCGGAATGATTTCACCGTTTACCCCGGAATGAATCAGCGAAACATTGCAACTGACCGGAGTAGTAAACGCGTACAGGCCACTGGCCAGGGCTTCATTCAGGGCCATCGACATTCCTTCGTTGAGTGAGGGCGCCACCATGCAATGGGCAGTCCGGTAGGCCATGGGCATCTCCTGTTTATCCAGCCATCCGATAAAACGGACGAAATGCTGCAGCTGATGTTTGCTTACGAAATCCTGCATCTTCCGGCGCATGGGGCCATCGCCTATGACAATCACTTCAAAGGGAATATTCAGAACCTGCAGTTTTTTGATGGCCTGAAGAAAAATCATCGGACCCTTTTGCTGCACCAGCCTTCCGGCAAATAAAATCCTGAATCGTTCGGAACGGGCAATCTGATCGGGATAAAATAGTTTGAAATCGGCCCCATTATGCAACAACCGGACTTTCGAAGCCGAAGCACTGCCCAGAAAGCGCACTGCATTATGAAGCATATCGTCCGACTGCACAAACAGCGCTAAGGCTGACTTGCACACCGACCGGATACGAAACCATGTACACGCATGATAGAACCACATCTGCCGCGGAAAAAACCAGGGGATATCATGTCCGTGACTGATAATCACATAAGGTAGTTGAAACTTTTTAAAAACATCCAGGGCAACCGCCCCGCCGGGCAGGGCAAAATTTGCAAACACAATATCGTAGGTGTATTCGTGAAGCTGTCCCTGTAAAAATGCTTTTGTATACCGCATCCAGGAAATCATTTCGAACACATCCGATTTAAATTTATGTTTACGTTTTGATTTTAAGCGTACGATTTGCAACCGGCCATTTTCTCCCGTACTCGTTTCGGGTTCCCCCGGATACCACGTAGTAATTACCGTAACCGTATGGTCAAGCCGTGCCAGTCCTTCAGCAATATAACGGCTGATTTCGCCTGCACCACCGCCCAACGGGGGATATTCATAATTCAGGAGTAGCATTTTCATTGGCACAAATGTACAATAGCTTAAGCATGAAAGAAAAAATGGACACAATTTTATTAATTTTGTGTCATGAATGTTAAACAAATACTTCTGGGCCTGCTAATGTGTACCGCAGGATTCACCCTGGTGAACGGGCAGGAAGGCCACCAACTGCAGTATCTTGTAAAAGACCTGAACGGAAAAGCCTATCTGCTTTCGATAAAGGGCAATACTTATGATGTGGCCGATAGTTGCATAGTACAAAACGGACTGATCCGCTTTGATCTTCCGGAAGGGATAGAGCCCGGAATGTACCGGATGTCCTTTGCTGACAGTCTGTATACCGATGTCATTATTAACCATGAAGATATTCGCCTTGAAAACGAATTAGCGGATTTGCAAAACAAACTACGCGTGTTGAGCAGCGAGGAAAACCGCATCTACTACGCTTATTGGAAAAATTCCGGACTCATCAACGACACCATCAATCAGATTGCGCAAGAGGGAAACCTGTTGTATGAAGCCTCGGGACATGTATTAACCCCGCAGCTCGACAGCATGCAGCGTAAGGCCAATATGCTCAACCGGAGATTAAATAGTTTCACCGACAGCCTGATCAGCGTTTCCGGAAATCTTCTGGTCGGCAACATTATCAGGGCTTACAAAAATCCCGATTATTACGCTTATCTGAAAACCCCCGGTTCGTATCCTTATAAAAATGTGTATGAGTTTTTAAGGGACCATTATTTTGACCATATCGCAATCACCGATGACCGCTTATTACATACAGAAGTGTTGTATGTAACCATTACCCATTACCTGAACACCTTCGGGGATCCGCAATCAACCGAGAATTATTCGCGCGCAGCCGATACCATCATGAAACGCCTGTCACCGAATCCGAAAATGTCGGATTACGCGCTGACCTTAATGTTAAACACATTTGAGCACAGCACCTGGGAAAAAGTCTTTACCCACCTGGTCGACACCTATGTCTCTCCGAACAGTTGCGAAATTGAAGGCGCATCAGAATACCTGGCTTTATCGGAAGTTATCCGGAACCTGGAAATCGGGAAACCCGCTCCTCCCCTGGTAATGAAAGACTATTATGGAAAAGAATTTTCGCTGGTGCAGTCCAGCGCCAAAGTTACCCTGCTGGTTTTCTGGAGCAGTGAGTGCCCGCATTGCCACGCCATCATGCCATCCCTTATGGGCCTCTACGACCAATGGCATGCTAAAGGGCTTGAAATTGTTGCCATATCCATTGATACCGATGAAAAAGCCTGGAAAGAAGCTGCCCATGGCACTGACCTCCGCTGGACTCACCTATGCGACATGAAAGGCTTCGACAGCGAAGTTTTGAAACATTACAACACCTGGAAAACACCGGGATTCTTTGTACTGGATGCACAAAAAGTCATCGTTGCAAAGCCTTTATTGGTTTCGCAAATTGAAGATACACTCGAAAAGTATTTAAAATAAGCCCTTCCGGAAAAACCGACGTTACCTGGTGACAGAAAACGTTTTGGTGCAGCGTTCACCCGAACCGTATGAATTCAGCCGGAGCATATAAAAACCCTGCTGCAGCGAAGAGATGTCAATGGTTTCAGAAAAAGGTTTCTCGTACAACCGGATTCCCTGTGCATTAAAAATCTCGACCGTCATGGTAGTTAAAGGATCCAATTCCCAGTAATTAGCCGGGAGATTCAGATGAAGAACATTATCACTGCCGATCGGATTGGGGTACAAACCCACCGTTAGCTTATTGCTTTCGTACCAAAGCGGCGATGGTTTTTTAGCCTGTCCGGCCGTGCCAAACACCGGTCGTAGCATGATGGCCCCATGATACACGGATGGTTCCCATATTCCTGAAGCATTAAACATCACGTGCGTTGAAGCATCATTGTTCTGGTCATAGCCCACATTCAGCACCTCTTCCGTCACCTGCATCCAACCTACATAAAAACCACCATTGATCAGGACCACCGAATCAGAAATAAAATACGTATGGAACGCGTTCAGGCTGTCGCCCATTACCGGTCGCATACGTTTTGATTTATAAAGAACTTTCTCAGGATTCAGGGATTCCCATACCATCAGATAAAAATATCGTGAGGCAGCCTGGGTATAAGTCTGGTTAAAGTACATCTGCACGGCGCCCAGCGTATCGGGATGATTCACTGTAAAGCCATAAGCCATTCTTGATCCGGTGCCGGCCAGTCCGTATCCCGCTTCAGCGGTACCATCATCATATGCATAATAGTTATAGAAATCCTGCCGGAACTGCATGGTATTGTTCGTAAGGTTTTCATCCGTCCACCCATTAATACCCAGGGTGTGTGTTATCAAAAACGAAACGCTGTCGCCCGACAACGCCGGCAAGGTAAAATCAACTGCCGGATCGGTATGGAAAGACCAGGTATGATAGCCATCGGAATTATACGGTTTAATGTCAAAATCCCCCCCGAGGTAGGTATGCGTATAGGCGCCTCCTACTTCATTTACGACATATTGATAGGAGATATTATTAATGGTGTTGTTCAGATTACTGATCACATTTCTGAGCGTATCTTTCAGTTCTGTATTGGAGAACTGCCTTGAGGGCATTTGCTGATAATTCTTCAGCAGTGATTGGGGCGGGCTCACAAAAGTAACATCGGCATACGCCGTATCGTAAATATGCCTGTTATAATTAAGATATATGTAATCTAAATTCCACTGATCCATATTACCCTGCCAGCTGGGCAGATTGGAATTAGCGATACTGGCATAATTCCGGAAACGGAACTTAAATCCATCTTTGAGATAGCGGTTATCAAGTATCGGAATCATTATCTGGCGGAAAGGCCGGTGGTAAGTCGCCCAGAAATTTGCATAGGTAGTCCCCGGAACGGCCCATACATTATACCAGCCATCAGCAACGGGATCGTAGAACTCAAGAATCAGGGAATCATCTTCGTTTGGATTGTTTCCGTATCCCTGAGGTTGATAATAAAAACTCAGGTAGAGCGAATCGGAAAGCTGCATCACATCGTGGGTCCCTTCAAGAATCGAATCGAGCCGCAGGGGTTGGGAAGTAAGGTAATCGGCCTGGAAGGGTGTGGGGGTAGCCCAGGAATAGACTGCGCCGGTATCATCAATCGCGTCGAGCGTAGCCATTCCGATGCTGGGAGGTAAAGGGCCGAAGGTACGGTTTACAAAAGCCCAGCGGTCCTGCCATTTGTACATATCGGGGGCCCAATAATCATACGAAAAATCATCTATAAAAGGAAGGGCAAGGGCAGAGCTTGCTTTCAGGGGCGGGTGTACCTGACCCGCATTCGCTTTAAGCACTGGGTTCACGATCAGTGGCAACAACGATTCCTGTGCCTGCACAGCGAATGACAAGCCCACGATCCAAAACAACAGTACGATGGTTTTTTTCATCGTGCGCAAGAATTTTTATTTATTAAAATTATGTTTCTTTTCCGATTTATAGTAAATATCCACTGTGGTACCCATTGTTACAATACTTCCTTCGCCGGGTTTTACCTTATACACGCGTGAAACCGTTGTATCCGGTCCGTCTTCAAAAATTTCTTTCCCCACATTCAGGCTATTGGCCTTAAGGGTTCGTATCGCTTCGCCCGGCTTCATACCATAAAGTTCAGGGATTTCGACTTTTTCATTATCTTCACCCTGACCTAATATCAGATCGATTTTTGAACCCTTTTCAATCAGGGCTCCTTCTTCGATGGTTTTACCGTCGTATTTTTGCTGAAGCACTGCATTGCGGGCAATATCCGGAACATACTTCAACTTTCCAACCCTCAGTCCATAAGTTTCGAGCATCGCCGTGGCTTGCCGGAGGGTAAGGTCTTTCAAATCGGGCATCTCCACCTGCTCGGCCTTCATGGCGACCACGGTCAGATAAATCTTCCGGTCGTCTTTCACTTTGGTTCCATGTGCGGGATCCTGCATAATAACGGTACCTTTTTCGAGGCTAAGATCGTACACCGAGTCGACCACTTCGTAGGTTACATCGTAGTCGTCGGCATAATCTTCCAGTTCTTCAACATGCTTTCCCGAAAAATCAGGAACTTCGATCGACTGGCCATGCAGGGTATAAACATTAATTACTTTAAGAATAAACCACAGCAATGAAATACTGAGTACGATGGCAAGTCCGGTATGTATCCAGAAGTATTTACTTTTGATGAAACGTAAAAAACCCATACGGTATAATTTTATTTCTTGACCTTCACCCTCAGGCAACTATGTATAACTGAGGGAGAGGTTTTTTATTGTTTATAACCAGCAAAGATACTAAAAACCGCTGAATTGCAACAACAAAAAAAGCCCGCAGAAGCGGGCTTTAAGTGGCATCGACCGGAATCGAACCAGTGACACAAGGATTTTCAGTCCTCTGCTCTACCGACTGAGCTACGATGCCATCCCATTTAAAAAGGGACTGCAAAATTAGTAAGTTTCCTGAAATAACAAAAAAAAACTTTTTTTACATTATCATTTTCTTAATCAATATCTTTGTTCCTGTTTAATAAGGCTTTAAATGAATCTGATTATAGATGCGGGTAACACTTGCGTGAAAATGGCCATTTTTGGGGGTGGTCATCTCCTCCAAAAAACCCTTACTGATAAATTATCGCAGAGGGATGTTCAATCTTTTACAAAGGGATTGAAGATTCATGCGGCTATTTTTTCCTCTGTTGCAGCGCCTGATATGGGATTTATTCAAAGCCTGGAGAAAAAATTCAGGGTATTGGTCCTGGATCATCACACAAAATTACCGGTCAAAAACCATTATCAGACCCCAGAAACCCTGGGTACCGACAGGATCGCCTGTGCGGCAGGAGCCTTCGGACTGTTTCCGGGATGTCCGGTTCTTTCGGTGGATGCAGGAACCTGTATTAAATATGATTTTGTAACTGCCCGGGGGGAATATAAAGGCGGAGCCATTTCGCCCGGAATTAAGATGCGGATTTCGGCTTTGCATAATTTTACCGCGCGTCTTCCGTTATTGGAAATATCAAAACCAGGCCACTTCATCGGCAGAAATACAGAATCCTCAATATTATCAGGGGTTTTGACAGGAGCCACTGAAGAAATGAAAGGATTTATCCAGTTGTATACCGACAAATACCCTCATTTAAAGGTGATTCTCACCGGTGGTGACATGGCCTATTTTGAAAAATCATTAAAAAATCGCATCTTTGCAGCCCCGAATCTTGTGATGCAGGGTTTAAATTTAATTCTAGAATATAATGCAGAAAAGTAGCAGGGTCGGTCTTTCCATCATCTTTATCGTTCTATTGACCATTCAGGGCGCTTTTGCACAGGTCCGGATCAGCTCCCCCTATTCACGTTATGGGCTGGGTGATCTCCAGGGCAATCCATTTGCAAAAGGTGTTGCGTTAGGTGGTTTGGGATACGGATTAAGGGACAACCTGACATTAAACATGAAAAACCCCGCCTCCTATACCGCTTTTGACTCATTATCTTTTCTTTGTGATGTAGGGATCAGCAGCACTTTTAATCAGCTTCAGACCACCACCAATGTGCAGGACTTTAATAATGTGACCACCCTGGGTTATCTCACCTTTGGTTTTCCGGTTACACGCTGGTGGGGCGCATCCCTCGGGCTCACACCTTACAGTCATACCGGTTACCAGATGATTATCAGAGACACCATCGAGGGTGCAGGTAATGTAACTCAGCAATACACCGGCACAGGCAACATTAACAGGTTTCACCTGGGAAGTGGCTTTAAATTACACCGCGATTTATCCTGGGGCTTTAACGCATCATTTTTGTTTGGCAATTTAAATAATATCAAGTCGGTTTACTTCAACGACCTTACTTACGTGTTCGATACCCGTATTACCAATTCGATCATTATTAATGATTTTAATTTTGAAACAGGGATACAATACCACCGGAATTTAAAAAACAACTTTTACATAAATGCCGGTCTGGTCTACCAAATCCCCTTCAACATGACCGGAAAAAAGTCTTTCCTTGTTGAACGGTTTGTTGCTTCAGCCACAACAGAAACCACCAAAGACACGATTGATTACATCAATATTGAAAAAGGTAACGTGCATATCCCCGGGGGTATCGGTGGCGGCTTTGTGGTCGGGAAAAAAGACATCTGGATGGCCGGCGTTGATGTTGCCTGGCAAAACTGGGATCAATACAGGGCCTTTGGATTAAAAGATTCAATCAAATCAAATTTCAAGGCCTCATTTGGTTTCCAGATTATCCCCAAACATTCCTCTGTCTCCAATTATTTCAAAAAAGTCTCTTACCGTGCAGGATTCAGATACGAAGACACATATTTAAATCTGCATACAAATAATATTTCTGAATATGCCGTCTCTGTAGGATTTGGTTTCCCCTTCCGTAAAACGGGATCTTCGCTCAACATTGGCCTTGAAATGGGTCAGCGTGGAACAACCAAAGACCAGTTGATTCAAGAAACTTTTGTCCGGGCGGTATTTGGCCTCACCATTAAAGAATTCTGGTTTTATCGCCGCAAATTAGATTGATCTTTATGATTTTAACGATGTGGGCAGGAAAACCTCCGGTTCACTTGTCCTTACTGATTCTCCTCTTTTTTTGCGCCCTGGTTCTGAGTTGCAAATCGCAGGCACCCATTACCTCTGCTGCTATCCCGGGGCAGAATGAACTGCCACAGCCCTCCTCAAAGTACGGCAATGACTCCGTTTACTGCCTTACACAAACAGCGCTTTACCGCGAACAAACCTCAAAAGGCCGTTGGGAAGCCGCCATTATTCCCTGGCGCAAGGCCTTTCTGGAATGCCCGCGTTCCGGACAAAATCTTTACATAGATGGCGGTAATATATACCGATACCTTATAAAAACCACCCCCGACAGCCTCAGAAAAGAACAGTACGCTGATACGCTCTTCATGCTCTATGACCAGCGTATAAAACTCTTTGGCAACAGCGGATTCGTATCCGGAAGAAAAGGACTCGACCTTTTGAATTTTCGTCCCCAGGAGAAATACGCCGCGTACGAATGTTTGTTAAAATCCCTGCAAGAGGAAAAGACTCAAACCCAGCCCATGGTATTGCAGTCCCTGATCGTTACAGCCGTAGGTTTAAACCGGGAAGGATTACTGGATACGGCCGTGGTTTTGACCACCTATTCCCGGGTTAAAGAGGTTATCTTTTACAATCTCAGGGAGAACATCAAAGACACGCTGCTCTATCTTGAAGCCAACAGAAACATTGATAAGATTTTTCTCCCCTGGGCCGACTGTAACATGCTTTCCACCACCTTCGCGGATCAGTTGAGCACAGCCTCTGTGGCGGAGCTGGAGGAGATCATGCATGTTTTTGAATTATTACATTGCCTCAACGACGTGGTATTCAGACAGGCCACTGAACGGCTCCATCAATTAAAGCCAGGTCCTGAGACCTCCTTTTACCAAGGCCTCAGCGCTTACAGCAGTCAGGAATATACTGCAGCCCTGGAATTTTTTAAGCAAGCGGCCCAACAATTCAGTGACCCGGTGAAAAAGGCAGCCTGTCATGTAGCTACAGGTTACACCTATATCTCGATGCGTAATTATGAATCAGCCCGCGAAATGGCTAAAAAAGCGGTGGCGACCGATCCCAGATGCGGACGGGCCTATATCCTCATTGGCGACACCTATGAAGCCTCCGCCAAAAGTTGCGGGAACGGCGACCAGCTAACGGAGGAAGCTGTTTACTGGGCTGCTGCCGATCAGTACCTGATTGCCTCTCAGGTCGATCCTTCGGTTGCAGATGAGGCCCGTGTAAAAAGAACCGCATGCAGCCTGCATTTCCCACAGAAAAAATTGCTGTTTTTTCATCATTTACAAGTCGGGGAACCCTACTCCGTAGGATGCTGGATACAAGAAAAAACCATCATCCGTGCACGGCAGGAATAAATTTTATGTAATTTTATACCGGATGAAATTCAACCTTTACATATTTAAGACGGGGATCGTCTTGTTATTTTCCATGCTTATGCTGGGCAGTTCCTGCCGAAATAAGATAGAAGACATACAAGCATTAAATTACCGCGATACTTTTCCACTGGAAGCGGCCAGGGATGTTGAAATGATTTACAGTGATTCGGCCGAAGTTCAGGCTTTATTAAAGACACCGCTGATGAACCGCTACGGGGGTGAAGACCCTTACCTGATCATGCCGGAGGGATTGAAATTGTATTTTTACGATTCCGCTATGCGTGTGAAAACCAGTCTTAGCGCAGGTTACGCCATCAAGCATGAAAAATCTGAACTCATGGAAGCCCGGCACGACGTGGTTGTTATTAACCAGCTGGGCGAAAAACTGAATACCGAACGCCTGATATGGGATCAAACGAGAAGAATTATATATTCCGATGTGTTTGTAAAGATTACCCGGAAGGACGAGGTTCTTTATGGGCAAGGGCTTGAAGCTGACGAATCCTTTGATAAATGGGTGATAAAAAAACCCAAGGGTACGTTTTATATGAATGTTGACGACAAAGAAACCGGAGATCAGAACACTCCGGAATAATCAGAGTTCTGAAGAAAAATTATTAGATGGCTACCTGGCTTACCATTATTATCATCAGCATTATTTTCAGCTTCCTTTTTTCAGGAATAGAAATCGCCTATATCAGCGCCAATAAACTGAAAATAGAGCTGGACCGTAAAAACAACATTTTTTCCGCCCGCATCCTTTCCTTTTTTATCCGGCGGCCATCAGATTTTGTCTCCACTATTTTGTTGGGAAATAATATCGCGCTGGTGCTTTATGGTATGGCTATGGCGATCCTGCTTGAGCCGGTGATATCCTTATGGTTACCGGCAGCCCTGCGATCGGATTCAATTATTATGCTGCTGCAGACCCTGATCTCGACCCTGATCATTTTAATATTAGCTGAATTTCTTCCAAAAACCCTGTTCAGGCTGAATCCGAACCGCATCATGCATTTCTTTGCCCTGCCCCTTTATGTGGTCTATATCGTGCTCTTCCCCCTGCAGATCCTGTTTGTAAAACTTTCTGAACTTGTCATTAAACGGCTGTTTAAAGTCAATTTTACTCAGAATGCCCATCATTTCGGGCATGTGGACCTTGATCATTTTCTCGACGGATATGAACCCACCAACGAACCTCAGGAAAACATCACCTCGGAAATTCAAATGATACAGAATGCCATTGACTTCCGCAACCTAAAGGTACGCGACTGCATGATTCCCCGCAACGAAATTGCCGCACTGGAAATCGACGAAAGCATTGAGCGGCTAAAGGAAACCTTTATCACAACCGGTCATTCTAAAGTTTTAATTTACAGAAATACGATTGATAATATTATAGGATACGTACACAGTTATGATTTATTTCATAATCCCTCCAGCATTAAGCCGATCCTGATAAACATCCTGATTACTCCCGAAACAATGATGGCACGCGACCTGCTGAAAATGTTTATTCAATCGCGCAAGCATGCTGCTGTGGTCGTGGATGAATTTGGGGGAACCTCCGGAATGATTACCCTCGAAGACCTTATTGAAGAAATTGTGGGTGAAATTAACGATGAATTTGATCAGGAACATTTTGTAGAAAAAATCTTGCCCGACCATGAGTTTCTGTTTTCGGCGCGGCTGGAAATCGATTATCTGAACGATAAATACAAGTTTCAGCTTCCGGTTGCTGAGTCTTATACCACCCTGGCGGGGCTTATTATTCATCATACGGAAAACATCCCCTCAATTGGAGAGCAAATCATCATCGCCCCCTTTACATTCACCATCATTCTTGCCACTGAAACCCGCATAGAGCAGGTCAGAATGAAAATTGAATCACGTTGAAAAAAGGAAGTACCCTGACCCCCGAAAGCATTCTGTTTTTTCTATTTAGTCTGGCCAATCTGTTTCCCTTGTTTTATCTGGAATTCATTCCCAGTCTTGATGGCCCCGCTCATATTTACAACTCCACCCTTCTGCGCGAATTATGGTTTCCCACAGGAACAGAAGTGCCTGCCTTTTTCCAAATTAATGAGTGGCATTTCACCAATTGGACAGGGCACCTGTTGCTGTTAGCATTCAATGCGGTTTTACCCTTTCAGTGGGCTGAAAAACTTTTGTATTTCTTGCTCGTTCTGGGCCTTACTTATTCCTTCCGGTTTTTTGTTTTTCGGCAACAGCCCCACAACCTCCTTCTCACCTGGCTTATTTTTCCATTAACCTGGTCGATGTTCGTTTTTTATGGTTTTTACAATTTTGTTTTAGGAACCATTTTTTATTTGCTCTTTACCGGAATATTCATTTCACCCAAGTACAAACCCCGTCCCCATATATACTTCCTTTTATTCATACTCGGGATATTATGTATCGCATCCCATGTATTCTGTTTTGCAACACTCCTGATGAGTTGTGGTTTTTATATCCTATGGACCTTTTTTTCTCAGCGGAAGCCGACACCCCTCGTGCCGTTGCGTTCGTTGCTCTTCAAGGGACTGAAGCGTATTGCGGCATTATTGCTCGTTTTGTTACCCGGATTGATTGTTACTGTATTGTTGTTTCGTGTCGGGTCCGTTAATATGTCCGGGAATTATGCAAATGACCTGACGAAAGGGGACTTAATTCACAAGCTTACCAAGCTGGATCCGCTTATTGGCCTGGTGCGGCAGGAAGAAATGTTCACTGCTAAATTCGGTTACATACTTGGATTGATGACTGTTATCATTATAATAATAAGGATGATCAGAACACGCAAGAAAAATTCCCCGGCCCAAACCATGGAAAAGCCGCGCTCCAAAATATTATTTTCAGATGGTTATTTTGTGCTGTTTATTGCTTCCCTTACAGGATTTATAATCGCTGCCCTTTGGTTTGAAACCGGAAAATATTTATCGGAGCGAATACTTTACATGGCCCTGATTTTTTTAATGGCCTGGATTTGTCTTCAGAACGTCCCGCGCTGGTTTGCCGTAATTTTTGCAGGAACCGCGCTGGTGATCTCCGCCGGACTCATGATCATAAGGATTCCTGTAATGCAGCAACAGCAAGGACCCATATCAGAATATACCCTCATGGCGAAGAATATTAAAAGTGGTTCCATTGTACACTCGATTAACTTTTCAAAAAATTGGTTCCAGTATCATTATTCCAATTATCTGGGTGCCGAAAAGCCCCTGGTTATGCTGGATAATTACGAATGCGATATGGGCTATTTTCCGCTTCTCTGGATGCCGGATAAAAAAGACCTCAGAGCCCATATAAAGAGTTTTTATCCCTGTATTCCTGATACAGGGTCTGATGGCCAAATATATTATAATGTCCTTTTTACGAGTGGAGAATCAGCAGTATGCGATGATCCATCATATAAAGAATTCAGCATGCATCTTTCGCAGCATTACCGCATGGTTTCAGTATCCCCATCAGGAGCACTTCGTTTGTACCAACCCATATAACCCGCTAACATTCTAGTTTTTATAGCTCAAGTTTAAAAAAACTTTTTTACTAACATATTCTGTAGTACATTTGCAGGCTTTTAAAACAAAAATTTGTATGGCAGTAATTGGAAAAATCAGAAAGTATTCAGGGCTCCTCATTGTGATCATTGGTATTGCCCTGGCGAGTTTTGTTCTTCAGGATTTATTTGGTCCTAAGCGTTGCAGCAATAATGGCAAAATGGATTTTGCCAAAATCGGGGATGAGAAAATCTCCAAAATAGATTTTGATGCAAAGGTTGCTGAACAGGAAGAACTTTACAAACGGCAAACCGGAAAAGAGAGCCTGACCCCTGCAGAGAATTTTAAAAACATGACTGATGCATGGGATCAGATGGAACGCAATGTAATCATGTTAATGCAATTTGAAGAACTCGGATTGGCTATTGAACATGATGAAGCTCCTAAGCCCTCAATCAGCCCCGAAGAATTATACGATCTTTTTGCCGGTGAATTTCTTCACCCCTATATCATGCAAAATTTTGGCGACCCTACCACCGGTCAGGTAAATGTTCAGCAGGTTCAGAACATCTTGCAGAACTTTGACCAGCTGAAGGAAGAAGAAAAAATTCAGTGGAAAAAACTGGAAGAAGCGGTTAAAGAAGAACGCATCAATACCAAGTACAATAATCTGATCGCCAAAGGATATTACGTACCTAAAGCCTTTGCCAAAAGGATTTTTGAAGAATCGAACCGTACAGCTCAGTTTAAAATGATGGGTGTAAAATATCAAACCATCAGCGACAGCGCGATTACCCTTACGGATGCTGATTATCAGAAGTATTATGATGAACATTCTTACGAATATGAAGTAGATCCTTCCGTCGATCTTGACTATGTAATCTGGGATGTTCTTCCGTCGGATGCTGATAAAAAGAAAGTAGATGACGAAATCGCATTAACTTATAAGGACATACAAACTGTTGAATTAAACGACATCGAAACTTTTGTGAACGCTAACAGCGATGTATTATACGACAGCACCTATTTCAAAGCAGGCAGTTTGCCAGTACAGATGGACTCGATTATGTTTAATTCCCCGGTAGGTACTGTTGTTGCCCCCTATCTCGAAAATAACATTTACAACATGGGTCGCCTGGTACAAACCATGATGCGTCCCGACTCAATGAGGGCAAGTCATATTCTTGTTATGTATCAGGGAGCTCCCGGACTGCAGCAGCAGGCTACCGTCACCCGCACACAGGATCAGGCTAAGGCGGTTGCCGACAGCATCCTGAATGTCCTGAAAAAAGACCCGAAATCGTTCGGCGCCCTTGCGTTACTGAAATCAGAATTTCCAACAGCCGCACAGGATACCGGAGATCTGAACTGGTTTGTAGATGGCGACATCAACTTCAAACTCTTTTATGATTCCTGCCTTACGATGAAGAAAGGTGAAATGAAGGTGATCCTGTCAAATCTCGGATATCACATTATTTATCTCACCGATAATACCAAACCTTTGAAAAAGGTGAAGGTTGCAACCATCACCCGCGAAATTAAACCGGGTTCACAAACCTATAATAATTACTTTACACAGGCCAGCGAATTTGCCGGACAGAACCGCACCAAAGAAGCATTTAACCAGGCTGTTGCTGCCAAAGGCTTAAACAAACGTACCGCACAATTCATTCAGAAAATGAATTTCACCTTACCGGGACTTGAATCCTCACGCGAAATTATCCGCTGGGCATTTGATGAAAAAACCGAAAAAGATGCAGTGTCTGAACAGGTATTTGATGCACAGGGAAAATATGTAGTAGCCCTTTTGGTCGACCGTCGCGAAAAAGGAATTGCGACCCTCGAGCAGGTGAAAACCTATATCGAACCTCTGGTGAAACGCGAGAAGAAAGCTGAACAACTCATGGCTAAAGTTACTACTGCAGTCGGAACCAGCAAGGATCTATATGCGCTGGCTACCAAATTCAACAGTAAAGTTGATACAGTATCCATGCTGACATTCTCGAGCAACAACCTTCCACAATACGGACCGGAACCTGAGGTTATCGGCACCTTATTCTCCTTCAAACCCAATGTTGTTTCGGGTCCGGTAAAAGGTAATATGGCTGTATATCTGATCCAGATGGACAGAATTCTTGAACCCCCTGCAACCAGCAATTACAACATGATGAAGTCTCAAATGGCAGCCTTCTTCAGTCAGCGCATTCAACGCGATGTGTTTGAAGCATTAAAGGGAGAAACAGAAATCATGGATAACCGCATTTTCTATTACTAATCCTGATTCTCAAAAATATAAAAGCGCAATCCTATTCTGATTGCGCTTTTTTTTATGAAAAAGATGCTTGAACAGTATTATTGGTAACTTTGTAGTTATAAACGAATTCGGCAAAATTCCCTGGGTTCCGGAGCAAGAACCCAATTCAATAATCATTTAGACAACCGGCATGATACACATCACCCGCAAAGAAACCTTTAACGCTGCACACCGGCTGTTTCGTGAGGATTACAGCGATATTCGCAACGAAGAGGTTTTTGGTAAATGCTCCAACCCCAATTGGCATGGGCACAATTATACATTGTATGTCACCGTGGGCGGCGAAATGGACGCGGAAACCGGCTTTGTAATGAACCTGAAAATACTCAGCAACCTTATACAGGAGCATGTGCTTGAGCAACTGGATCATAAAAACATCAATATTGAAGTCGCGTTTATGAAGGGCAAGCTAGCTTCCACCGAAAACCTGGCCATTGCCATCTGGAACCAGCTTGATGCCCCGGTAAGAAAGCAGGGCGCCCATTTGATAAAAGTTGCCCTTCATGAAACAGATAACAACTACGTTGAGTATTACGGAAAATAATTTATTTAACCCACTGATCAATGAACGCTGAAATAAATAAGGAAATGGCAGACGAGAATAAAATGGACGATTACGAGAAAGTTGAAATATATAATCAGGATGCTATCGAAAAACTCGCCGGTCATTACAGAAACATTCTTGGTTTAATCGGAGAAGATCCCGAACGTGAAGGCTTACTGAAAACCCCTGAACGCGTGGCCAAAGCCATGCAGTATCTTACCCACGGGTACGACCTGAATCCGGAAGAAATACTGCGTTCCGCAATGTTTAAAGAGGATTATCGTCAAATGGTCATTGTGAAAGATATTGAGATTTATTCAATGTGCGAACATCATATGCTTCCCTTCATTGGTAAAGCGCACGTGGCCTATATTCCCAACGGTCATATTGTAGGATTAAGCAAAATTCCGCGCGTAGTGGATGCCTATTCCCGCCGCCTGCAGGTACAGGAACGGTTGACCACCCAAATCAAGGACTGCATCCAGCAAACGTTGAAACCCCTTGGCGTTGCCGTAGTCATTGAGGCCCATCACCTGTGTATGATGATGCGGGGCATTCAGAAACAAAATTCAGTAACCACCACCTCTGATTTTACCGGCGCCTTTCTGGTTGAAAAAACCAGGCAGGAGTTTCTGCATTTGATCAGCTCTACGCTGCATTAAAAAGGATGACGAGACAAATTTCAATGGCCTACTACCATTGTTGCTGTTTTTACAGAGGAGGCAGAGAAAAATCCCACATTATTTCCGCTTATGTTGGTGGGCAGATTGGCCGGTATGGCATCCCACAAACCCCCACGCCAGGACGTTTCCAGAAGCAGGCAACGGATGAATTCTTCGTGTGCCTTGCTTAACGAAACCTTGCGTTCAGTAATGATCGTCCCTTCTGGGAAGGTGATTTTTTCGAGGGCCGGCGAAAACATATCGCTTACATCAATAGTGGTAAGCGTGAAATAATACAATAACGCTTTGCACTCTTCCGGGTCAGACCCTGCATAGGCCGGTAATGCGGACCAATCGAGCAGAATTTCATACATTGCTGCATTGCTGGGGTGATAGCTGCTGGCTACCCAGGTAATCTGAAACATACCCCCGCTTCCGGCAGACGCGTATTTCAAAGGGGTAAGCGCACTGATTGGCCCCATAATATCGCTGGCTATAACGACCGTATCGGCCCGTTCAATCCGTAGAGTGTATGTGCGCCCGGGAATTCCGGAAACGACACCGGCTGTACCATACGTTCCTTTCAGACTATCCATTTCGGTCAGGGGCCAGCTTGTTGTGCCATCGCTTATGCTGACAACCGCTCCGGAGACAGGGCGTGGCGCCACATTTAAGTTAGCTACAGGCCGGCTCAGTTTTACCTCCTGGATTTTTGATTCATCGGTAACCGACCCCTCCACCACGATAAATTCTTCAGTGATTGGCTGAGGCTCCCAGTCGGTGCGCCTTTCGCATCCCAACAAGGTTAATATTATACCCAGGTACAGCGCCTTTTTCATCAGAATCTGAATTTATAATTGAGTGAAGGAATAATTCCTGCCGCCGATATCACTGTGGGAACATGTTCGTAAGTACCCGCTGCATCTGATGGAACCAGTAACACTCCATTCTCATCAATGAATTTATTATAGTTTAAAGAGAAAGGATTTTTTCGCGCGTACACATTAAAAATATTCAAACTTAAACTATGTTGATATTTTCGTTCCGGCTTGCTGAAGCGGAATAATATGCTGGCATCGAGGCGGTGATAATCGGGCAAACGGTCATTATTTTTTTCACCATAATAAGGGACCTGTGTTCCATTGTAAAAATAAAATGCCGTAGGTTTGCTCACCGGCGAACCGGTATGATACACCCAATTAAGGGTAAAAAGCCATCGTTTATAGGTATCATAGGTGATGTTCACCGAAACTTCATGCGGGGTATCGAAACTGGCAACAAAAGGGTTGTCATTATTGACATCCTTAATTTTACTCACCGCGCGTGACCATGTATATGCGATCCAGCCGGTGAATTTCCCGTTTACCTTACGGAACAGCACTTCCAGACCATACGACCATGACCGGCCGAATCTCAATTCGCCCTCCAGTAGGGGATTGTAGAGAAGGTTAGCATGTTCGCTGTAATCCACACTGTTTTTAAAATCGCGGTAATACGCCTCAGCGCTGAACATAAAGCGCGATTGATTCAAACTGTGTAAGTAGGCAAGCGCAAACAAGTCGGATCGCTGCGGTTTAATGTTAGGTCCCGCCGGCACCCAGGGTTCCAGCGAAGTGAAAGGGCTGGTGGAATTGTTCAGCAACTGCACAAACTGATAAGAACGCCCCCAGGTCAACCTCAGCACATTATTGCTGCCCGGCATCCAGCTTCCGGTAATGCGGGGCTCAGCCCGGAAAAAAGTTGAGTAGGCCTGATTTTTAGCGAAGGGTATCGTATCTGAAACCACGTGCTCATCATTAAAAACAAACTGGCGTTCATCGGCGAAGTTTTGCCAGAGGGGAAGCCGGATCCCATATTTCAGGTTGAATTTTTTTGAAGGAATTTGCTCGTTGCTGAAATAAAGCGTGTATTGTGCAGAATGATACCGGGAGGCCGAAGTGGTGTGGCTCTGAATGTTTTCATCTGTAAAATGTACATTTCCGGGATCCGACCGGAAGGGGCTGATTTCAACACCCGACCTCAGGGTATTCGCCGCATTAATATACCAGGTGAAATCAGTTTTTATTCCCGCGTGTACCACCGAAGATTTCCAGTAATCGCCTGAGCCTTTATCCACATAGAGGAAATAATTGTATCGGCTATAGTAAAGAGTGGTATTCGAAAACAACCGGTCGTTAAAGATATGATTCCATCGCAAGGTTCCCAGCAGGTTATCCCACGTGATCCCAAAGGTTTTTGACGTTACTGCAGAATTCCGGGTAAAGACATCCCTCCCACTGTAAATACTCACAAAAAGCCTGTTGTTTTTATTGATCACGAAGTTAAGCTTGGAATTAATATCGGAAAAATTCATTTTGATGGCACGGTTTACCAACTGGTTCGCGAATAACCAGTTCAGGTTGGATATACGTCCGGTGACCATCCACGAAGCCCGGTCCCTGGCAAAGGGGCCTTCAAAAGCCAGATCGGTCACAAACAAGCCAACATTTCCGGCAAAACCAAATTTCTTCATATTGCCATCTTTGGTTTTGATATCGATTACTGACGACAGCCTTCCACCCAATTGTGCTGGGGCATCTCCTTTGTACACCGAAATTTCCTTGATGGCTTCGGGTGCCAGGGCCGACACAAAGCCGAAGAGATGCGCCGGATTATAAATCGGCGCTTCATCCACCAGAATCAGGTTCTGATCGCTTTTTCCGCCTCTGGCATAAAACATGGCCGATCCGTCACCAAAGGATTTGATGCCGGGAATGGCCTGCAGCGATTTAATAATATCTATATCCCCAGCCACACCCGGCATTTGCTCTAACAACCGAGGCTGGATTTTGGCGATGGTCAGCCGGCCATTCTGCAAGGCCTCCTCTTTATTCTCTGCCATGATCTCAACAGCCTGTATCTCCATTTTCACCGGGTCCAGGTCGGGAGATATTTGCTGATCGCGCTTCAGGTCGAGTTCCATCTCGACCGATTGATAACCTATAAACGAGAAAACCAGCAAAACCTGACCTTCTGGCAGACTCAATGAATAAAAACCATAAGCGTTGGTACTCACTCCAAGGGTGGTTCCTTTCGCGTAAGCGTTAGCGCCAATCAGAATCTCACCGTTGCTTTTATCCCTGAGGGTTCCACTCACCACATAAAACTTTTTCTTTACAGGCTGAAGGGCATTATCAGCATCTGCCGCAGGCCCTCCTTTTTTCTGAACTTTCAGGATAATCTGATTTTCGATCAGACTGTATTTAATATCGGTTTTCCGGAAAAGTTCATCCAGCACCTGCCGCACCGTTTTATTCTTCGCACGAAGACTTACCTTCATCTGCACAGGGATCGCCTGTGGACTGTATGAGAACATCACACCGCCCACCGCGCTGATCTGCTGCAGTGCTTCGCCCAAGGTGACATTTTTCACGTTTACGCTAATCTTTTTATCGAGCGGCTGCGCATGCGAGAGGCCACTGAATAACAGTAAAAAGAGTAAACTAATAATTCCGGTTTTATATGTGGAAGCGGGCAGGCTCATAGACGTTCGGATAATATTGGCGCTTATTCGTTACATCCCGTCCCGCTTATCTTCACCTGCTTTTCATTGCGGGTAATGGTCAGCGATAAGGTTTCTTCAATGACATGCAACACGGCATCTGCCGATTGGTTCTCAAAAGTAGCGGTAATCAAACAATTCCCGATTTCCGGCTGTTCAAGGATCACGTCAGTGCGATAAACTTTATTAAGCAGCCTCACGACTTCCTTCAGCGGGGTTTCCTCAAACACCAGCTTACCCGACTTCCAGGCCATATAATTAACATCGGTGTTTACGGATTTTTCGACCCGTGGTTGCTTATCGGAAATAATCACTTTTTCGCCCGGTGCCAGAATGGTTTTCTGATCGGGCTGATCCTTGCGGTATACAGCCAGTTTACCCGTAGTGAGAATGACCTCCACCATGCTATCGGAATTGCAGGTATTCACATAAAAAGAGGTGCCCAGCACTTCGATCCGCACATTGTCGCCGGCCTCAATAAAAAAGGGCTGATCGGGATGGCGCGAGACTTCAAAAAATCCTTCACCCTGAAACTTCACGATACGGGCCTCTTTTGTAAACTTTTCCGGATATGCCAGGGACGAGCCCGGAGCAAGAGTGACATGACTGCCATCGGGCAACAAACCTTCGCTGTTTCCGGTGGTGGCAACCAGTGTTATGGTTTCTGTTGTTGCGGCATAACGATAAATTATCACGCCTGAAACGCACAACATCAGCAATATTGCAGCAATCGCCGCAAAGCGGACCACCAGTTTTTTTGTGCGTGAAGCCCTGTATTCCACCTGAAGCGGTGAAGTAATTGTTGAATCCGCCTCAGCGCCCTTTATTGTTTTTTCAAAAACCTTCCATTCATCATTTACATCAAGCTTGCGGTAAACCGAAAGTTGTTCAAGAACTTCCCACGATTTGCGGTAATCGGTAAACAATTTCAGATTTTCGGGACTTTCTTCCAGCCACAGATTTAACTCAGCCATCTCCTGTTCGTTGGCTTCACCTGAGAAATACTTAACAATCAGGTCGTTATAATATGTGTTGTTTGGGTCCATTGGTTGTTCTTCGCTTATATACCCTTTAATAAGGTGTTACCCTGATGTTGTTTAAAACTTTATTTCTGGTTTTGCGCTTAATTTGCATTCCACATCGCCATTAACGCCAAAATCCCGATGATATCCGCCAGTCGCACCCGCATATGCTGAAGTGCTTTCGACATCTGGGTTTCGACCGTTTTCACGGAAATGCCTAAATGATCTGCGATTTCCTGATATTTCATGTATTCGAACCGGTTCAGTAAAAATATTTCCCTGCATTTCTCGGGAAGTTCATCGATGGCTTGTTGAATAATCAGCTCCGTTTCCTTTGCAATCAGGTCATCGGAGGTTTGGGCAATGCTCCCCGACAGTCCTTCAAGGCTGAGCAAATTTGCATTAAATTTTTTATGATCGCGAAGGTGGTTCAAACAGCGATTATGTATTACGGAAGCCAGGTAGGCTTTCACATTCCTGGTTGGATCCAGGGTTTCGCGCTTTTCCCACAAAGTCACAAAAGCGGACTGCACCACCTCACGGGAGGTATCAAAATCCTTAACATAGCGCTGAGCAAAAAACACCAACTCCTTGAAATGCTCCTTAAACAGGGTTTCAAAAACGGTGCGATCCAGAATTTGCTGCAGGGGTTGTTCTTCCAAGGAGCAGGTTATTAGATTTTTTGCAAATTATATGGTCTATAAACTTAGTTGCTTGTACGAATGCCAGATAGATGCCGTCATCCCGAACTTACTTCGACTGCGCTCAGCACAAGTGTTTCGGGATCCCCTTGTCTCAATAGGGGGTGAAAATTGAATGCGAAGTTACGCAAATCAGCCATACCCTCCGAAGTGAGCCCCTTATTTGTTCGCCGCATTATGTATATTTGCAGCAACACTTTCCCTTTTGGGGAATTTTATTCGTTGTAACAAGCAGCACTAAAGGAAAACAGGGATATGTCATCCGGCTTAAAACCGATACTGGAAGTAAAAAATTTATCTGTTGATTTTCGCAACGGAGCGGCGGTGCAGCATGCCGTGCAAGACATTTCATTTAACCTCTATCCCGGAAAAACCCTGGGGATCGTTGGTGAATCCGGTTCAGGAAAATCCGTGACTTCCTTATCCATCATGCGGCTGATCCCCGATCCGCCGGGGCATATAGCTGATGGACAAATCCTTTTCAGGGAAAACGATATTGTGACAGACCTGCTGCAACTGGAAGAACGGCAGATGCGCTCCTTCAGGGGAAACAAGATTGCCATGGTCTTTCAGGAGCCCATGACTTCACTCAACCCCGTTTACACCTGCGGAAGGCAGGTAACAGAAGCCATCCGGCTGCACCAGCACCTCAAAACGGCGCAGGCAAAGGAATTGACGATGGATTGGTTTAACGAGGTGAAACTGCCGCGCCCTGAAAGCATTTACAGTTCCTACCCGCATCAATTATCGGGTGGACAAAAGCAAAGGGTCATGCTTGCCATGGCCATGTGCTGCAAACCCTCGGTGCTGATCGCTGATGAGCCAACTACCGCATTGGACGTGACCTTGCAAAAAACCATCCTGGAGCTGATCAAATCGTTACAGCAAAAATATGGAATGAGTGTGTTGTTTATCACCCACGATCTGGGCGTTGTTGCTGAGATTGCTGATGAAGTGCAGGTGATGTACCACGGCAAAATTGTGGAACAGGGTGAGGCGGAACAACTCTTTAAACATCCAGAACAAGCTTACACCAAGGGACTCATAGCCTGTCGCCCGGATCCCGCGCTAAGATTAAGGCGACTTCCGACTGTTGCTGATTTCATGCAGCAAACGGAAGACACACCGGAACCCGATGGATTATTGAAGGACCTTGCCGTTTCCACGGAAGAGCGGATTCTTCATCACGCACAGTTATATAACCAGGAACCCCTGCTCAGGGCGGAACACCTGAAGTTGTATTATCCTGTAAAGCGTTCATGGACAGGAAAAGTAATCCAGGAAGTTAAAGCACTCGACGATGTCAGTCTGGAAGTCTATCCCGGCGAAACCCTTGGATTGGTAGGGGAATCAGGTTGTGGTAAAACCACGCTGGGAAGGAGCATCCTGCGTTTGGCCGAGGCCGACAGTGGCAACATCTGGTTCCGCGGCCAGAACATCAGCAGGATGGGCCGCAACGCCCTGATTAAAGTCCGGGCGCGCATGCAGATTATTTTTCAGGACCCATATTCTTCGTTGAATCCACGAATGATGATCGGAACGGCCTTAACAGAACCCCTGCGCGTGCATGGAATCGCCCGCACACAACGCGAGCGTAAAAACATTGTGGTCGCCTTGCTGGAGCGCGTTGGACTGGAGGAAAGCCATTACTACCGGTATCCCCATGAATTTTCCGGGGGGCAACGTCAGCGGGTATGTATAGCACGGGCTTTAGCGCTGCAACCGGAATTCATCATCTGCGATGAAAGTGTTTCCGCTCTTGACGTGTCGGTACAGGCTCAGGTATTGAATCTGCTGAATGAATTGAAGCGCGATTTTAACTTCACCTATATTTTTATTTCGCACGATTTATCGGTGGTAAAATTCATGAGCGACCGCATGATTGTAATGCAACAGGGCCGGATAGTAGAGATGGGTGAAGCCGACCAGATCTACCGGAATCCTCAGCACCCCTATACGAAAACCCTGATTGACGCGATTCCCAAAGGGCTCTGAGCCTCACCCCCGCAAACGCACTGGCAGTAAGGTTATCCCGTAAGGCATACTGAAACCATCCGGTTTCCGTTAATTATTCTTATCTTTACCCTACGAAAATAAAACCATGAACCTTTGCAACTTATCACAGGTGTAAGGTGTCTGTAAACTGTCCGAAAATAATGGATCCGGAACAAGAGCTTATTGATAAATGCCTAGGCAACGACCCTTTCGCCCAGGAATTGCTGTACAGGCGCTTTGCCCCTAAGATGTACGGCATTTGCCTGCGATACGTCCGTCAGAGGGAAGATGCCAGCGATATCCTTCAGGAAGGATTTATCCGGGTATTTACCAATTTGAAGGCTTACCGGGGAGATGGTTCTTTTGAAGGATGGGTGCGGCGGATAATAGTGAATACCGCCATTAACCACTACAAGGCAAATACGAAGTACAGCCGGGATCTGAGCGTGGATGAGGTACACATCAGTGCCAACATTGATAATGATGCCCTGAGCCGCCTTTCCACAGAGGAATTGCTAAAGCTTGTACAGGAATTGCCGGATGGGTTTCGCATGGTGTTCAACCTGTTTGTGATTGAAGGGTACGACCATAAGGAAATCGGACAAATGCTCGGGGTGACTGAAAACACTTCAAAATCGCAGTTACACCGGGCCAAAATAGCGTTGCAGAAAAAATTATTGAAAGAATATAATATTGTAAGTTATGAACGAACAGCCTGATGACCTTGACGTCTTGATGCGTCAACGCTTTGAGGAGTTCCAGAAGGATCCGCCTGAAGGCACCTGGGACAATATCCTTGCAGGGCTTAACACCCCGGCAAAACCCGCTGGATTGATCAGCCGGCGCTGGATATTCCTTCCCATTGCTGCTTCTGTTTTATTGGTACTGACCGGCGTATATCTGGGGCTCAGCCTTTATCGCTCGGATGTCCCCCTTACCGCTTTAAGGCTTGATACACTCAATATACAGGAGCATCGTAATGTTCCTGCAACAGCAGCACCCCTTAAAGAAACTGTTTCTCCCAATATTCCTGTTACGTCCCAGATACATCCGGTTCACAACATCCCCACACCTCAGGTGATTCCACAAAACGCACACGACGTACAGCAGGTTACTGAACAACAATTGCCCCTGCCGGTGAATTCAAACGAAGATTTTGCGCTGGCTCCCGGTCTTCAGAATCAGAATAATACCTCAGCGAATCTGAATACCGGTCAACAGATTGCCGCCAACACCGGGCAATCCGGAAGGAATTACGAAGTAATTTCCACCATGAATAATAAACCTTATAATGAATTAAATATTACTTTATGCAGCATACTTACCCCAATATCTTCCCCTGCTACTGAACGCCTTGCACAAAGGCATGACTATACCCGGCACCCAGATTTTTTCGTGGGGCTGAAATATACCCCGGCTTATCAGATGCAGGCCAATAACAACTCATTTATACATGGCGTTGCATTGGATGGAGGAATCCGGATTCGAAGGATGATCATACAAACCGGGCTTGGACTTGAATTTCAGAAAGCGGAAAACCTGGTGTTGATTTCGTATCTGACCGATCACACAGGTTACCAAAAGGAAACCGTTAAAGCAACAACCCATTACACCTATCTGAACCTCCCGCTGATTGTGGGATACCAATGGAATGTGGGAAAATGGGCCCTCAGCGTAAAAGGGGGTGGCATCTATACCCTTCAGGCTGGAATTCACAGAGATGAGATCAGTCCTTCTGACGAAAACGCTGTCTCGTTCCAGACCTTCGACCGCTCGACACCCAGAAAAACAAAATGGTTGAATGCAATCCTGATTCCGGAAGCAGAATATTACCTGAGCGAACATTTCAGCGTGTATGCTGAACCCAGCTTCCGTTACACTTTTTTGAATTTGAGCAGTGAGGAAAAAACCAGTTCCCAAAACCTTTCTGCCCTCGGTCTGAACGCCGGATTAAAAGTACATTTTTAGCAACACCACACCCATCTGATGAAAACCGTTATCAGCTTTCTATTCGATGAAAAGGAATCCATGCAGGCAGCCTTTGACATCCGGACCGAAGTATTTGTTAAAGAGCAGGGCGTAGACCCCACGCTTGAATACGATGCTCATGAGAAAACGGCCCATCACTATCTTTGTCTGGTCGACGGAACGCCGGCAGGAACGGGTCGTTGGAGAGAAACTGCCGAAGGCATCAAACTTGAGCGATATGCTGTGTTGCACGAATACCGCAATCAGGGAATTGGTGCCGAAATCTTACACGCCATGCTGAAGGACCTGCTGCCGCTGAAAAAAAAGATCTACCTGCACGCACAGCTCCCGGCTGTAGCCTTTTACGAGCGACATGGGTTTGTTACTGAAGGCGAAGTGTTTTATGAAGCGGAGATGGGGCATCTGAAAATGACCCTGGTTCAAAAACCTTAATCCCTGGTCGTGCTGACAAAAGACAGGTTCATTTCGTTTACGGAAAAATTCGTATCCCAAATAATTTTTACGACGCTTCCCTAAAGACCATTCCCTGCAACACCCTCTCCTGATAAGGAAAACAGGGATTCGTAAACGCAATTTTCATCATGAGCGTTTATCGGGATGAAACAACTTTCTAATTTTAGTTACGGGTAAATAATAGCTGAATGAGAAATTTAATACCCGGAAAAAAAGTCTGGACTCCCAGAAATGAACTACGCCGGCAGTGTCAACACCTGAAAAGTACCAGGTTTCAGGAAGAAAGGTGTTTTCATATTTAAGCGTCAGGTCCATCCGTCCCAAATTAACAGGCCAGGAATACCCAATCCCCGAGACTATCCCAAAATCTATATCTCCGGACCTATTTTCACTATTATCAGTGGAAAGTGGACTGTGTTGGTGTCTGAAAAGCAAAGAAGAAAAGTACAAGCCTGATTCAATGAAAAGGACTTTATCCGATTTCCTTTTAACCGGTATGCTATATCTGATCATTTCTGGAAAATGTATAAAAACATTCGACATCCAGGACTTGGTCTGAGAACCAATACTCTTATCCTCCATGAGTATTTCGGATTGAAATGTAAATCTATTCCTGATTTTAACATTGACCTGAAATCCGTTCAGCACACTTAAGGCATTTCCGCAATCGTTCTTATTTATATGCGAGAACTCATTATTCTCATACCATTTCTCTTTAACTAATAAATTTGAAATACCCAATCCGGACTGTATTCCGATGCTGAAGTTCTCAAGCTGAGCCCGCGCGGAAATAGTTTGCAGAAAAATTATGCCTGTCAGCAAAATAATTTTTTTCATATTTCAAAAATATAAATAATTTCAGAAAATACTTCCGTTTTAACTAAATTTTTGAAATTGTTTTATCTGCTCATTGTTAGCTTATCTTCCTGACTTCCCATCCGTTTTCACACAACACCATAATATTCCGATAACCAATATCGCGCAGGCATTGCAGCGCTTCGAGCCACTGGAGGGCCAGTTCGGAAGGGTGGTGGGCATCGGTGCTGATGGTTACGGGGACGTGCTTCTGGAACAGGGCTTCGAGCATAGGAACGGAGGGATAAAATTCCGGACAGCGGTTTTTGTATATGCCGCGGGTATTGACCTCAACGATGCATCCGGCTTGAGCAATAATATCAACGGTTTTGCGGATATATTCCTGATACCACAAATCATCGGTACTGAAATACAGGCCGCGGTTATTCATCTTGATTTTATCGGCGTGGGCCAGTAAATCAAACTTTTGTGTACGAATCATTTCCCATAACTGATGGAAATAACAATCCACCCCGCGCTTGATGTCCATATGAAAAATATCCCGCAGCCCTTCGTCATACCCTTTGGGCTGGCCATCGATAAACCAGAGGTCGCTGGTGTTTTCGGAGACCACCAGGTGTACGCCGCCAATTACATAATCGAGGGCATAGACTTGTTGAAGGCTTGAAAAAGTGGGTGAGGCTCCGGGCACATAATCTACTTCCAACCCCAGGAACACAGGGATCTTTGAGGCATACAGTTTTTTCAGGCGGACGATTTCTGCGATATATTCAGGCAACTTTCCGGGCTTGATGCTCCACTTATTTTCAAAAGGCAAAGGAGCATGTGCTGAAAACCCGATTGCTTCAAAGTCCGCTTCGATAGCGGCTTTGATATATTCTTCCGGGGCTTCTTTCCCATCACAAAAATGGGAATGCGTATGAAAATTCGTCAGCCGCAACATAAAAAATCAGATAAAAGGCTTAAGCCTGGGGATAATCGGGCGTTCCGGTGGGTGTTTTGGGTTCTTCAACTGCCGGGTCGTGGGGCTTTTTAAACAGCCATTTCTGAAAAATCAGGGCAAATAACACACCTGTGGTAATGGCGGCATCGGCAATATTAAACACGGGTGCGAAGAAGGTGAATTGATCGCCTCCAACCCATGGAATCCATGAAGGCCAGGTGGTGTTAACAACGGGAAAGTATAGCATATCCACTACTTTCCCATGCAGGAATGGCGCATAACCTCCGTCAGGCGGGAAAAGTATCGCGGGTGAACCCGGATAGGGCATGCTTTCGCTGAAAATCAGACCATAGAACATACAGTCGATGATGTTTCCAATGGCGCCTGCCAGCACGAGGGAACCGGTAATAATCAGATAGATATTGCCCCTGCTTTTAACCAGTTTATGCAGATACCATGCAATTACCCCTGCCGCTAAAATGCGGAAAAGGGTAAGAAATAGTTTTCCATAGGTTCCGGTAAATTCCATCCCGAACGACATTCCGTTGTTCTCGATGAAATGCAGGATAAACCAGTCGCCGGCTACAAATACAGATTCCCCCAGAGAATAATGGGTTTTAATATAAATCTTCACCAGCTGATCGATCATCAAAATCGAAAAGACGGGGACCAATGCTGCAATTAAACCTTTCTTGTTCACCGGTTAAAGGTTTATTTCTTTTTAGGCTGCATTAATTTGGCTTCAATGCTCATGGTGGCGTGAGGTACGCTGCGTAAGCGTTCCTTGGAGATCAGTTTCCCCGTTACGCGGCAAACACCGTATGTCTTGTTCTCGATGCGGATAAGCGCGTTTTCAAGGTCGCGGATAAATTTTACCTGACGCATGGCCAGTTGGCTGTTTTCTTCTTTCGACAAAACCTGGGATCCTTCTTCGAGTACCTTGAAGGTAGGGGAAGTATCAGTAACATCTTGTCCACCACTGTTGGAATAGGCATCCTTCAGCAGATCGAGATCCTTATTGGCTTCCTCGAGTTTCCTCATGATAAGCTCTTTGAATTCCACTAATTCTTCGTCGGAGAAATGTGTCTTTTCTTTGATTTCTTTGATTTCTTTTTTCTCTTCCTTTTTCATAAGGCGGGTGGTTATTGGTTAGAATTCAGGTTTATTTCAAATGCATTTAGCAATAAATACGTTTACGCTGATCTCATCTGTCAGATCAACAGTAAACATATCATTCTCCTCAATTTTGTTCAGGATTTTCAGCTCTTTAGCTAAAGTTTCGGAGCAAATATAGTCAAAATTGTTCTTTAAAGCCGAAATAATTTCCGGATGCTCCTCCACTTCCACGATAATACTATCGGTGACTTCAAAGCCCTTGTCTTTCCGAAGGTTCTGTATCCTGTTGATGAGTTCACGGGCGATACCCTCTTCTTTGAGTGGTCCGGTAATGGTGATATCCAGCGCCACGGTGGTTGAGCCCTGATTGGCCACAACCCAGCCCGGAATATCTTCGGTAATAATTTCCACATCGCTGCCCAGCACATCAATTTCCTGATCTTCGATATGCAGCATATAATGACCTTCTGTTTCGATGCGGACAATGTCTTCCTGACTGAACCCTGCAACGGCAGCAGCAATTTGTTTCATCCATTTGCCATACTTGGGACCCAGGGCCTTGAAATCGGGTTTGATCTTTTTCACCAGCACGCTGCCGCTGAGTTTAATGAATTCCAGTTCCTTCACATTAACTTCCGAAAGGATAAGGTTTTTCACCGCTTCGATACGGTTTTTCATGGCTTCTTCCGCCACGGGAACCATAATTTTCCTCAGGGGCTGGCGTACGCGGATGTTGGTGCGTTTGCGTAACGACAATACCATGGACGATATTTTCTGCGCCATTTGCATGCGCTGTTCAAGTTCCTTATCAATGTTTTCTGAAATGGATACCGGAAAATCGGCCAGATGGACAGAAGATGCATTATCCTTGCCTGTTACGGTATTCAGATCCATATATAAACGGTCGGCAAAGAAAGGTGCGATAGGCGCAATCATTTTAGAGACCGCGTCAAGGCAGGTGTATAAGGTCTGGTATGCGGCGATTTTATCGCTTGAGTAGTCACCCTTCCAGAAGCGGCGACGGCAGAGGCGGACATACCAGTTGCTCAGAAATTCGTTCACGAAATTCTGAATGGCACGACCAGCGCGTGTGGGTTCAAAATCAGCATAGCTTTCGTCGACTTCCCTGATCAGTGTGTTTAATTCTGATAAGATCCAGCGATCGATTTCGGGACGTTCACTAACGGGTATTTCGTTTTCACGGAAAGTAAATCCATCGATATTGGCGTAGAGTGCAAAGAATGCATAGGTATTATAAAGCGTTCCGAAGAATTTACGCTGCACCTCCCCTATTCCTTCTTCGTCAAATTTCAGGTTATCCCAGGGCTGGGTATTGGTGAGCATATACCAGCGGGTGGCGTCGGGCCCATATTTATTGATGATTTCAAACGGATCCACCCCGTTCCCTAAGCGTTTCGACATTTTATTTCCGCTCTTATCCAGTACAAGTCCATTGGAAACAACCGTCTTGTACGCCACAGAATCAAACAGCATTACCGCAATAGCGTGTAGGGTAAAGAACCATCCACGGGTCTGGTCCACACCTTCCGCGATAAAATCGGCCGGGAAATTTTTCTCGAACTGTTCTTTATTTTCAAAAGGATAATGAAATTGAGCATAAGGCATGGCGCCCGAATCGAACCAAACGTCGATAAGGTCAAGCTCACGCACCATCTTTTTCCCGGAAGGGGAAACCAATACCACTTCATCCACGTAGGGACGGTGGATATCGATGCGGTGATAATTTTCATCGCTCATATCGCCCGGTGTCCATGCTGCGTATGGATTTGATTTCATCAAACCGGCTTTCACCGACTTTTCAATTTCTTCGTGCAGTTGGGCCACGGAACCGATGCAGATTTGCTCGCTACGGTCTTCGCTGCACCATACAGGCAACGGCACACCCCAGAAACGTGAACGCGAAAGGTTCCAGTCGACAAGGTTTTCGAGCCAGTTTCCAAAACGCCCGCTACCGGTAGCTTCGGGTTTCCACTGTATCGTATTATTCAGTTCAAGCATCCGGTCCTTGAAGGCGGTGGAGCGGATAAACCATGAATCGAGCGGATAGTATAAAATGGGTTTATCGGTCCTCCAGCAATGCGGATATGAGTGCTCATATTTTTCCGTTTTAAAAGCCCGGTTTTCTTTCTTCAGTTTTACGATGAGCTTAACATCCACGGGCTCATCCTTAAGGTGTTCCTCATTGGGGTCGTATTCCTGCTTCACATATAGCCCTGCAAACTCAGCCATTTCAGCGGTAAAGCGTCCCTGTTTATCCACCAATGTGAGCGATCCTAAACCATTCTGCCGTGCAGTGCGGAAGTCATCAGCGCCAAAGCTGGGTGCAATGTGTACCACACCGGTGCCGTCTTCGGTAGTTACAAAATCCCCCAGCACCACCTTGAAAGCATCGCCATCAGTGGGTTGTGCGTACGGCAGCAATTGCTCATAACGCAGGCCAGCCAATTCTTTTCCCTTAAAGGATCCCACAATTTTAAACGGGATCATTTTCTCTCCTTCGCGGTATTCCTCAAAACTGAGTTCCGCATTCTTTTCGGGGAAATATTTCGACACGAGTTCGGTCGCTAAAATAACCGTAATCGGTTTAAAGGTGTATTGGTTGAAAGTCTGTACCACCGAGTAGTCCACGTTCTTTCCAACTGCCAGTGCGGTATTGGAAGGAAGGGTCCAGGGGGTTGTGGTCCATGCCAGCATAAACAATTCCCCATGTTTCAGCGGAACGAGCTGACTAATGAGTGCGTGATCATTCTCGACTACCTTGAACTGCGCAACCACGGTATTATCTTTCACGTTTTTGTAGCATCCCGGCAGGTTCAGCTCGTGTGAACTGAGGCCGGTTCCGGCAGCCGGAGAATAAGGCTGAATGGTGTAACCCTTATACAGCAATCCTTTATCGTTCAGCTTACTCAGCAGACTCCACACACTTTCGATGTATTTATTATCGAAGGTGATATAGGGATGGTCGAGATCGACCCAATATCCCATCTGCACGGTGAGGTCATCCCAAAGGTCTTTATACTTCATGACCTCCTTGCGGCAGGCCTTGTTATAGTCTTCAATACTGATGGACTTTCCGATATCTTCCTTGGTAATTCCCAGCGTTTTCTCCACAGCGATTTCGATAGGAAGACCATGGGTATCCCAGCCGGCTTTACGTTCCACATAAAAACCCTTCATGGTTTTATAGCGGCAGAACAGGTCCTTGATGGCGCGGGCCATTACGTGATGGATGCCCGGCTGGCCGTTTGCCGAAGGGGGACCTTCGTAAAACACGAACGAGGGTTGCCCCTTGCGCATTTCGATACTTTTGAGAAAAATCTGCTGATCATCCCATGACGATTTCACTTCCCCTGCAATGCGGTTCAGCTCCAGATGCTTGTATTCTTTATATTTCTGACTCATGATATTACGGATAGCGTGTTGAAAACGGCTGCAAAAGTACGATTTTTTTCGCTAAAGACCATTGATTAAATGATTTTCAGTGATTCCAGTCCCTGCAACCTGATGTCGTCCAGCTCTTCCGCGGAAAAAAGCTGACAATCGTATAAATTAAAATATTCATCACATATGCTCTGATCGAATATCATAAGGTCATCAGTATTCAGGGATACCTTCACGCCATGGTCGTAGAGCAGGCGTATAGGGTGGGTGCTCAGGCTTTGCGCTCGTCCCAGCGCTACATTGGAGCTTGGGCAGACATTGAGCCGGATATTCTGGTCGCGGAGCCAATGCATAATCTCGGGAGAGGTTGCGGCGGCAATGCCATGCTGCACTTCCTGTAATCCAAGCACCTCCACTGTATGGCGCACTGATTCAGCATCTCCGAATTCACCCACATGGGCCATCAGGCGTAAGCCTGCTTTGGAGGCTTCTCGGTACAGGTCGATAAAGGATTCAGGTGGCCTGGCCAATTCTTCACCATAAAGATCAAGCGCCTTAAAATATCCGGTTCCGATACACTGCATAACATCTTCCATCAGGGTTTCCATATCCCCGTCACGATTCATCCCCAGTTGCGGAATAAACAGCAGTCCGGGAGCAACCTCATCTTTTATACCCCTTATAAGTTCCGTCAGTTCCCTGGCTCCCCCCTCGAACGCCCGGTTAAAGCTTGAATCAAGACTCATCTCCAACACGGTAACACCATCCTCAACGGCTTGCTGAAAGGCAGCTTTTATACAATAGGAAAAACCTTCGTGACTAAGAATTAACGGAGCCAGCACACTAAAGAGGTATTGGTCCATATCCGCGATGCTGTCCATGCGCACAGGGGGCGCCTGAATGGATGTTCCAAGATGGAGTTCTAACTTGCTGCGGCGGCTGCCTAACAGACTGTGGTTATGAAGATCACTCTTGGGTACAAGTGCCAGTTGCTGGCGGTTACCCTGCACAAGGGCATGAATAAATAATTGAGAATCTTTATCAGACATAATGAAATTTCGATGGGATAAACAAAGGTAATCAAAGCCAGATAACAGGTTGCTACAATCCGTTAAAAACGAGTGTACCGAAATCCAAAATATTTATTATCTTTGGTTAACACAAAACAAACCACCCATGGAAAAATCAAAAACTTTAGAAATATTAAAGACGGCCATCCTCATGGAGAAGAAGGCCCAGGCCTTGTACCGCACCGTTGCCGAACAAACAAAGGTGCCGGAAGTAGCAAATATTTTTAACCTGATGGCCGCGGAAGAACAGATTCATGCAGAATACCTTACCATGCAGCTTTCAGAATTTGGCAAAAATCAATCACTTGCAAGTATAGAACTTCCGGCAGAAGAAGCTAATTCGATTTTGAATTTAATTCTGGGCAAGGATCTGAAGAAAAAAATCTCCGGCGCCGGTTTTGAGGCTGCCGCAATTTCAGCCGCTATTGACATGGAAAATAATGCGATCCGGGTATATAGTGAACGTGCAGCCAGTGCCACTGACCTCAACGAAAAAGCCCTGTTTACCTGGCTTACCAGTTGGGAAAGGGGACATCACAAATTGCTTCACGATCTCGACCAGGAGCTTAGGGAAGAAATATGGTACGATAACAGTTTCTGGCCTTTTTAACGAACGATTATTCAACAATATTTACAGGCCGGTACAGGGCATCCCGTTCAACGGGAACTTTACCGGCTTGTTTTATGAGATGCTGCATTTCCGCTGAAGACAGCGAGGGCGTTTCATCCACTCCGGCCATGGTGTATATTTTCGTGGAATCCTGAATGGTCCCATCGAGGTCATCCACACCAAATTCCAGTGACAACCCGGCCGATTGCTTTCCGAGCATGGGCCAGTAGGCTTTCAGATGGGGAAAATTATCCAGGAAAATCCGGGAAACCGCATAATTCTTCATGTCCTCCACTACAGACACTTCGGGCAGGTCTGACATGTTATTATTGGTGTTTCTGAACTTTAAAGGGATGAACGCATTGAATCCGTGGGTTTCATCCTGCAAACTGCGCAGCCGTTCGAGATGATCGATCCGGTGGGCATAGGTTTCTATGTGTCCATACAGCATGGTTGCATTCGACGGAAGGCCTATGCCGTGAGCACTGCGATGAACACCGAGCCATTGGTCGGCATTGGCTTTTTCGGGACAAATCTTTTCCCTGATTTCCCCGGCAAAGATCTCAGCGCCACCTCCGGGAAGCGAGTTCAATCCGGCCAGTTTCAGGGCGGTTAACACCTCCCCGTATGATTTACCGGAAGTGAGGTGCATATGATGAATTTCGACGGCAGAAAAAGCTTTAATATGAATAGAAGGCCTTAACAACCGGACCATCTCGATCATCCGGCAATAATCCTCCAGCCTCCAGCGGGGGTGAGCTCCACCGGTAATATGAATTTCGACAGCCTTAGGGTCAGATTGCTCCACCATTTGTTGAATCACTTCGGGTGGGTGTTCCCACGATTCGCGCAGTCCGGCAACGCCTGAGTAGGAGCAAAACAGGCAGTGATAAGCACAGGTATTGGTGGGTTCAATATGAAAGTTACGGACATAGAATACCTGCTTGCCCTGCAAATGATTGTTCCGGAATGACGCCAGAAAGGCCAGTAATCCTAAAGGTGCTGAGAACAACTGCAAGCCTTCGGTTACCGAAATGCGCTCATGATGCAGTACCCTATTTGCAATCCCGTGTAAGGCGGGATCCTGTTTCAATAAAATATTGGTAATAGAATCTTCGGGATGCATTTCAATTTTATAAAAAAAGCATCTTTTCAGATGCTTTTAGTAAACACTTTATTGGCTACTTTATTATGGATATTTTACGTACAACATTCAAATTACCAGATGAAATTTGTAAGGTATAGAAACCTGCAGAAAGGTCTTCAACATCCAGCCGGATAATATTGGTAGCGGAACCTTCATGGTGTCTGGAGGCCACGAGGGCGCCCATCAGGTTATACACGCGAACATCCATTTTTTCGTACGAAACGGGACCAAAATCAATATTCACAACACTATTTGCCGGATTGGGGTATACCATTATGTTCTCTCCCTGTTTGAACTCCTGAACATTAAAATCCGCGGTGCATAAAATAGGAAATATCGCATGCGAGAGGTCATAATCCCAACTGGTCGAATCGGAATAATTATACCAGAGCCCATTCTGCCATTGTTCCCAGGCATTGGCAGGCACTGTTTGCCCGTTTTTGTTGGTAATCAGGGCCAGAGTGTCGCCTACCTCTTCGGGCAGGTATACGCCAAGATAAAATGGGGTTGACAGGCTGAGTTCCGAAAAATCAACATAAGTCATCTGGTGGCCACTCACCTGGCTGACGATGGTACTCAGCATAACTGTATCTGTAAGCAGGGGCGCAACACCAGGGGTTCCACCAGGTCCGGAGTTATCCCATACGGCGAACACCACTTTACTGTCGTAGCCCGAACGTTTTTTAGCTTTTCCAAATTTAAGGTAAGCTCCGTGCAAGTTAAGATGAGGCGAAGTGGGATAAAAGAAATTGGCTTTGGCTTTATCAGAATAGCCGTTATTGCCGGAAACATATCCACAAACCCCGTTGGTATAGCGCACTGAATATAAAACTTCCATTCCGGGAAGCGGATAATTAAGGGTATCGCAAGGATACTCTCCCGGGGTTCCGCCACCAACGGTGATATAATTGATTTTGGTTTCCGTATCGGAGCCCTGTGCATTGGTAGCGGTTAATGATACAGTATAGGTACCTGCTGCGCTATACACGATCCCTGAGGGGTGCTGAGCCGTAGATGTTCCGGGCGTGCCTCCGCTAAAAGTCCAGCTCCACGAGGTGGGAATTCCCCCTGAAAGATCGGTAAAGTTTACACTTCCACCCACGGGAATAATGGTGGCATTTGCCACAAAATCGGCTGAGGGCGGAGGGTCACCCACCGTAATATAATTGGTTTTGGTTTCGGTATTGGTACTGGTTCCATCACCAACGGTAAGGCTTACCGCATAGACACCTGCAGTATTATACTGAATAGTGGTGGGGTTTTGAATTGCAGATGTTGCAGGAGTCCCACCGGTAAAGGTCCACGACCAGGTAGTGGGGGTTCCTGTTGTGAGGTCGGTAAAATCAATGGTTCCGCCCACTGGGATGACTGTTGCACTGGCGGTAAAATCAGCATCCAGGGTGGGTGTACTTCCACAATAATAGCCATTCAGGGTCATTGCCCCTGTATTCGCCGGATCGAGCCAGTCTTTGAGACGTGTAGCCGCAGTAGTACCGTTCATATCCCAGGAATACGAGAATTTTCCATACATATCAGGAGAGGTAAGGGCGGAACAACTGGAACCTCCGCCGGTAAGGTCGCCTACGATCAATCCGGTGTTGTTAAACAAGGGCGATCCGGAGCTTCCACCTTCAGTTACACCATGGTTGGTAGCGGTGGCAGTCCAGGTAACCCTCCAATGCGAATTGGCCGCTGTTCCCCAGCTATCGGAAGTAAGGGCTCCTGTAAAAGTGGAAATTTTCTTAATGTCTCCTGCAGGATGGTGAATCCCTACACCCCCTGTGGTCGGGGTATTGGCACGGTTCCATCCATTAAAATAAGGACTGAATGTGGGAGCAGAACTCAGTTCAACAAGGTAGAAATCACTTCCGCTATCTCCCCCGTTGCCGCCATGGGCTTTTAAAGTACAGCCGGTCATACTGATGGAAGTTGGCTCTGCGCCGGTATAATTACAAGTAGCCGCTTCGTAGTTAAAATAAAAGACCCATACATTCAGGTCCGCTGTAGAGGATGCATTACCGCAATGGTCCGCTGTAAGAAAGTAAGGTATGCAATCCTGATTCACATTATTAATTAATGTACCGGTGCACCATCCATAACTGGCTCCCGCTTTCAGGAAAATACGTGCTACGCCTTTTTTCTCATCCTGCCAGTTGGCCCCTTCCGGACAATTGATATCCACCTCACAACTTTCGGAATCACCATAATCTTTTAGCTGACCGAAATGCTGCTTTACTCCGCGATAAACGTATGCGAAATCCGAAATACTTATCACGGCCTTGCCCCGGGTTCTTGAGGGCTCAAGATATTCGAGGGTAAGCGATTCTCCCCTGACCAGTTCTGTCACAAAAGTGCCTTCTTCAGAATTATTTTTTTCGGTATAAGCGCCCAGGATCTGTTCACCGGATTGATCATATAAATAGAGATGTCCTCCCGGTGGCAACCAGAAGTGGTCATAGTAAACGCCGAGTGCCAGCGCATCCGGTGCGGTAATCCGGAGCCTCCAGATTCGATCACCATTAGGCAATTCATACCATGTACCTGAATTCTCCAAATTAATTTGTACAGGAACCGATACTCCTGCCCTGTAGAACATTCCATTCTTGTCGCGCAACAAATCCTCTGTTGTGATAAACTTCAGATCGGGTTTATTCAGCACCTGACTTTCATAATAAGAAGGTATTTCTTTAATAGAAAAACTGGGAGGGGTTCCACCGGAAGAAGTTTGTGCAATAAGGATTGATTGATTCAGAAGAAAAGAAATGAAAATCAGAAGTAGCGCTTTCTTTATCATATATATATTTTTATTATACTTCCTGAAAAATAAGAATTTATTGATTCTCTGTTTTATATCTTAATGTAAAATTACTATTTTTTTATTGATAACAACCTGTCCATCGCTTAATGACAAGAAAAACATTCCGGAAGGCTGCCCGGTCAGATTGATATTTACCTCGCCGGAAATGGCGCCCGGGAAGGTTTGTTCAACCACCAGTGCGCCCATCCGGGAATAGATCCTGACCACCGGGTTCTTCATTTCATAAGCGCCCATTGCTATATGTAATATATCTTCAACCGGATTGGGATAAAGGTAAACCAATTCCTGAAGCGAATGAACCTCAACAATTACAGAAGGGGTGCAGGATGATGAACCATTGAGGGTGGTTACTCCGGTATTCAACGGATCGAGCCAGGGTTTCAATTGTTTATCAGAGGTGGTGCCATTGCTGATCCAGTGGTACGACATTTTACCATAATAATCTCCAGAGGTAAGTGCGGTGCAGGAAGAGCCTCCCCCTGTCAACGTCCCGATCATCAGGCCCGCTGCATTAAAGAGGGGACTGCCGGAGGAACCGGGTTCCGTTACCCCATGTCCGTTTGCAGTAGCAGCCCAGGTAACGCCCCAATGACTTCCGGGGGCGCCGATATAGACAGAGCTCAGGGTTGCATTGTACGTTGATATTTTTTGGATATCTCCGTCAGGGTGATGAATGCTGACGCCACTGTTACTGGCTGTGGTTGATCGCGACCATCCGTTATAAAATAGATTATCCAGTGTTGATACTGACTGGGTCAATTGTACCAGGTAAAAATCAGATCCGGTTTCATTGGATCCATAGGTATCATGGGCTTTTAAAGTACACCCATATTTAATTTTCTGTCCGGTAAGGTATAATCCGCCACAGGACGTTGCTTCGTAATGAAAGTAAAAAAGCCACTGCGTTAAATTCAAAGATGTGGCATATGAAGTACTGAAAGCACAATGATCGGCCAGCAGAATATAGGGTGTGCAGTCCTGCCTGGTATTATTCATCAGCGATCCGGTGCAATAATAAGAACTGGTCCCATTTTTAAGGATGATCCGGCAAACCCCTTTTTTTTCATCCTGCCAATTGGCTCCTTCTGCGCAATTCACATCCACCTCGCATGCGCCGGAAGCCTTATCCTCAGCGATGTCAGGAAGCAACATTCCTGCCCCCCGGTACACATAACCGATCTCTTCGATGCTAATCCGGGCTTCCTCTGCAACGCCAACAGGCTCGAAGAACTCGAGGGTCAGCTTATCACCGGCAATCATTTCGGTGGCGAAGGATCCGGTTTCGGTATTAAAGGCGCTTGTAAAACCGCCGACCACCTGTTTTTTATTATCGTTGTAAAGATACAGCTCACAGCCTTCGGGGATATACCATTCGTTGTAGTAGACAATCAGTGCCTGCGCCCCGGGAATGGTGATATTAAGGCGCCAGACCCTTCCGCTATGATCCGGAAGTTCTGTCCAGCTGCCGCTGTTATTCATGGTGAAGCCCGCAGCAATATTCTGAGCCATACGGTAGGGATGGCCATTTTGCTGATCAAGCAAATCCATAACCCTAAGCTGGTCCAAATCGGGTTGGGGAAGGAATTTTATTTCCCTATAATCATCGGTACCTGGAACGCGAAAACTGGGAGGAAGTGTCCCGGTTGTTTGCTGCGAAAAAGCCCCGGAACTCATAACAAGTATTAAGATGATGGTTGAAATAATTCTCATTTCAATAAGGTACAAATAGCTATACACAAAGTTACAAAAAAATATAAGGCAGCCGGGTCGGTCCCGGGCTCATTTGGCAGGGTAAAGATACCAGATTATGCATATTTATGAAAAAATTAAGATTCCGTTACAAAAAAACATTCCCGATGTGAACCTCCGTCCTGATTAATTTTATACTTTTGCACAAAATATCGGAACTCTCTTATACACTGTAAAATGAGCGAACAAGTAAAAATTTTTTCCGGCAGGGCCACCCGTTATCTGGCTGAGAAAATTGCCAACGCTTATGGGGTGAAACTTGGTGAAGTGGCCGTAGCAAGTTTTGCTGACGGCGAATTCCAACCTTCATTCGAAGAAACGGTGAGGGGGAATGAATTATTCATCGTTCAGTCCACCTTTGCCCCGACAGACAATCTGTTTGAGTTACTGATGATGGTTGATGCCGCCAAAAGGGCTTCAGCGCGTCATATTATTGCGGTCATTCCTTATTTTGGATTTGCCCGTCAGGACCGCAAAGACAAACCCCGTGTGCCAATTTCCTCTAAGCTGGTGGCCAATTTGCTGACCGCGGCCGGAATAAATCGCATCATTACCATGGATCTTCACGCAGACCAGATTCAGGGCTTTTTTGATGTTCCTGTGGATCATATGTATGCCTCCAGTGTTCTTGTTCCTTATCTTAAATCGCTTAACCTGGATAACCTCACCATGTCGTCGCCGGATACCGGTGGAACGCGCAGGGCTGGCACTTATGCCAAGTTTCTGGATGCAGACCTTGTTATTTGCTACAAACAACGCTCGAAACCCAACCAGATATCCAATATGGCTGTGATCGGGGAAGTAGCCGGAAGGAATGTAGTGTTGGTGGATGATATCATCGATACTGCCGGCACCATTTGTAAGGCGGCCAACCTCATTATGGAAAAAGGAGCCCTCAGCGTACGGGCCCTGGCCACACATCCGGTTTTATCTGGAAATGCAATAGAAAAAATTGAACAATCCGCACTTACAGAAGTCGTTGTTACGGATACCCTTCCGCTGAGACGGGAAAGTCCAAAGATCAAAGTATTGAGCACGGCCAGCCTTTTTGCTGATGTCATCGAAAAAGTTGTAAACTTTGAATCCATCAGTTCACATTTTAAATTTACCTCCATGCAGTAAACCTGAGAATTCAGGATTATTATATATCACAAATTAAAATCACAATTATGAAAACAGTATCTATGAGCGGTTCGCTTCGCGCGAACGTAGGGAAAAAAGATGCTAAAGCAGTTCGCAGGGCCTTTTGTGTTCCATGCGTTTTGTACGGCGGCAAAGAACAACTTCATTTTTCAGTACCCGACAAGAGTTTCAAGGATGTTATTTTTACTCCCGAAGCTTGCTATATCGCACTGAACATTGATGGTAAAGAATACAAAGCCATTCTGCAGGATGTTCAATATCATCCGGTAACAGATATCGTTTATCACGTTGACATGCTGGAACTTGTTGATGGAAAAGAAATCACGATGGCCATTCCTGTGAATGTTACAGGCGTTGCCCCTGGTATCTTACGCGGTGGTAAACTGGTACAGAAATTACGCAAGCTCAAAATCAAAGCATTACCTGAGCATATGCCTGATGCAATCAATGTAGACATCAACAATCTTGATATTAACGATTCCGTGAAGGTGAGCGATCTTTTAACTGACAACTTAACTTTCCTTGATCCTAAATCTGCTGTTGTTATTGGCGTACGCGTTACTCGTGTTGTTGAAGAAGCGAAACCCGGCGAAATTGCCAGCGCTGTTGCTGCACCTGCTGCAACTGCTGATGCAAAGAAATAAAAGCGTTACAACATTTGATAGTATTAATACCGGGGTCTGGATTTTCAATAAACCGACCCCGGTTTTTATTTGATTTATGAAGTTTCTGATTTGCGGATTAGGTAATATTGGTGATGAATACACCAATACCCGGCATAACGTGGGTTTTGTCGCCCTTGATGCTATTGCCGCAGCGTTTAATGTAACTTTTAAACCAGGCCGTTTGGCTTCGGTGGCAGAAGCCACTTTTAAAGGAAGGCAGCTTGTTCTGATCAAACCTTCCACCTATATGAACCTGAGTGGTAAAGCCGTAAAATACTGGATGAACCACGAGAAACTGCTTCCAGAGCAAATACTGATCATTCACGATGACCTCGATTTTCCATTGGGGTCGCTGAATATCCGTAAAAAAGGGAGTGGTGGCACACACAACGGAATGACCGACATTATTGACCAGCTGGAAACGGAGGAGTTTCCCCGTTTAAGGTTTGGAATCGGCAGCGACTTCCCGCGGGGAATGCAGGTTGATTTTGTCCTGGGTCGCTGGACGAAAGCAGAAGAAGAATTACTGAAGCCACGCATTCCACTCGTGGTGGACATCGTTAAAAGCTTTGTTACACAAGGCCTAGAGCGCACTATGAGCCTCTACAACAAGCGCTAAATTGAGTCTATCCATAAACTCAGCGTTTAGGCTATAAAGTTCGAGTTCGAGACACCAGAAGCTGTAAAAATCAGGAGTTTACTGGGGTAAATGACTGGTTTTTTCAGCAAGGGTAACGAAGAAATCGGACTTTATAGACAAACGCTAAATAATCGTTTTCAAACGTTCGTTGATAATCGCTGTAACCTGTTCCACGGGAATGCGGTCCTGTTTCATGCTATCGCGTTCGCGGATGGTGACATTCCCGTCGGTCAGGGTCTGATGGTCGATGGTGATACAGTAGGGTGTCCCGATGGCATCCTGACGACGGTAACGACGGCCGATGGCATCCTTTTCATCATACTGGCACATAAAATCCATCTTCAGCTGATCCATGATTTCGCGGGCTTTCTCGGGCAGGCCATCCTTTTTCACGAGCGGTAACACCGCTGCTTTTATCGGAGCCAGTACCGGAGGAATTCTGAGAACCACCCTTTCGGAACCGTCTTCAAGCTTTTCTTCGGTATAAGCATGGCTCAATACTGCGAGAAAAGTCCGGTCGAGGCCGATGGAGGTCTCGATTACATAAGGCACATAACTTTCGTTGGTTTCAGGATCGAAATACTGGAGTTTCTTTCCCGAAAATTTCATGTGTGCATTGAGGTCAAAATCGGTACGGGAATGAATACCTTCCAGCTCTTTAAATCCTATCGGAAAATCAAATTCGATATCCGCAGCGGCGTTGGCATAATGTGCAAGTTTCTCATGATCGTGAAAGCGATATTTCTCGGCCGGTATTCCAAGCGAAAGATGCCATTTCATGCGGGCTTCCTTCCAGTACTCATACCATTTAAGTTCTTCACCCGGTCGTACAAAAAATTGCATTTCCATCTGTTCAAATTCACGCATACGGAAGATGAACTGACGGGCCACGATTTCGTTACGGAAGGCTTTTCCCACCTGGGCAATCCCGAAAGGGATCTTCATCCGGCCGCTTTTATATACATTCAGGAAATTTACAAAAATACCCTGGGCGGTTTCGGGACGAAGATATAGCTGGCTGGAATCCTCAGTAACCGATCCCATCTGGGTGGAAAACATCAGGTTGAACTGCCTGACTTCCGTCCAGTTTTTGCTTCCCGAAACGGGGCAGACAATTCCAAGTTCCTCTATTAACGCTTTGACTCCTGCCAGATCGTTTTGGTCGAGCATGGGATAAAGGCGGCCTTTTATATTTTCAATTTTATGCAGATATTCCGCTACACGGGGATTGGTTTCGCGATAAAGCTTTTCATCAAAGGTTTCACCGAAGCGCTGGGCAGCTTTAGCCACTTCCTTATCAGCCTTCTCTTCCACCTTGGCCATATAATCTTCTACCAGAACATCGGCCCTGTAACGCTTTTTTGAATCCTTATTATCAATCATGGGATCGCTGAATGCATCAACGTGTCCGGAAGCTTTCCATACCGTCGGATGCATAAAGATGGCTGAATCAATACCTACAATATTTTCGCGGTACTGCACCATGCTTTTCCACCAGTACTGGCGGATATTATTCTTTAATTCTGAGCCGTACTGACCGTAATCGTACACGGCGCTAAGCCCGTCGTAAATTTCACTCGAGGGAAATACATACCCATACTCTTTAGCATGGGCAATGATTTTTTTAAAAAGATCTTCGTTTGCCATGCTGCAAAAGTAATATTTTTTTGTCATTAGGGAGCTCAAAAACCCTTCTGACCTGACTGGACAGGGGGCCGGCTTTCGCGCGTGTGACATTTTAGCCAGAGCAATTTAAATAATTTCCTTATTTTTGTCTTTACCAAGAAAGAACTATGGCGATTATCAATTCCCTTATGGCGTGGATCATGAAAAAGCGCATGCACCAGATCGAGCTGTTCATGCTCTATCCGCACGATGTGCAATTTGAATGGTTCCGTCGTTTAATGACCGCGGCCAAAGATACTGAGTGGGGAAAAAAATATGATTATTCGGGCATCACCCGTCTTGATCAGTTTAAAGAAAGGGTCCCGGTATCCGATTACAATGCGATACAACCGTGGATAGAACGTTTGCAGAAAGGGGAACAAAATATTCTCTGGCCCGAAGAGATCCGTTGGTTTGCAAAATCCTCCGGGACTACGGGCAGCAAGAGCAAATTTATTCCGGTGAGCGAGAATGCCCTGGAAGAATGTCATTTTAAAGGCGCCAAGGATGTGGTTACGCTGTATTGCAACAACAATCCCGAAACCCAGATGTTCAGTGGCAAGGGCCTCACCCTTGGGGGCAGTCACCAGATCAGCGAATACGAAAACGAAGCTTATTATGGCGATTTATCAGCCATCCTGATACAGAATGCACCCTTCTGGGCACAATTCATCCGCACGCCCAACCTCAGCATTGCGCTGATGGATGAGTGGGAAAGCAAAATTGAGCAGATGGCACATGCAACAGCCAACGAGGATGTGACCACCATCAGCGGCGTACCTTCATGGACCCTGGTGTTGCTGCGAAAAATTCTTGAAATTTCCGGAAAAAACAACATCCGCGAACTCTGGCCCAACCTGGAATTATTCATGCATGGAGGCGTAAGTTTTTTACCCTACCGTGAGCAGTTCAAAAAAATTATTCCCGCTGATGATATGCGTTATATGGAAACCTATAATGCTTCAGAAGGTTTTTTTGGCATACAGGATCAGCCGGGTTCCGATGAACTGTTGCTGATGCTCGACTATGGAGTGTTTTATGAGTTCATGCCCCTGGGTGAAATAGGAAAAGAATTTCCAAAAACCTTAACCCTGGAGGAAGTAGATACCGATACCAATTACGCCCTGATTATTTCTACCAATGCCGGATTGTGGCGTTACCTGATCGGAGACACCATCCGCTTTACCTCACTCGAACCCTACCGTATCAGGATTTCGGGAAGAACCAAAAGTTTCATTAATGTCTTTGGCGAAGAACTGATGGTAGATAATACCGACAGGGCACTCGACATTGCCTGTCATAAAACCGGCGCCCTTGTTTCAGAGTACACGGTTGCCCCGAAATTTTATGATGAGGACCAGGGAGCGACTCATGAATGGATTATTGAATTTGACCAGAACCCCTCCAACCCTGAGTATTTTACCGAAGTCCTGGATAATGCTTTAAAATCGCTGAATTCTGATTATGAAGCCAAGCGTTATCACGGAATGGTTTTAAAAGAACCTCTGGTACACATCGCTCCTAAAGGCAGTTTTTACAAGTGGCTCAAGTCGAAAGATAAGCTGGGCGGGCAGCACAAGATTCCGCGGCTTTCGAACGAAAGGACCTTACTGGAAGAATTACTTCAAATTGCAACCTCATGAAAACAACCTTTAAACATTGGTTAACCGGGGTTTTCATTGCGCTGCTTGGTTCCCTCATCAACCCCTCATCCGCACAGGAGCCCCTGCGCGAGTTCCTCCGGGTTGAGTGTAAGGCAACCTTCATTACTGCCGACCACCTTGGAAATATTTACACGCTCGAAGGCAGCACCCTTACCTGTCTCGACTCGTCCTTAAAAACACAATATACTTACAGCAACCTGAATAGTGGTCTGTTTACCTCGATAGATGCTGCTGATCCTTTAAAACTAATGTTGTTCAGCCGGGAATTTTCAACCCTCTGTTTTCTCGATCAAAAGCTCACCCTGCAGGGAAGTGAAATAGACCTGCAAGCAGCAGTTCCGGCGGGAAACATAACACTGGCCTGCACTTCCTACGAAAGCGGGTTCTGGGTTTTTGATGCATCCGGTGTCCAGCTCCTTCGGTTCGGAAGCAATGCCGAACTGCAGCAAAGCAGTGGAAATATCAACATGATGTCCGGGGAAGAACTCCATCCGCAGTTTCTGATGGAACATAGCAATATGGTTTACCTTTGTGATACCACCAGGGGAATTTTCATCTTCGACCGGTATGGTGCTTATCTGAAACATTTACCCTTTTTCGGTGTGATGAGTATCCAGGCGCGTGGAGATATTCTGTTTCTGTTTACTCCGTCGAAAATTATCGCCTATAACATTATCGATCACACATTGAGCGAAATTAATTCACCCGAACCCTTTATCAGCGGCTGTATCCGCAATGGCAAGCTGTACCTTCTGACCGGCAGGGAAATGATCATATTAAAGATGTAGTGATTATTAAATCTTATCCCCCGTTACCGAAAGAATTTTTCAACATTTATTTTCAGCCTGATTTTTTTAACTACTTTAGTCCGTCGGATTAAAAATATCATTTATGCATATCGCAGTAGCAGGAAATATCGGATCGGGCAAGACCACTCTCACCAGCTTGCTGGCCAAACATTACAAATGGGAACCTCATTACGAAGATGTGGACACCAATCCGTATCTGCAGAGTTTTTATGAGGACATGCAACGGTGGTCCTTCAATCTTCAGGTATATTTTCTGAACAGCCGGTTTCGCCAGGTCATCAAGATCCGCGAAAGCGGAAAAGCCGTAATACAGGACCGTACCATTTATGAAGATGCGTTTATTTTTGCACCCAATCTTCATGCAATGGGCTTAATGCCTTCGCGGGATTTCGATAACTATCAATCCTTATTTGAATTGATGTCCACTTTTCTGCAACCTCCCGACCTGCTGATATACCTGCGGGCAGAGGTTCCGACGCTGGTACGTCAGATCCAGAAACGCGGGCGTGATTATGAAAACAGCATCCGTATCGACTACCTCACGCGCCTGAACGAACGCTATGAAGCGTGGATCAGCAGTTATAAAAGCGGAAAGTTGCTGATTATGGATGTTGATGAAAAGAATTTCAGTGAAAGTCCGGCTGATCTCGAAATGATGATCGACAAAATTAATGCAGAACTGTTCGGACTTTTTGGTTAAGACACCCTTCTCAACCTTTATATATATATGAAACTTAACGTCTGCGGAATTATCCCCGCACGCTTTGCCTCAACCCGCTTTCCGGGGAAACCCCTGGTGGATATTGACGGAAAAAGTATGATCTGCAGGGTGTACGAACAGGCCAGCAAAGCCACCGCACTCGATGAGGTCATTGTGGCTACGGACGATTCCCGGATTTTCGACCATGTTACCACCTTTGGCGGGAAGGTGATGATGACCTCAACCGATCACCGCACCGGAACTGACCGTTGCCGGGAAGTATTGCAAAAGCTGGAGGCCCGTGGAAAAACCTTCGACATCATCATCAACATACAAGGTGATGAACCCTTTATTGATCCGGAACAAATCAATAAAGTTGCAGGATGTTTCATGGATCCGCAGGTACAAATTGCCACCCTCCGGAAAGCACTCACCACCACCGATGAACTATTCAGCCCGAACATCATTAAGGTGGTGTGCGATTGTAACGGACGGGCATTGTATTTCAGCCGCTCACCTATTCCCTATATCCGCGGAAAAAAAGAAGAGGAATGGATCGGCGAACAGATTTTCTTCAAACACATCGGCATTTATGCCTTTCGCGCATCTACCCTTCACGCGGTAAGCATGCTTCCTCCATCAAAACTCGAAATTGCTGAATCGCTCGAACAACTCAGGTGGCTCGAGCAGGGCTTTGAAATACAGGTGGAAACCACCTTATCAGAAAGTCATTCCATCGACACGCCGGAAGATCTGAAGAAGCACAACCCTTCGCGTTAATTCTAACTAGTGTTTGTCATATAGTCCGATAACATAGCATATTGGAGTCATGCTGAACTTGTTTCAGCATCTCCTTGCCTGTCAAGGGGATCCCGGATCAAGTCCGGGATGACTGCATAAGAGAAGAATGAGTATAAGAGATTACGCTCTTCAACAAAATGGCTTGATCAATCACTAAGTTTATGGGAAAATCCTAGATCCTCATTATCAGTCAATTAAAACAAATATCTCCAATAACGAAACCCGTTACCTGTTTTTTTCGTATTTTCGCTTGTTGAAATTTGGTGTATGAATACAGTGGATTATATTTTCGAATTGTTGTATGAGCATGATTGTGTGATTGTTCCGGGATTTGGTGGCTTTGTTACCAATTATCATCCCGCGAAAATCCATCCTGTACTGCATACCTTTGCCCCTCCCACCAAGGATATTTTATTCAATCCCCGCCTCGTTACCAACGATGGGATTCTGATCAGCCATATTTCGCGCACAGAAGGCATCTCGTACGAAAGGGCCATGCAGCGGATTCAGCAGGAAGTTTTGCAGATACAACAGCTGCTCGACCAGTCGCAAAAATTCGAAATTGTAAATGTGGGTTGCCTTTCCAAAGATATCGAAGGCTCTCTTCAGTTTGAACCCGCAGGTACCGTTAATTTTCTATTGACATCTTATGGCCTTGGAACCTTTGTTTCTCCAGCCATTCAGCGCGATAACGCAGTAATACATCACGAGCAGCTGATGAGCCGTAACCGTGATTACAAAAAAGACCGGCGGGTTCCTTCAGCACTTAAAAGATCCGTTACAATTGGTATTCCTGCCGTGGTAGTTCTGGCTTTCGCAATATTTTCGGCAGGTAATATGGGCAACTGGCTCCCACAAACCAGTGACTTATTTCCCAGATTTAACACGAAAACGATGGAAGCGCCTGCTGCGCCAAAGACTTCCGGCAAGCAAACGTATTTTGCACAATCTTTTCAATCAGACTTTTTTGATCTCCGCAAACAAGGACTGCGCGCGGTTGACACTGCAGCTATCCGGAATGTGACTGTTGGTCAGGAACAAGGCAATTTTTGTATTATCGGAAACTGTTTCTCCATTGAAGAAAATGCCATCAGCTATACCAACGAACTGAAGGCAAAGGGATATCAGGGTGCGTCGTATTTCAAACCTGAGACCGCCAACTTATACAGAGTATATTTCAGTCGTTACGCTACCCGCGAAGATGCTGAAATTGCGTTGAAAGAAGTCAAACAGCTATGCGCCCCACAGGCGTGGATCCTCGAAATGTAATTCCTTATTGTACCGTGAGTAAAAAAAAATTGCAGCATTTTGCCGAAACGGCAACGTTTCCTAACTTTTTTCAGCCCGGCCCCATTAACGACCCTGCTGGATTTCACCTTAAAGGAAAATGGAATATTGATTTTTTCAAGAACGATCATCCCATTTTTCTGGAACTAGGTTGCGGAAAGGGTGAGTACACCGTAGGCCTGGCAAAAAAATATCCGGAAAGAAATTACATTGGGGTTGATATCAAAGGTGCCCGTATGTGGCGCGGTGCCAAGACCTCCGTTGAAGAGCAGATTCCTAATGTGGCTTTTGTGAGAACGCAAATCGGTTCAATCCCGAATTATTTTTCAAGCCCGGAAGTTTCCGGTTTGTGGATCACGTTTCCCGATCCGCATACCCCGTCGGCCCGCCAGAATAAAAGACTCACCTGTCCACGGTTTTTGAATTTTTATCGCAGCATCTTAAAATCTGATGCCATCATCCACCTGAAAACCGATGATAACGGATTGTATGAATATACCCTGGAAGTGATTGCCAGCGAAGGACACACCCTTCACTTCAACACCGCCGATCTATACCAGGAAGCCCCTGGGGAGGAGGCTGCAGAGATACAAACCTTTTATGAGCATATGTGGCTGAAAGAGGGCAAAAGCATCAAGTACCTGAAATTTTCACTTAATCAAACAGCAGGCATTGTCTGAGGTTCCGAAAAACGATTCCTTTTTCAGCAGGGTATATGAAATTGCCCGGCTGATACCTTATGGCCGTGTAACCAGCTATGGCGCCATTGCCAATTGTCTCGGAGCGAAGGGCTCCGCCCGCATGGTAGGTTGGGCCATGAATGCCTGTCACAATGAAACCCTCAACGTTCCCGCCCACCGCGTGGTGAACCGCAATGGCCTGCTCACCGGAAAATCCCATTTCGGGGGAACCAATACCATGAGTGACCTTCTGAGCTCGGAAGGGATTACCATCGTTGAAAATAAAATCGTGAATTTTAAACAGGTTTTCTGGGATCCTGCCATTGAACTGACCATTGACTAGCGCATTCCTTTGCGCGCATGCCCTTACACACAAGGCACAAACAAATCATCGCGGGGATTAATCATCATCACCGGCAATTGATCCTCGTTCGTAATAATTTTCTGTTCAGGCGGGCCGAGTATGAAGTCATCGATTCCCCAATCCCTGGTGGCAGTAATAATCACCATGCCTGCCTCTTTTATTTTTGCGTAAGAGAGCGCAAAGCGGTCGATATCAGATTTAATCTTTTCCTCCTTATGGATGTTATAAGAAGTTTTAAGGGTCGCGAATAATTTACTGATGAGCATGAGATTATTCCGGAGTTGCACGGCAAAGAAACCATCCTTGTACTCTGTATGCAACACAGTAATATATGAAAGATTCTTTTTCCCGAAGTAAGCGGCCCATGAGGCTTTTTCCTTTGATTCCCTGGTAAAATCAACCGGCAGTATAATGCGGCTGAACGCCATGGGATCAGGCATTTTATTCTGCACCACCAATAAAGGAATCCGCAATTCACGATAATCGCTTACCAGTCTGGAGGGGGAAAAATAATTCAGCGAAGTACGGTTTACCGTATTGAGTCCGGTCACCAGAACGATCGCATTCATTTTAACCACGATCATTTTAAGCACTTCATCCACCGGCCCACGAAATACATAAGCATTGGTCTGGATGCTGCTACCCTGTTGCAACCTGGCCGCAATGCCCGCCAATCGTGTGCGGGCTTCGCCCTCAATCACTTCAGGACCGGCACTTTGCTGCATCATTTTTTTGGTGATGATGTGGACCAGGGTAAGTTCACATTGAAAGATCTGCGCCAGCATAAGACCGTAAGAAACAGCACAGGTGCAGGCATCAGAAAAATCGTGCGGGACAAGAATCTGTTGAATTTTCTTTTCCTGTACTTCGCCATGCTCCTGGTTGACTTGCTGATTCATGGAGCAAATATAAAGCATTTCGCTTTATTGGCTGTTGGTGGAGATTGAGGATAGGTAGTACCTTCAGAATACACTACACATTATTCGCACATCTATCCTATGATTCTGCATCCGTAAATCATTCATTTTCATTATTTTACTTTTGTCTTGTCAAAAGTAAACAAAACCGCTTTCCCGGCCCAAGGCAATTTTCGCACGCAAAAACAGGGGCTATAAACTTTAAAATTACTGCATGCTTTGCGAAACCGCGGACTGCTTTCACGCCACGGTCGCACAGGCCCCCTCCGCTTGCTTATTGTGAGCAGAACTTCATTGCCCTGAATACTGTGCAATAAGCCGCTCCGGGATTACCCTTCGTTCAGCAGCCGCTATTGCTGTGTGCCGGGAGTTTGCTCTTTCAGAGCAATCAGGACGCCCGTAGATTCCTCGCTGCAAGTGGAAATCACAGAAGCTCGCTTTATTTATTCAGATCTTTCATACGCTCTAATCAGCGCAACTGCAATGCAGATGATATGCTCTATGTGAGCTGATCTGATTTCTCAATACAAAGCAGGATTCGCTAAACTGTAGTTAAAACTGAGTATTTCGTATCTTTGCTATTTATCTATCATTAATAATAATCAACTCCCGCTTCATACTGGAGCAGTCCCTCTGATAATGAAATTGCCATTTAGTGTTTTAATTTTCTCGGTATTTTTATTCATATACTGTGCAAAATCCAATGCACAGTATAATTATGTGAACAATCCAAGTTTTGAAGAATATGATTCCTTACCGTTATATTATCCCGATTCAACTTTATACACACATAATTATTTTGCCTTAGGGTGGTTTAACCCGGTTTCCTGTGGGTTTTTATGGTATCGCAATGAATTATTGAATTCCATGGATACAGCCGGAGGATCACCAATCTCATCATATGGGGTCCCTCAAAACCCTTGGGATTATTGCTGGCCGGTTGAAGGGCATGCTTATGCGTTTATGAATATATATATGCTGAGCGGCTTACCAGAAGGATATCGGATGTATTTGGAGACGATGTTAAAATCTCCACTCATTGCAGGAACAAATTATTGCCTGAATTTTTATATCACACTCATTGATTCAGCCCAAATTTCTATTGATCAGATTGGTGCTTATTTTAGTTCAGATACTCTTGAAAATTATACCGGGGACGAGTGTGATTCCTGCTATTTAAACGTCATGCCGCATATTGTTAGTCCACCCGGTGAGTTTTTTGATACACGAAATAAATGGTACCAAATAAGTGGAATTTACCATGCAACAGGAGGCGAGCGTTTTTTAACCATCGGTAATTTTAAGGGGCCGGGTATGACAAATTACATCTGGGTACCCGATTGCGGAAATACTTATGCTCCTGGTGCTGCCTATGAAGTTGATATGGTTACACTGATTGAGTGTGATACAACGATCAAATCTGCTTTTGCCGGGAAAGACACCAGTATCTGTCTTGGAGATAGTGTGCAGTTGGGGTTAAACGATACTTTGAACGGATATAGTTTTGAATGGATACCCGGAATATGGCTTAACGATTCAAGCATACAAAATCCGTCAGCCATACCTCAAGAAACAATTACCTATTACTTTCAACAGAGGTATTATAATAATTACCTGACCACGGACGAAATAACGATTACGGTTATAGATTGCAATGAACCACTTCCTGATACAACTGATGCACTTCTCTTTATTCCCAACATTTTTACGCCTAATGGGGACGGCTCCAATGAGGTATTTTATGTCAGAGGTGAGCAAATCAAACTAATTACGTTTAGCGTATACAACCGCTGGGGCGCCACTATTTTTGAAACCAATGATCCCCACATGGGCTGGGATGGACAACTCCAAGGTAAGGACTGTGCAGCGGGGGTCTATTTCTATGTTGCTGAGGTCACTTTTGAAAATGGTGCCATTGAGGTGAGGAAAGGGAGTGTGACATTGGTCCGGTAATAGGGAAGGTAGCCAGATAATTTACAGTAAACATTCTGTTTTAGATTTGCACTGATACACTGGGGTTCGATCAAAATCTTTGTTTATAAAAATAAATATGTTGTCATAAACCCTCAGCTCTTAGCTTGATGCTTTAGATATTCAAAGGGTCAGGCTATAAAACAAGCGATCCGGCGGGGGGCCGGATCACTTGAAAATTATGGGAAGTTTTGTGTAATTTGGATTTTTGTAAGGGACGAGGTTACAAAGACCGGTACACAATTTAGGGTTTAACAAAATAAAGACATTGAATAAGTAGATATGGTTGCTTTGGTGCGAAATTAAATTTATTTCTTTTTCACCGGAAAGATCAGACTCGCAACAATGCTAAGGGCGAGAATGCCCAGCACTATATATAAGGAATGGGCTGTGGTGAAGCCGACTTCTTTCAGCATATCATTAAAAATCATCTTAAAACCGATGAAGGTCAGTAAGAAAGAAAGACCATGTTTCAGGTAATGAAACATCGTTATAATTTTGACCACCAGGAAGAACAGCGACCTGAGTCCCAGTATCGCAAAGACATTGGAAAAGAAAATTATGTAGGGATCTTCCGTTACCGAGAAGATCGCCGGAATGGAATCGGTGGCGAAAATTACATCGCTGAATTCGATTACCAGCACCACAATAAATAATGGGGTGATATACCGTTTATGATCCTTGCCCAGCACAAAGAACCGCTTCCCCACGTATCTGGGGTAAACCCTGAAATATTTCGAAGTAAAGCGCACAACGGGATGCCGGGCTATATTGATATGCCGTTCTTCCTTGTTGCGGTCGATAAACATTTTGATCCCGGTAAAAATCAGCAGGAGGCCAAACAAATACAAGAACCATTCGAATTTTTGAATAATTGCCGAGCTTCCGAAAATGAAAATAAAGCGAAGCACTATTGCCCCCAGTATTCCCCAGAACAGCACACGTTTGTAATAAATTTTCCTGACGCCGAAGGCAAAAAAGATCATCACCATTACAAAAAGGTTATCAACGGAAAGTGTTTTTTCGATCAGATAGCCTGTAAGATACTCAAGCGAAAGGTTTTTACGGTAGAGATCAAGGGCTTCTTTATACGGCAGGCCCTCAATATTGATAGGATGTTTATACTGAATAATTTTCTCCTGAATATCTGCTGTGTTTTTAATGCCATGAACGAAGTCCCCTTCATAACGGATAAACACAGAAAACGCCAATCCAAGAATAATCCAGAAGAGGGACCAACCGACGGCTTCCTTGAATTTTATCTCATGACTTTTACGACCAGATACAACAAGGTCAAGAAATAAAAGCCCAAGAATAAAAACCACAAAAAGTGTAAAAAATATAACTTCGCTACTCATGTTTAAAAATTGGTCTGTAAAGTTAACACAAAATCATTGCAGCTATCAGGGGTACTACAAGGAAAGCAAAAAAAATTGTACTAACGGAGTTCACACTTAGTGGAATAAAACAGCAAAGGCCGCGAAAAAGCGGCCTTTGCAGAATTTCTAACTAAAAATTGTTACTGAACGAACTGTTTTGCATAATACTTAGCCGTCAGTTTTTCTCCGGTGGCTTGTTCGATCATCACGTTCCATTCGTTACGCATACCTGGTTTGAAAACCTTATCAAGGAAAAACTTTCCGATTTCGGGATTGTTTGACCAGTTGATGGTTTTAATATCTTCGGTTTTCAGGATATTTGTTGCGATATAATAGGTAAATTGCGAAGCCAGTAATTCTCCGAGGAGGTAGTTATGGTAATAGCAGGGAGAGGTGGCAATATGGATTTTGGAAGCCCAGTCAGGTTCGTTACGACCGGCAGGTTTCTTCACCATCTGGTATTTTTCTACCAGGTCCCACCACAATTTGTTCAGATCCTGATCAGGATTCTCGTACAACGCTTTTTCGAAGCGGTACATAACCTGTGCCCAGCGACTGAAAACCAGTTGCTCGAGGCGAAGGGTCTTGTTGCAGTCTTCAGCGATTTTTGCGGCTTCCACTTCGGTGATGCCCACATTAGCGACCATCCAACCCGGGTTGCTTGCACAGCGGCCGAAGAACATTGCAGTAGCTTCGGTAGTAAAGATATGTGCAGCATCGCGCAGTGCAAAGGGCAGTTCAGGATCGTTATTTTTTGAATAAACAGCATGACCGTACTCATGAAGCATCGTATTCATCCAATTGGCATTGGATTTTACATTGCATAAAACGCGTACATCGCCAGCCTTATCAATATCGATACAATAAGCATGTTGATTTTTACCGGGTTTTTCGAATAAATCGCTGGCCTTAACCATTGCGTCAATATCCAATCCGATTCCTTTGTAATAGTCAGCAGTTAATTTTACAAGATCTTTATCGCTATAATATTTATCAAGGTCCACAGCATAAATCTGGGGAGCTTCCTGAAAAAAGCGGTTCTGATAATGCCAGGGCATGAGGTCTTGTTTCTGCACTTTATAACGTTTGGAGAAATACTCGTCCATTTCGTCTTTCAGCTGGGCAAAAGAGTCGCGGGTAAGACTGTCGAGCTCGTCGAAAATCTTTTCGATCTCGGCGGGATCCTGTTCTGACAGCATCAGGCTCATTTCATGATAATTTTTATAGCCCAATTCTTTAGCGGCTTCATTTCTCATTTTCACGAGGGCAATAATATCAGTGGAAACATTGGCTCCCGACTTTTTAGAAGCTTTCCATGTAGCTTCCAGCAGGGCATTATCAACTGATTTACGCAGGTTCTCTTCCACCATGTTGTCGGTAAGAGAATCTTTACCTACGACAGCGCGGAAGTTACCGAACTTCATTTCGATCTTCGACTGAAGGTCGATCATTTGCTTCGACTTCAGGGTATCAATCTGTTCACCGGCAAAAGCGTTGTACAGAACAGTGAGCTGACGGCTAAGCAAAGGATCCGTGATGGATTTGGATTCTTTGATTTTCTTCAGTGTTTCAAAAGAAGCTTTATCAGCGAAAATTTTGGTTGCTTCAAAATCGATCGCCGCAGCTTTATTAAAATCCTCCTCTTTTCCGCTGATACTGGCAGTCCAGTATGCTTCAGCCGATTGTTTATAGAGGGGAATGTACTGTCCTTCCCACTTGGAAATAAAGGACTTCAATTCCTCATTCATATCTTTATTTTTGTCGCCGCCACAGGAAATAAGGAGGGCAGAGGTCATTACGGTCATGACGATGACCGCAAACATTCTTGAAATACGGTTTTTCATAAATTATTGTTTTAGGGGGTTAACTATTCAACTTTCATTAATTCCACTTTAAAAATCAGGGTAGATCCTCCGGGGATTGCCTGATTTCCGCGGTCACCATATCCCAGGTCACTGGGGATATATAGTTCATAGATGGAACCTTCTTTCATCAGCTGAAGTCCTTCGGTCCAACCTCTGATAACACCATTAAGCGGGAAGGTAGCGGTTTGTCCACGTTCGTAAGAGGAGTCGAAGATTTTACCATCGATCAGTTTTCCTTCGTAGTGTACGGTCACCTTACTTTCGGCAGTTGGTTGCACACCGGTGCCTTCTTTAAGCGATTTGTACTGAAGGCCCGAAGCGGTTTGTTTAACGCCGTCCTTTTTCAGATTGGCTGCAAGAAAAGTCAATCCCGCCGCCTTATTTACTTCTGATTCTTTTGTCATATTTGCCTGTTGTTTGGTTTGAATTTCTGTTTGGAATTTCGTCATAATGAGGGCTTTCGCGGCTTCACTGATCAGGCTGTCGTTTCCGGCAAGGGCGTTTTTAAGACCTTCTACCATTGCATCCAGATTGATATCGATCTGGTTTTTCTTAAAGTTACCGCCAATGTCCTGGCCAATAATATAGCTGATAGAATCCTGGGTAGTGACGAGAGCCACACCTTCATTTTTTTTGTTTTTCTGGGCGTATGCTGCATCAGAGGCCACCACAAATGCCAGAAACACCAACATCATAAAAATAACGGTCCTTTTCATTTGATTTGTATTTAGAATATTAGGGCGCAAATTTAGCATTTTTAATCGTTCGTTATACCTGAATCGTTGAGTTTTTCGTACTGAACGCAAAAAAGCCGGAATAACTTCCGGCTTTTTAAAAATCTTAAGTACAGTGCTTGATTATTTTTGAGCGGGTTTAGCGGCTTCAACTTTAATCAAATCAACTTTAAAGATGAGTACAGAACCTCCTGGGATATCAGGGGGATAACCCTGGTCACCATAACCGAGGTCGCTGGGGATATATAACTCATAAGAAGCGCCTTCTTTCATTAACATGAGGCCTTCCTGCCATCCCATAATTACATTTGCAAGCTGGAATGAAGCGGGTTCTTTGCGTTCAAAGGATGAATCAAAGATTTTTCCGTCGAGTAATTTCCCTTCGTAGTTCACGGTAACGTTATCGTTAGCGGTAGGGATTGCACCGTTTCCGGCTTTAATCACTTTGTACTGAAGTCCGCTGCTGGTTACAACAACACCTTCTTTCTTTTTGTTTTCTTCCAACCATTTGGCACCCGCTTCTTTATTAGGCTGTGCTGACTCGGTCAGTTTCTGCATTTGTTTCTCCTGCATTTCCTTCTGGAAATTGGTCATGATGGTGGCTTTCTGTTCAGCAGTAAACACTGTAGAATCCAATCCCATCAAAGCGTCTTTAAACCCCTGCACCAACGCTTCTGTGCCAAAGGCCAGAGAATCGCGTTCGATGTTTTGTTTAAGGTTGGTGCCGATATTTGCACCGATAACATAAGCAATGCTGTCTTCATGAGTTTTCAAATCGGCTGACGATCCGCCCGAATTGCAGGCAGCAAAAAAGCCAAAACTGAAAATGAGCGCAATGCTGATGAGCATGTTCCTTTTCATACTTAATTTTTTTAGATTATTTTCGTTGTTTATGGCCGCAAAGGTATGAATTTTACCAAAGGGGCAATATTTTATCCCGAATTTGTTTGATCCGGACTTTTTTTCAAAATAATTAACACAATATTGTTGACAAATTTGTTTAATCCAAAATTCTTTCTACCTTTGCACCCCCATTTTGTGTAAATAATAGGTAGTGAAATTGAAATTCAATTGAAAAGATGGATACATTAAGTTATAAGACGCGATCTGCAAAACAGAATGAACTTCAGAAAGAATGGTATCTGATAGATGCAGAAAATGAAATCGTTGGACGTTTAGCGACCCAAGTGGCATTATTGCTCAGAGGCAAAACAAAAACGTTGTACACAACCAATCTGGACTGTGGTGATAATGTGATCATTATCAACGCCGAAAAGATTAAATTCACAGGTAAAAAACTTACCGAGAAGCAATATGTGCGTCACACAGGATATCCTGGGGGCCAGCGTTTTGCAACACCGGCGGAATTACTTCTGAAAAAGCCTGAGGCCATCCTCGAACACGCTATTAAAGGCATGTTACCGAAAAACAAATTGGGTGCTGAGATATTCCGCAGCCTCTATGTTTATAGCGGAACCGAGCATCCTCATCAGGGACAAAACCCTAAACCAATAAAAATCAGTTCAATAAGATAATTCCAAGTTTGACAATATGGAAATGGTAAACGCATTAGGAAGAAGAAAAACGGCCGTTGCCCGTGTTTTTGTGAAAGATGGTAGCGGTAATATCGTCGTCAACAAAAAAGATTACAAAGTATATTTCCCGACCAGTGTGCTTCAGTATGCTGTTGAAGAGCCGCTGGCTATTTCAAATGTCATGGGAAAATATGATATCATTGTGAACATCGACGGCGGTGGGTACAGAGGACAGGCAGGCGCTTTAAGTCTGGCTTTAGCCCGTGCTTTATGCAAGATCAATCCTGAGTACAGGCCTGCTCTCAAAGCAAAGATGTTGCTCATGCGCGATCCCCGCATGGTTGAAAGGAAAAAACCCGGTCAGAAGAAAGCCCGTAAGAGATTTCAGTTCAGCAAACGTTAAAATCACGTTATGTTTAGTATCTAAATCAGCAGGACTTCCGGTTTACCGGGGCTACCTGTTGATTGTTTTACTGGCAGAAGGTAAACATAAAACCAATTAAAATGGCAAAACCAAATTTTCAGGATTTATTAGACGCAGGTGTACATTTTGGTCACCTCAAGAGAAAATGGAACCCTAACATGGCTCCGTACATTTTCATGGAACGCAATGGTATTCATATCATTGACCTCCATAAAACCATGGCAAAGATCGATGAAGCCTCTTCTGCATTAAAGCAGGTGGCCAAATCCGGTAAAAGGATCTTATTCGTTGCCACTAAAAAACAAGCTAAAGAAATCGTAGGCGAACTGGTTAGAAAAGTCAATATGCCTTACGTAACGGAGAGATGGCCGGGAGGTATGCTTACCAACTTTGCCACTATCCGTAAAGCCGTCCGCAAAATGGCTTCTATCGATAAAATGAAAAATGATGAGTCTTTCACGAAAATTTCAAAACGTGAGCGCCTTCAGATTACCCGCGAAAGGGCTAAATTAGAGAAGAACCTCGGTTCGATCGTTGATCTTACCCGTCTCCCCGCCGCTTTGTTTGTAGTTGATATTCTGAAAGAGCGTATTGCAATAAGTGAAGCCCGCAAACTTAGCATCCCCACCTTTGCAATTGTTGATACCAACAGTAACCCCAATGATGTGGATTTCCCGATTCCAGCCAATGACGATGCTTCAAAATCAATCGCCCTGATCGTGGCCACCATGGTTGAAGCTATTGAAGAAGGTCTGGCAGAAAGAAAACTTGCTAAAGACAAACAAGATAAGGAAGACGAAGAAGAACGCGATGAAATGCACGGAGAAGATGATGAGCATTTCGCCGGTTCTGATGATGATATCGTTGTTGACGACGAAGAAGAAGTTGCCAGGAAACTCGCACTCAAAAAAGAACTTCCCGTTAAAATGAAGGATGATACTTCCGCACCCATTAAAAAAAGTGTAGGTCCTAAAAAAACCATCAACAAAAAGTAATTACCGTTAATTTTATTCAACATGGCAAATATAACAGCAGCAGAAGTAAATAAACTCAGACAGCAGACCGGTGCAGGAATGATGGATTGCAAAAATGCATTAGTAGAATCCAATGGAGATATTGAAGTAGCTATCGACATCCTTAGGAAAAAAGGTCAGAAAGTCGCTAATAAACGTGCTGATCGTGAAACTTCTGAAGGCAGAGTGATCGCCAAAATTAGTGCTGAAGGAAATTTTGTAGCCGTTGTGATGCTGAATTGTGAAACCGACTTCGTTGCTAAAAATGAAGAGTTCGGAGCCCTCGCTAATGCTATCATTGACCTGGCCATTGCCAATAAGCCCAAAACACTTGAAGAACTGAAAGGACTTACCTTAAATGGTCGTTCCGTTGCAGAAAACATCATGGATTTGGTCGGCAAAACTGGCGAAAAAATGGAATTAGGCGACTATCAGTTTATTGCAGCTCCCAGTGTATTTATGTATAACCATATGACTGGCAAACTGGCTTCTATCATTGGGTATAACAAACCTAATGCTCCGGAGCAGGCCTGCAGAGAAGTTGTTATGCAGATTGCAGCAATGAATCCCGTAGCCCTCGACAAAGACGATGTAGATCCCCAGACTATTGCCAGAGAAATCGAAGTTGGTAAAGAACAGGCTCGTCAGGAAGGGAAACCCGAAGAAATGCTCGAGAAAATCGCTCAGGGTAAACTCAACAAATTTTTTAAAGAAAACACTTTATTAAACCAGGATTTTGTGCGCGACTCCAAAAAGACCATCCGCCAGCATCTTGAAGAAACAGATAAAGATTTGAAAATAACCGATTTCAAAAGGGTTTCAATTTCTTAAAACTGTTTATATTGAATTTAAAAAAGAGAGAAGCCTTTGCTACTCTCTTTTTTTTTAATTTTACCCCTTGAATTTTGATCATAAATTATGAAGTATAAACGGGTATTACTGAAATTAAGCGGAGAGTCCCTGATGGGCGAAAAAGATCAGGGCATCGATCCGGTAAAGCTCAATCATTATGTAACGGAGATATCCTCCCTTGTAGCGCAGGATGTAGAAGTTGCCATCGTTATTGGCGGGGGTAACATTTTCAGAGGGCTTCAGTCAAGCTCAAACGGGTTCGACCGGGTAAGCGGGGATTATATGGGCATGCTGGCCACCATCATTAACAGCATTGCGCTACAGTCCGCACTTAAACATGCCGGCATGAACGTGTCCCTGCTTTCTGGCCTGGGCATACCGTCGGTATGTGAACTTATGTCGGGAAAAGCTGCTATTGATCTGCTCGTGAAGAAAAACGTAGTCATTATCGGCGGTGGGACCGGAAATCCATTCTTCACCACCGATACAGCCGGCGCCCTGAGGGCCATTGAAATTTCTGCCGATGTACTTTTAAAAGGCACCCGGGTCGATGGTGTTTATTCAGCCAATCCCGAAACAGATAAAAATGCCGTGCGGTTCGAAAACATAACTTTTCGTGATGCCTATGATAAAGGCCTTGCAATTATGGACCTTACCGCCTTTACCCTCTGCGAGGAAAACAAAATGCCGGTGATTGTTTTCGATATGAATACCCCCGGAAACCTGCTTCGCATCTGTAAAGGAGAACCCTGCGGAACATTAATACATAACTAAGAAATATATCAGTCTTTATAATTATATACTTATGAACGAAGAAGCCCAGTTTTGCCTTGAAGAAGCCCAGGAAGGGATGACAAGTGCGATCGCCCATCTTGAAAAAGAATTTCAGAAAATCAGGACAGGTAAAGCCTCTCCGCAAATGCTCGATGGTATCCGTATCGATTATTACGGGGCCATGACCGCACTGGATCAGGTAGCGAACATCAATACTCCTGACCCCAAACAAATCATTGTTCAGCCCTGGGATAAAAGTGTTATCTCCCTGATCGAAAAAGCCATTATGGCCGCGAACCTGGGATTTAACCCGAAGAACGAAGGAGAAGTCCTGAGGATTATTGTTCCCCCTCTGACAGAGGACAGGCGCAAGGACCTTGTAAAAAGAGCGAAAATGGAAGCTGAAAACGCACGTGTTTCGGTAAGAAACATCAGGCGCATGGCGAACGATATAGCTAAAAAGCTCGAAAAGGATGGGGTTCCGGAAGACGATATTGCCAAGCTTGAACAAAACATTCAGGAAGCCACCAATAATTGTATCGCAAAAGTTGATAAACTTCTTGAGGCAAAAGAGAAAGATATTATGACGGTGTAATCCGTATCAGAAACTCAGAAAAAACGGGTTCTCAAGGATTTTTTTAATCCCTTCTACCAAAGGTACCGGAGGTTTACGCAGAATTTTTTTCATTTTTGTTACATCCGGTAACCGGCGGCACATATCTCCTTCGGGAAGAGGCGCTACATGGATGATGCGTGATTTGGATCCGGTAAGGGAAATAATAACCTGGGCCAGTTCCAGTATCGATGTTTCTGTATCACTGCCGATATTGATCACTTCATTTTTTTCGTGACCATTGACAACCGCCCCTAAGAAATGGTTATAGGTGGCCTCGATGTTATCGTCAATGTAGCAAAAAGTGCGTGTTTGCTCGCCATTGCCATAAATCAATATATCCTGATGTTTTAATGCCAGCGCTATGAAGCGCGACATTACAAAATCTTTGCTTTGTTTGGGCCCGTATGTATTGAAAAACCTGAAGATGGTATAATCCAGCCCAAATTCCTTTTTATACGACTTCAGAAAAGCTTCGCCAAGATTCTTTACCACCGCGTATGGAACGCGTGAATTCAACGGAGTGGTATCCTCATTTTGGGGTAATACCACAGGCTCTCCGTACACTTCCGAACTTGAAGAATAATAAATCCTTTTTACCCCGGTATTCTTGCATGATCGCAGAATATTTTCAATACCATGCACATCGTGCAGTACGGTCACGGGATTTTCTTGTGTGCGTTCCACACCCACAACCGCCGCATAATGAAAAACGTAATCAAAGCGGAACGTCTGCATAATACCGGAAATATCCCCGAAATTATTTACATCGCACTTGATGAATCTCCAGTTATTCTTTGGCATATCCGGGAGCTTTGCCATACTCCCCGTTGACAGGTCGTCAACAATCACAACATAATTGTCATTATCCTCAATAGCCCGTTCGGCTAATGCACTACCAATAAAACCCGCACCGCCCGTAATAAGTATCGTCCTCATGCTCAAATATTTTTGCTATGACGGCAAACCAATGTTATAGGTTGCCTCTGCAATTATTACTTTATCTATAAGGAACTATTCTATAATTCCGAGCAAATATTCGCCATACCCACTTTTAATCAGCTTTTCTGCAATACTTCTTAATTGGTCTTTACCGATAAAACCCATACGATAGGCCACCTCTTCGATGCAGCCAATCTTCAGGTTCTGGCGGTCTTCGATTACCTGAACAAACTGTGAAGCCTGAAGTAGGGACGCAAAAGTCCCGGTATCAAGCCATGCAGTTCCTCTGGTAAGTACCGCCACTTTTAATTTATTTTGCTGAAGGTAATAGCGATTCACGTCCGTTATTTCATATTCGCCCCGCTTACTGGGTTGAATGTTTTTTGCAACTTCTATCACAGAGTTGTCATAAAAATAAAGCCCCGGAACAGCAAAATTGCTCTTAGGCTGCAATGGTTTTTCTTCAATAGAAATGGCCTTATTGTTCTTATCAAACTCAACCACGCCGTAGCGCTGGGGGTCAGACACATGATAGGCAAAAACAGTCCCGCCCTCGGGATCGTTGTTTTCCTGCATTGTCTTTTGTAACCCGGCTCCATAAAAAATATTATCCCCCAATATCAGGGAAACCTTATCCTTGCCGATAAACTTGTCGCCAATCACAAAGGCCTGGGCCAGTCCATTCGGCACTTCCTGCACGGCATAACTAAACCGGCATCCCAGGTGTGTCCCATCACCTAAAAGGCGTTCAAAATTGGGAAGGTCCTCCGGTGTGGAAATAATAAGGACTTCAGAAATACCTGCCATCATCAGTACTGATAATGGGTAATAGATCATCGGCTTATCATAGATCGGCATCATCTGCTTGCTCATGGCCAGCGTTAATGGATAAAGCCTGGTTCCGGAGCCACCCGCTAAAATTATTCCCTTCATGATTATAGGTTCTGGTTATCTTTTTCCGGTTCGTTAATTTGATCTGGGGTTTCCTCGTCTTCCTGAAACTCGCTGGTCTGGCCGATGGTAACATCTTCTTCCTCTTCGTCCAGTATCGGCAATACAGGCTTTTCGAAAGCCTTGGTAGTCGCACTTTTTCCGAAGGTCACCAATAATGAGGGAAGTAAAAATAAGTTACACAGCATGGCGATAAACAAGGTGAACGAAATCAGATAGCCCATTGCCTGTGTACCACCAAAAGAGGAGAAAATAAAAATTGAAAAGCCAAGGAATAACACCGAGGAAGAATACACCATGCTATAGGCGGTTTCGCGTAAAGCGGCTTCAACGCACTCTTTAATATCACCCTTCCTGTTGCGTAATTCATGCCGGTATCGGGATAAAAACAAGATCGCATTATCTACCGCAATCCCCAACGCCACACTAAAGATGATAATGGTGGAGGGCTTTATTGAAATGCCCAGAAATCCCATCATTCCGGCTGTCATAATCAGGGGGATCAGGTTAGGAATGATCGACAACGTCACCATCTTTGCAGAGGAAAACAACAGCGCCATCAGCAGGGCAATGACAATGATTGCAAAAATAAGTGACGATTTGAGATTGCCCACCAGATAATCGTTCCCCTTTAAGGCAACCACGCTGGTTCCGGTAATTTCCACATTATACTTATCGGCACTGAAAATGGAATCTATCTTCGGCCTGAGATCATCTTTTATCCGCTGAATATCCCCTGTTCCGATGTTCGCCATCTGAACACTGATGCGCGTCTTGCTCAGGGTGGTATCTACAAAATTATTCAGGATGGTCTTTTTCTCTGTTTTGAATTCAGGCAGATAATCCACCATAAAAACCATCTCGTTGTTATTGGGCATGGAATACATAGTGGGATCTCCGCCATAGAATGCCTGTTTGGCGAATTTCACCACTTCAACGACCGAAAGCGGACGGGATAATTCAGGGTATTTCGCCAGACTGTCCTGTAGACGGTCGATTCTTTTCAATGTCCCCAGGTTCATTACACCTTTTTTCTTCTTTGTGTCAATTGAAATTTCAAAAGGTAAAACCCCCTTGAAGTGCTGTTCAAAAAACATCAGATCGGTGTAAAGTTTATCTTTTTTCGAAATATCGTCAACAATCCTGCCCGTGGTCGTGAGTTTGGTCATTCCATAAACCCCGATCCCCACTACAATGATAGCAATACCGTAAATCACCTTCCGGCGATGCTGTACCAGGTGTACTATAAATTCGACGATACCCTGCACCGATTTGTTATCAAGATGCTTGGTTTGTCTGGATGACGGAGGTTTCAGATAACTGAAAAAGATCGGGATCAGAAACAGTGTCATAACGTATAGCACAATAATACTAACTGAAGCAATCAAACCAAATTCAAATAACATCTTGTTGCCGGTAATTAAAAAAGTAGCAAAGCCCACAGCGGTTGTGGCATTGGTTAACAGGGTGGCAAACCCAACCCGCTGTACAATCCTGGAAAGGGCTTTTACTTTATTCCCATGGTTACGGTATTCGAAGTGATATTTATTCACCAGGAAAATACAATTTTCAATGCCGATAATAATAATTAATGGAGGAATTACACCGGTAAGAATCGTGATTTTAAAGCCAAATAATGCGGTTAACCCAATCACCCATATTGCCCCGAAAACCACAATCAGCAAAGGAAACACAATAGTTTTGAGCGAACGTAAATAAAAAAATAACACCAGTGCTGCTATCAACAGCGATACGAGCGTAAACCAAATTAATTCATTTTGTACCATTTTACTGGTGACCATCCTGATATAAGGCAACCCTGAATAATGGGTCTCAATTTTATATTTATTGGCAAAAATTTCAACCCGATCAGTAACACCATTAATGAGTTTGAACCTGGCATTAGAATTCACCTTCTCTTTATCCAGGGTCACCATAAGCATGCTTACCCCGGATTCCTTGTTGAGTAACAATCCATCATAAAACGGCAGTGAATAAATCAGTGTTTTCAGGCTGTCAACCTCCGCCTGTGTCGTGGGCTTTTCGCCCACAACAGGCTTAAAGTCAAACTTATGGGTACTGTCGTTTTTTATCAGATTAAAGATCCGTGCCACAGATACCACCTCCTGCACTCCGTCAATTTTTTTCAGGTCATAAGTCAGATCATACCAGTCATTAAATTGCTCCAGTTTATAAAGATCTTTATCCTGTATTCCGATAAACATCACACTGCCATCCTCGCCAAACTGCTGCTTGAACTGATCATAAACAACCCGGGTGGAATCATCTGCCGGAAGCATCGAATTGAATTCATACGATAATTGAACCCTGGTTGCAAGATACCCCATGAACACCGTCATCAGCAAAATTACAATCAGGTTGGTTAGGCGATTCCGCAGAATAAAGCGTACTAAAAAAGACCACATAAATATAATGTTCAGTAAGTAAAAATGGTGATTCCTTAATTTAGTCAGTAATGACTGGATAAAAGGGTTTCAAAATTAATACTTTATCTTGAAATCCACCGGAAAATCGTAAGAATTATCAGCCTTGCATGCATTGCTTGATAGCCTTAACCCCCAATGAAAAAGTATTGAAAAAAGGTTTTTATGCACCAACCCCCTTATAATCATATCATTTAAAATTGTAAGTTTGCCGCTTCCAATAATGCGGCGGCTTTTGGCAATAATTTTGTGTAGCCCCTTTTAAACACCTGAGCTATGAAAACGATCATGATACTCCTTGTAAGCGCAATCGTACTTTCGGGTTGCGCATCATCCAAAACCCTTCTGAGGCAAGGGCGATATGATGAAGCTATTGGAAAGACCGTTCGCAAACTGAAAAAGAATTCCGACAAAACAAAACAGATCGATATTCTGGCTGAGGCTTTCAAACTGGCCAATGAAAGGGATCTTGAGAGGATTTCTTTTCTGAAAAAAACGGGACAACCCGAAATCTGGGAAGAAGTATTCGATCGGTATTCCCGTTTGAAATACAGACAGGATTTAGTGAAAACAGCTCCATCAGAAGTGCTGTCGATCATCGGGTTTGTGCCCAGGGATTACGATAATGATGTTATTGAAGCCAAAAGAAAAGCTGCGGAATATTTTTACGCCCATGCCACAGACCTTCTGAGCAAAAACGACAAATATATGGCGCGCGAAGCCTATGAGGATTTGTTGAAAGTCAGGGGTTATTATCCCAATTATAAAGATGTGGAGAACCTCCTGAACAAAGCGTTGTTTCTGGGCACCACACAGGTGTTGTTTAAAATGAATAACACAGCCCCCGTGATTCTTCCTGCCGGTTTTGAAGAAGAACTGCTGAAAATCGCCATTAAAGACCTGAATACCCGCTGGATTAATTTCGATGTGCGTGAAGTTCAAGACAGGGATTATGACAACTTCATCCTTTTGAATATCCGTGTGATCGACGTTACCCCCGAGCGCATCAGGGAACAGGCCTGGGAAGAAAGCAAAGTGGTTGAGGACGGATGGAAATATGTTTATGATGCTAATGGCAACGTGATGAAGGATACTGCAGGCAACGATATCAAAGAAACAAAATACAAGACCATTTCGTGCAAGGTGCTGGAAACAACCATGAATAAATCAGCCATTGTTACCGGGGTTCTCGACTTTTACGATAACCATAGCAAACAACTCCTGAAATCTGAACCCATTACCGCCCAATCAGATTTCAACCATGTGTTCATCATGGGCATGGGTGACCTTAATGCTTTGAAAAGCGAAACCCGGCAGAGGCTCGGTAAGCCCGTTCCTTTCCCCGGAGATCTTGATATGATCATGATGTCGAATGACATCCTTAAGGACGTTGCTAAAAATATCATACACAATAATACATACCTATTTAAGTAATATATGAAGGTTGTTAAAAGCCTGACCATAGCGGTCAGGCTTTTTTTTTTGCCGGTTTTTACTGGTTCCGGTCCATCCGTACTGTAGTATATTTGGGTGCCTTCAACTCATACCGATGGTATTTCTAGCTTCGATCCGACGGCACAGAATCCCGGCTACAATTAATTTTTCTTTTCCTTCAACCTTTTGCATGAACAAAAGGTTGAACCAAAATTCTAGTCAAAGCAATGCTATCCCCCCGCTCTCAAAAAAGGCCGCAAATCACGCAAGGTAGTGCCGAAAATTCCCGCTGATGGCCTTCTCTGGAAGATCTTCAGCGAACACCTTTCTTTAAGTAAAGATTTTCTCGTCCATTTTCGACAGAGCCGGCAGCGATAAAACTGCTGCCTGGCCCCTTGCGGATTTGCAGGCCTTTTTCGATTCACGCCCGCGCACGCCCGCTGCTTTGACAAGGCCACCGCACACGCTCTT